>JAEEGH010001719.1_pt1 | contig 61898 bp, 58 predicted proteins | sample 9134181 | NCBI WGS metagenome assembly JAEEGH01 (sample SAMN16246544, study PRJNA631951) | gut metagenome | biome: gut microbiome; feature: rumen; material: DP-attached | host: Bos | place: Iran: Karaj | collected 2018-10
CACCGATCCCGTAGGGCCGGACAGGATTCGAACCTGTAAATAAACTATAACCACTATATTCATTGAAAGGTTGTTTTTTACTTGACCTATCAAGATCTTTCAACCGTAACCAACGGATACCACACTTTCGCTAGTAGTGGACACATTATATATAAAGAGTTATAAAACTCTTTTTAAAGCATTATTTAACAATAGCCAAATAGTGCTTTAAGAAAAGTTTTATTACTTTTCTTTTTGGTTGCTAGTGTATTTGAGTAATTTCTTTTCAATCTCTAATAATTCAGCCCCTAAAACATTTAATTGTTCTTCATCAGCATTGATGATTTCAATTATAATTTCATGTAGCCTCTTTACGATTTTCTTTTTCATTTACACCATCTCCTTTAATTTTATATATTTATTATATAATAAATTTTTATAAAAATAAAGTTTGCTACTTTTGATGAGATGATGATAAGAAAGAAGCCTTGTCTATTACTAATTTCATATTGTTTTCAATATGCCCCTTAATTCCAATTATATCGCCCCTATGGCAATATTCTTTTACATTTTTACCTATGCTACCTTTCATATAGACCTTAATTTTGTAATTATCATACTTTCCGTCTTTATTTTTAAAAGTAGAGGCAACAGATAGAATTAAGAAGTTGTCTTTAATTGAAAAGATTCTTCCCACCAAAATCAATTGGTTTAACACATCAAGTTCCTCCTTTTGATGTATAGACTATTCTTGTTCAAAATTATAAACTACATCGTGAATATCTTCTATTCTGAATAGTCTATTTCTTATTAGTGCTGCATCAAAAGATTCAAAATAAGCTACTGATAAGTAATACTCCTTATCATATGAGCCATAAACTGGAGTAAAAACATAATAAATAACATTTCCAACTTGTTCGCTTGTTTTAAAACCTGTTAAAACAAAAGTTGTGTCTAAACTTTCTTCATAGTAATAATAATTGTCTAAACCTTTTACATTTTTCTTTTCCATATCTATCACTCCTTTTCTTATTTACATATATATTATATAATATTTTTTAATAAAAATAAAATGAAATGCGGCGGCCCCGATCAATTCTACCTTGACCGGGGCTTCCGCTAGTTATTATCTTCGTTAGAAGAATTAACTTCATTTGTATTTACTGTATATGCTCTCCAAGCATCAAATGTGTTTACAGGGTGATTATCTATAATTATTTGATTTCCAGCATCATTCCAATTCCAAGTATATATAGCAGTATTAAAACTATTTAAATCTGCCGCAATTTCCTCTCTCATATTATCTACATTATGTATTAATTCTTGTTGTCTTTCTAATTGTTCCTCTATATGATGGAATCTACAGCCCTCACATTGACCTCCGCAATGAACTTCCCTACTATTATATGGATCGAATACTTCTTCTCCTTCATCTTCAGCTTCTTGTGCATTAGGACAATATACTTGAGTTCCCCTACTTAATTGTTCAGCACATAAAGCATTTTCTCTATTCCAATGTTCGCAGTATTCACAATCTTCGCTTTCGCAATAATCATCTATATAATCACAATAATGACGGTAATCGCATTCTTCATAGTTTTCTCTACGAAGTCCCTCTCCATTATATCTAAATTCTTCATCTTCTTCATATCCGCTAGTTGGAATTAAATTATCTCCGCATCCATCTGGACATTTAATAGGGACATCATATACTACTATATTTTGACATTCACTATCACTTTGTGTCCACATATTACAATCGTTAAATTCACTATATCCATAATTGATATACCAATTTATCCATGAGGTAGATCTCTTCCACATATTTCTAATTCCTAATTTATCACAGAAAAACTTTTCTACAATACTTCTAGTTTCTTTTTCAAAACTTTCACTATAATTAGATTTTCCCGGATATATAGTGTTAAAGTGAATTGTTTTCATATCTTCAGATACTGCGATCCACATTCTCATTCTTTTATATCTAACATTTTTTAATTCAAAATTATCATAAAGATTTAATTTACCCTCATTATTCCAAACATATGTTATCATAGAAGTTTTATCAAGAATTGCGGCGATACATCCATCCGCATGACATTCATAAAAATCTCTTTCTAATCTATAACAAGATGTCCAACCATATGGGTTTTCACTTGCTGTCATCATATCAACAGGGTCAATAGAAAATGTAAAATTTGCAGATATAGCAGTATTTTCAAACACTTTTCCTATTTCAGTTGTAATTTCATCAGGTGCTTGTAAATATCTTTTAAAGAAATGTGTTAAAGTCATTCCTTCTACATTAACGCCGTCAAAAACATCTCTTATAGTATCTTCTGCTCTATATGATAATATATCTGTTTCAATTTTATTACTTTTAAGGTCATCAAAAAGTTTAAACCATAAATAATAAGCAGGATATTGTTTTCCAATTTGTTTTAATTTATCTCCAAATTTTGTATCAGTATCTACATATTCATATGGAACATCTACTTTTATATCTCCCATTAAATCAAAAAATCTTTTTTTATTAACAGCCCAATGAGTTAAATATTCTTCAATAACTGCATCAGATACTTCGTTCATATCTAGCCCTGATACTTGAGCAATACATTTAGTAAAGTCTGGAATATTAACCTTTCTTAACATAGGTGCATATTCTTCCCCTAGTTTATCTATTAAAGTTCTTGTTTTTAGCATCGTAATCATCTCCCTTTCCTAATTACTACCTTTTTTATTTTTTACATATATATTATATTATAATTTAATAAAAAAATCAACAAAATTAATTTTGTTGAAGTTTTTCTTTATAGAACAAGTATTTTTGAACATTTCTTTCTATAATCGCTTTTTGTGCATCTAAATCTTTAAATACCCACCCTAATAAATCATCATAATGAATATGATATATCTCACATATATCAAAATAATCTCCATATTCATTTATTAGATCGGGATCCGCAATCCAGACAGTGAAAGAACAATTAGTTTTTTCTGTCTTTAATTGTAGGTTGCGGCAACCCTCTATACAATATACAGTATGTTCTATATAACTTTCTAATTGGTCATAAAGAAAATCAGTAATTGCATCTATAACAATATTTTTTAATTCCTCTTCTTTTTTCTTTCTCATATTAATTATTCCCATATTTTGAAGTTAAATAATAATTTGAAACAGCTTTAAATGAATTAACCCCATCATATGTTCTTAAAACGACTCCTTCCCTATAATCTCCATCAACAGTAGAATTTCCATCCGCATATGCAACCATTTCATCAATAGTAGCAGGTAGTTTAAAATGTTCATCTAATATAGGAACGCAAGGTATTTCATAGCGGTCTAACCAATCTGTCATTTCTCTAGGATTTAATCTTTCAACGCGGCCGTCCTTATGTCCAAATATTAAATTAAATGCTTTAAAGTCTATATCATTCATATGGTAGTCTCTTTGTTGTATTCCTTTCCCATATGTTTCTCCTTGTATAGTTACAAATGTTATATCTTTACCTGAAGTATATAATAAATCATGTAATACATATTCCATATCATATAATTCCGCTATTTGAGTATATACATTAGTTTCATAAAAACATTGTTTTTCAGGTTTATCAAAAACTACATTTCTTGAACAAACATAAAATTCATATTTGTTTCTTTTTCCTTTTTTCATTGTAAATGTAGTTGATGTTCCATCTATCTTTTCAGTAACAAACCATTCAGTATCGTCCCCTGGAAATAATTGAGGTAGATTTTGAACTCTTTCTTCATCTGTTTTTACTACCCAATCTGGCCAGAAAGATGCTTTAGCATCTTGTCTATTACCTAAAAATAAGAATAATATTTTTTTACCAAATGGTTTAGCATATATTTTATTTAAGAATTTATATTTATCAAATAATTTAGCATTTCTTTGTTTCATTCTTGCATATTTATTTACTGTGGCTTTTCTTTTGTTATCTTCCCCTATAGAATATTTAACTCCTAATTCCTCAGTAACAAAATCTCCTACTTGATGGTCATCAATTTCCCAGCCTAGATCTGAATAAGACATAAGTAATCCTTGAGAAATAAAATTTCCTTTTCCACCAAAAGTATATTTTTGAGTTTTTACTTTATAATGTTTTGGAGCTAAAAAGGCATATTGTTCAGTTTCAGGTAATTTTGAATCGATTTCAAAATATACGGCATTAGATCCCGGTAAAAAAGTCCCTTTACGAACCATAACTCTCCATCCGCCTACAACAGCAGCTTCACAGTTATCAGAACCAACAATAGGTTCTATTGCATCTATATTAACAACATATGCTAATTCTCTTTGTTTTGTTTTTGGATTTATCATAATCTCTCACCCTTTCTTCATTATATTTATATTATACTATATTTTTATGTTAAAGTCAATGCGGCAATCGTTATTCTAATTCAATAAATGTATTATACAAGCATATAAAATTTTCACTTAAAGGTAAATCAATATGATAATGCCCGAAATACCATTTATTAAAAGTAATATTATTTCTTAATTGCTCTAACATTTCTTCTGATTTATGAGTAATATCTCTCATCTCTCCCCCATGTGCGCATAGGAACCCTCTATTGAAATTAAATACGCTATATGGACAACAGTGAGTAAATATATATTCATATTCTCCTGAAATATTTTCTATATTTTTTTCAGTTATTTGTTCTTGCGGCCACCAGCTCAATCCTTCTTTTCTCCAGCCCTTATCAATACTATCAGCGCCGCCTAAACAAAGCCCTTTCTTTCCATTTATATTCAATACAGTTCCTCTAGGACAGTAATGTATATGTTCACTATTATTATATATTTCAGTAGCATTCCAATTATCTATAATATCAAAATTTTCATGATTACCATCGATCCAATATAAATTAACTCCATTACAGTTTTCTTCATATTGTTTTATCATATAACGAGCATCATTTTGTTCTTTATTCCAAAAAATACCCATATCACCACAAACAATAACATTACTTTCAGAGCCTAAATCAAATTTTTTAATAAAACGCCATATTTTACTTAGGTCGCCATGACAGTCACCTGTTACAAACCATCTTTTTTCCATAGTAATCACTACTCCTTTCTTTCCATTTTATATAAATATTATAATATATTTTATCAAAAAAATCAACAAATAAAAAAGAGGGCGGAAGTCCGCCCTACGGAAAGGGATTGAATTGTAAATGAGCAGAGCTTAAATACTCTTCAACACTAAGAAGTGTAATTTTATCTCATTTACATATATATTATACGAAAAATTTTTCTTTATGTCAAAATAAAAATCAGTTTATAACTGATTTATTTGATAGTCTACCTCTTATACTATCTTAAGAAATCCCGTTGAAGAACCAAGTAGTTAAATTAATAACTCGATCATCCTGATTTTTACTTCCCATTTTTATACCGCCAGTTCAACATATTTCTTTTCCCTCTGGTCTCGGTTTAACTAATAATTATGAAAGGTAATTTCGTCTGAGACATATATTTCCTATCGAGAGTCGGCTACTAAGTAGCATTGGTTTCTTTATTTAAAGACGCTTCACCATTTACTCTCTGTTTGGTTATAAGGTATGCCATTGAACAAATTATTACTCGCGAAATAGACATTGTCTGAAATGAGATTTACATAATTTGTTCAATGCCATATCTTATAGATATAGCATTTATTAGGAAGTCCTAAAACCCCCTATAAACAAACTTTAATAGGCACCTGACTAACCAGTAATATTTATCGCTTTGTATAAAGTTTGTTTATGTGAGGTTTTAAAAACCTATGTAGACCCGAACCATACAAACAGTCTCCGTGGAACTCCTATATAGAACATTCCAGCTTCCAAAATAAGTAAGTGAGTGATAATTTTGTAATCTTTTGATTACATATATATTATAAGATAATTTTTTAAAATTATCAAATAATCCAATTGGTTGCGGCAGGTTGGATTTGAACCAACGACCTTCAGGTTATGAGCCTGACGAGCTACCAGACTGCTCTACTCCGCGATATTAGTAGGTCTATTATACACCTGACCCGAAGGCTGGTTTCGTGTTGCTTTTTTTATGGAGTTAGAACACCACCACCGCAGTCTCTCCAATTAAACAAATTAAGTCAGTTTTTATTAGCAATTCCTTTTATATGGAGAATTATTTGGAAAACTGTAACCGTTCATCCTAACAACCGAAACTTAACGCTTCCAGACTTACATCTAATAAATAGAACGCTTCTAGACTTACATAAGTTAAAGTGGACTTATTGCCGTAGTTTTTGATAAAGGAGAACCTCTGTTTAAGCATTACCCTGTTCACTCAGTGGGTTTCACAAACTCCAAATAATAATTATATTTATTATATAAATATTATATCAAAAATTTTTTAAGAAATCAAGTAAATTATTATTTATTTTTAATTTCTTTTCCTTTTTTCATTTACATATATATTATATAATAATTTTTTAATAAAATCAATTTATTTCTTATTTATTTTAGAATAATTATTTATTAATTGATCCGCCTCTTCTTGTGTCATAATCAGATCTTTATTAACAAATTCTCCCTCTAACATAGTAATATTCAATTGTTTATTAATTTCTTTTAACTTATATAATGTATTATATCCTAAACTCCTTTGAAAATAATAAGTATTTTTATCAATAGTAAGTTTATAAGCAGGAACAACTACATATATGTCCTGTTTAATTTGCGTTTTGATGCTAGTATCATCATTTTTATTTGACCTTTTTGTTATTATTACTTTCTTTTTAATTAAAGAACTTGCATTAAAATCTGCTATTTGATAGCCTTCCTGTTTTACTTCTCTCAATTTTTCTTCAAAAGCTCTGTCTACTAAATTGGATTGCGTTGAGTTTCCTAAAACAGTTTTTATTCCTGTTATATCAACTGTATAATATTGATATGAAAAGCGGCAATGATAGACTAATATCGCACTACCCGCGATCATCGCACATAAAACCAAAATAATAATAACTTTTTTCCAATCTATTCTTTTTTTATTCTTCAATACTATTGTTTCCATCTATACTCCTTACAAAATATAGGAGGTTTTAATCAAACCTCCACCTGTAATATATTTTCTTTGGAAGAAATGAAAATATGAAATTGTTATTATTTAAAGCATTACAATTTCGCTTATAAATATTAAGGTATCCCTCGGTTGGATTCGCACCAACATCTGCGGCAACGCCCTTAAGTCATGGCGGCTACGCATGTCCTGCTATTGAACGACAGGGATATATGAAAAGGTGGTTTTTTAAAGAAACCTAACTTATGAAAATCAATTTGTCTACATACCTCAATTCAACTTGTCCTCGTTACACTTGTGTATATCCTTTCGGAGGAAGATTCCAGATACTTCCAACTAGTAGTCCAATTCTAGAAGAACTCCAAATCTTTTTCATTTGCTACATCGTGGATTTTTACTACTAGAGCCAGAGCCTCAACTGTTTCAACCACAATCGCCGCACGTTCCTACTTGCGCAGGTCTGCTTTGCTAGTTCCGCTCTGCTACACTTCTCACGGCTGAATTACTCTTGGAACTTATGATTAACTATGCGTCCATCGACCTTCTTGGGCAATCCTACCCATTAATCACAATGCCTTACGCCATTGGTAGCGCATTCGAGCCATAAAATTGACTTTTGTATATACTATTTAGAATTACCCGAGTTCACCACGAGGAGGTAAGCATATAACTGAACTCATATGCAGGAATGGTTCTAATCTAGGGGAACTATTCCACAAGCCCTTTTGAAAGGAATTCTCTTTCTTCATTTTTCTACTTAAAGAACAAATGATATATCGGTTATAAATTCAAGGCAGTATTAAAAGCTTGCGCCACCCATTGGCAATAATTTTTAATTTGCTGTTCCTGCCTTTAACATTTACATATATATTATAACAAAAATTTTTTATTTTTGCAAATATTCTTTATTATCTAATATATATTTTACAAGTATTTCTAAATTAGGAAAAACTTGTCTATATACATCTATTTTTTCATAATTATTTAGGTTTGTTTCAAATGCATCTCCAACAAAAATTTCATATTCTCTTCTTGACCAAAATACAGACATTAATTCTCTTCTTATAGCCTCTTTTAATTGGTCATATGTTAAGGTTCCTTGTTCATAACCATTAACATATTGAGGTAAAAATTCTGTAAATCTAATATTTCTAAAAATATTAAAATTTTCTATTCTTTTTGTGTTGAAGTTATAATTTAAAACATACCATTCCATAACCATTATTTCCTTCCTCATTTATATAAATATTATATTATATTTTTTTATAAAAATCAATAAAAATAGAAGATGGCGCCTTATTAGATAATTTTATGACTTAGGTCAAGTAGAGTTTCTCCAATGATTACAATCCGTTACCAGACTTGCGCTTTCGCATTAAAATCACGACATGGGGTCTCCCTCCATATGACTTGATTGCCACTTAGTTCACACTTTAATTCCAATAAGTTGTCACTCTAGGAGTTTTCCTCAGCAATAATTTGCTATTAAAACTAGAATAGTGTGCCATCTATTGTAATAGTTAATTTATGGTGGGCAGTCGTGGATTCGAACCACGGAACTCGAAAGAACAGATTTACAGTCTGCCGCGTTTAACCACTTCGCTAACTACCCATATTATCTTTTTTCTTTAATTCTAATTTTTTAATTCTTTCATTTATTTTTAATACCCTTTCCATTTTATAAGCAGCGCCTACAAGAAATAAAGTTTTCATTATTTTTTCTTTTTCTTCATATAATTCTTGTAAAGACATTTCATCAATATCTTTCATTTCTTCCTCCTAAATAAAATGGTGGCTCCGGAGAGGCTCGAACTCTCGACTCTTTGATTTTTTAGTCCTTCAGATAATTACATCTTTTCTATAATATCCTCCAATTTATAATCTTTAGCAAAGACAATTCCTTTGGTTTGCCCGTTTTTAGTGGGTTTTAATCTAACCCTTTGAGCTCTATTCCCACATATTTCATATGGGATTAAATAACATTGATTATTACAAATAGTTGCAAAATAATCTACTTCTTCTGGAGAATAATGTAAATTAATTGTTCCTTTTGTATTGGTATGACTTGTTGATGTAGCAAAAGAAAAATAATTTTCTTCTTCCTCAACTGTAGCAGTTTTTACTTGTATTTTATATAATTTGTTTTTTATATCTGCTACAAAATCATATTTAGAACTTTGAACAAGAGGCTTAGATATTAAAATTCCTAATTTTAAAAATTCTAATGCAACTTGTTGCTCTGTAATTTCTCCGATAAAATGACTACTCAACATATTTTCACCGCCTTTACGATGCAATATCTACTTGAGTCTAAAAAGTCAAATGCTCTACCTGCTGAGCTACGGAACCATATGGTGGACCTGACGGGACTCGAACCCGTGTCCTAAAACAATACTATACCAGAAATCTCACTCTTGCGTTACAAGTTTTACCATACATATATATGGGTCAAAGTGACGATTCGATCCTTACCTCATTATGTTCACTTGCGTTCAGAGAAGGCTCCTATATTAATGTTAGTTCACAATAGCTAATCATATAAGAGAAGAATTAACTATGCGGCAACCCTTGCTAGTTAATACGACTATACTTTTTCTGATTGCTTCCCGATACTTATATAGAAGTTGCTTAGCACTACGCGAATGCTACACAATTAAATGTGAATAAAGATTTAACCTTATTAGCAATTTTTGAAAAAATATTTCCGTTTATTTTTGTTTGTGCCTTTAAAGTAACTGCCTACTACTTGTATTCTGATACTATATCATTCTAGTCGAAACCAAAACAAGCCCATAATTAATGGCGGTGCGTACGGGACTTGAACCCGTGATCTCTCGCGTGACAGGCGAGCGCGATAACCAACTACGCTAACGCACCAAATGGTCGGGGAGACAGGATTTGAACCTGCAACCTCTTGGTCCCAAACCAAGCCATCTACCAAATTGATTTACTCCCCGATGGCGCTCAATGTAGGACTCGAACCTACGACCCACTGGTTGCTTACACATTCAGCTTACATATTCTTAATTACTTCCTCCAATTCATAATCTTTAGCCCAAGTAATTCCTCTTACCTGTCCATTTTTTGTTGGTTGTAATCTTAATCTTTTATCTCCACCACATTCTTCTACTGGAATTAAATATACAGTTCCATCAAAGATAGTAACGAAATAATCTATTTCTTCTTTTGTGTAAGTGTGATGTATAATCGCTCCATCTTTTCTATTGCAACTTCTGCAACTAAATTTAAATGAAGCTCCATCATCGTCTGAACTTGATGTCTTACTTTGTATTTTGTAAAGTTTCTCATTTATATCTACTACAAAATCATATCTTTCACAATCTCCATATGGAGTTAAAACATTATAACCTAATTTCATAAATGCTAACATACATTCTAATTCAGTTATATTTCCTTTGTATTTACTATTCATAATGCTTTTTCATTAAGATATATGTAAGGTCAAGTAAACAGCCAGTTGCTCTACCGACTGAGCTAATTGAGCATTATTTATCAGTTAAATCTAATCTTTCTAAACAATATACTTGATTATCTTGATAAGTCCAATTTATACAAGGATGATATTTTACTTCCTTTATAAAATCAATAATTATCAAAGTCATAAAAAGCATTGCAACAAAAAGAATAGATATACCAATTATAACTATTTTATTTACTATTTTTTCATATTTATCCATAATAACCTCTAATAAAATGGTGACGGGTACGGGATTTGAACCCGTAAATGCACGCGTGAAAGGCGTGTGTGTTAACCGTTTCACCAACCCGCCATATAAGAAATTAGTTAGGACTCACACCTAAATCCTTGCACTCCACGTGCATCATGCTGGACATTATATTAACTTCTGCAGTGCTAATATAATGAACTCTAGCTCTAATTGCTCTCGAGATTACGTGCTACAATCATCACCTTTGTTTTACACCACTAATTTCATTTACATATATATTTTATAATAATTTATTTAAAAAATCAATAACTTCTAAATGGTGTCCCTACTAGGAATCGAACCTAGATCGCAGACTTAGAAGGTCCGTGTTCTATCCATTGAACTACAGGGACATTTGGTGCGGGATGTAGGACTTGAACCTACACGGATTGCTCCACCAGTTTCTAAGACTGGTGCGTCTACCATTCCGCCAATCCCGCATATGGCGCCCACTGGAGGATTCGAACCCCCGCGCCGCTCATCACGACCTTGCGGTTTTCAAGACCGCCCCCTTCAGCCTCTTGGGTAAGTGGGCATAATATGGTGGAGGTGGTGGGAGTCGAACCCACACGGGTTATTACACCCGAGGGATTTTAAGTCCCTTGCGTCTGCCTATTCCGCCACACCTCCATAATGGTGGTCCGAGGTAGAGTCGAACTACCGACACCGAGATTTTCAGTCTCGTGCTCTGCCAGCTGAGCTATCGGACCAATACAAGTCAAGGCGCAATAAGGAATCGAACCTTTATTTTGTATTTGAAGCACAAAAATTTAACCATTATTATTTGCTGTATACGCCTTTATTTCTTGTTTACTTATTTTTTCTTTTATTCTATTTTTATATGTCCTATTTAATAAACAATAGGGACAAGAACCATGATTACGACAGGTTGGATCTACTGCTTTACAATATGGTTGACCTTTAGTTCCATATTCAACTCTATGTTCTTTCCCTGAAGCAATCGCTTTATGTAGAGCCATAAGCTCACCTCCTTATTATGAGGCTGCAGCTACTCTTTTCTCTACTTCTAATAATTTTGCTTTATGTCTACGACCACTACCTGCTGGATGTGCAGCAACAAAAGCAGCAGCTGCTTCTTTCAACTCTCTACCTGCAGGTGTTAAATACTTAGTAGCCATAGGATTTCTTTTTAATTTTTTATTAGTTTTACCTTTTCTATCTAAATTGTGTTGAGTAATGCTATATTGAGCTTCCCCACTACCTGATTTTCCCTTTCTTCTTGCCATAGTATTCAACCTTCCTTTCTTTGGTTTTTACATATATATTATATTATAATTTTATTAAAAAATCAATAAAAATATGCGGCCGCCGATTACTAGAATCTTTGACCGCATTTAATATATTTAAAGCGACGAATGCCGCGTTGTTTTCATGGCAGGGGTTGCAGGATTCGAACCCACACCCCGGGTTTTGGAGACCCGTCTCTATGGTTTTGAAGACCACTGTGCTACCATTACACTAAACCCCTATTCAACATCGCTAATTAAATATAAATCCCAATCCTTAAATGCTACAAAATTATTACCATCTTCTAACCATTCATTATATGGTAAATAATCATTTAATTCTATATAATCTCTTATATCAATATCTATATTGTAATCATCAATAAGATTTTGATAATCTCTTTTAAAATAATCTAATAATGACTCTCCTTTTTCTTGTCTTACATAAAAGTTTCCTTTTTCAGAAATCTTTTCCATTAAATCAAAGAAAAACTCTTTCCAATACGGATTCATCTCGTATAAATATTTCAAACTTAAATCATACTTATTAATAAGTAATACTCCTTTTTGTAATTCTTCATATTGATAATCATTTAATTTTTGGAATTTCATATTAAATCGCTCCTTTTTTATCTTATTTGGCAGGGACACTAGGACTCGAACCCAGATAACTGGTTTTGGAGACCAGGGTCTTAGCCTTTAGACGATGTCCCTATATAAGAAGGCGATATATTAAATAGATTTATTCTTTCTAGGCTCTATCTAATTTAATATTCATACCTTCTATAAAAAGTACCATTTACTTTTTCCTAATCCTGACGCCTTTAATAGGCACTATTAGTTTTGCTGTATGAGCCTTATTTATATTTATATTATATAATAATTTTTATTTTTATTCAAATGGAGGGCAGAGAGGGATTTGAACCCACGCATAACGGAGTTGCAGTCCGTGGCCTTAACCAACTTGGCTATCTGCCCAATGGGGTGGAATAAGAGTTTCGATCTCATGCCTCCAGGGCCACAACCTAGCATGCTCCCATTACACCAATCCCACCATATGGCGCTTGGTGCTAGATTCGAACTAGCGGACCGAGAACTCGATCGGCAGTTTAGCAAACTGCTGGTTTAAGCCATCTCACCCAACCAAGCAATAAAAAATAGAGATGTTCTTGATAAAACATCTCATCAATCTATATAAACTACTTAGATAGTAGATTGCCAACAAAATTAATAATAGACATAATACAATCTCTTAATATATATGCAAAAGGTTTTTTAATTAAAGAAGTATTTGAATTTTTTGTAGTTTCAATCATTCAAGCTTCTTCAATAGGATACTCATATGGTAAAATAAAAGTTCCTTTATTCCCTCAATTTTCTCCCCATGAATTTTGTATTAATAATCCATTTTCATTCCATCCGTAACAAACTACAGCATGTAGTCCTCAAACGGCATTTGAAATATAAGCAATATTATTTTCATCTAAATCAAGTTTTTGTCCAATATTAATACTCAAAATTATTGGCATTTGATTTGTATATAATGCTTGTTTTATTTGTTGTATATTACTTAAATAAGCATAGCCCATGATTTTAAAATCATTTGCTTTAGTTTTATAGTTGTCAAGATCTTTATCAACAATTTCTTTTACTGTATTCATTTCAGTATTAGTATTTAATTCATTATTTTTTAAACATCCAACTTTTCTCAATGTTTTTAAGGCTTCACTAATATACATTCCTTGACCTTGATAATAAGACAAAGGTCTGTATCCATAAATTCAGTCTGTAGAAAAATTTTCATTAGTATTAGCCTCTAATATCTCACTTAAACTATGAGCAACACAGGAATTAACTATTCCTTGATCTTTGATATGAGAATGATATAATTCATATCTTTCAGGTAAAATTGCACTAGCACATGCTTTTTTAGATAATTTATAATTTCTTAAATCAAAAGGCGATTTAATAGCACCTGTCCCTCTAGTTTCCATAAAAACATCTCCTTAAATAATAATGGTGCGGGTAGAGAGACTCGAACTCCCGACCCCTTGCTTGTAAGGCAAGTGCTCTAACCAACTGAGCTAGACCCGCAAAAATGGTTGCCTCGCTTGGACTCGAACCAAGAGAATGTTGCAGTCAAAGTGCAATGTGTTGCCATTTCACCACGAGGCAATATTAGAATTGACAATAGCCAATTCTTAATGAGATTAGTCGCGCGGCCATCGGTTTGACATTTGACAGACCGCGGTCGCCGCTAAATTTCTATACTGTTTAACTCTGTAATCCCATTCGCTTTCAAATCTCTCTTTACGAGAGCTTCAGCAAGTTTTCTCATATTAGATAATTTCTTGAATTTCTTATATCAATATGAGGCTCTGAATTTTTTCCCTTCTACCTTTAGGTAGTAATAACGAGAAAATGCCTTCTGTTCTTGCTTTAAAAGTTCTTGTTTTTCCATAAGTCTCACTTTCTTTGCACAACTATCGTGAAATTAGTCGAAATCAGCATCGCCACGGGAAGGCTTTCACTTGATGCCATGGTGGAGGTTGAGGGATTCGAACCCTTGACCCCCTGCGTGCAGGGCAGGTGCTCTAGCCAGCTGAGCTAAACCCCCATTATATGGTCGCTCCACTGAGAATCGAACTCAGAACCCGCGAATATGAGTCGCGTGTTTTAACCATTAAACTACAGAGCAATTATTATATGGAGCGGGCGATGGGAATTGAACCCACGTCAGGAGCTTGGAAGGCTCTTATTCTACCATTAAACTACGCCCGCATAAGGTGACCACTGATATCGGTCGAAGGTCCAGACCGTCGGAATTACACCGACTTCGCCATCAACTGAGTATAGGCTCCTTTTGGCTGAAGCTATTATATCTATAAATCATTTACTAACTGCTCACCTATACCTATTTGCAGTATTCAACTTATTATATTCAAATGGTGCCGAGTGAGGGAGTCGAACCCCCAGTCTACCGATTACAAGTCGGTTGCGATACCAGTTTCGCTAACTCGGCAATAGAGTGGTTTGTTTCTTTATAAGGAGAACAATCCGTAAGAACCTAAATGCGATCGCGCCGCCTTTTTGACAACTTGGTCAATAGGCAAATAAAAGTGGAGAACTTTCCTAATTTATATTGCGGTATTCAGCCTTCTCCATCCCTGGTCCCGCATGTTATAACATTGAGTTGTAGAGCCATACTCTCTACTCGGCTAAGTTTTTTTCTGCCTCTTATACTACTTAACTAGTGGGCTTCTTCAGGGTCACACTAGAAACCGAATGTTAATTCGTTAAAACCCCGATATATGTTTAAGGTTATCATCTCTACAAGAGAGAAATCTCTTTTGTAATTAACTATCTGCGGCAGCCATTTCCCTTCAACCAGCCTTGTGCACTTGGTCGTCTACACCATCTACCGCTATTAACAGGGTCTATTGTTAGGTTAATTACTTATCTATAATAAATTCTCAAGACACCTTACTATCGTCTTACCTCTTGACAATCTACGCTAAAATGGCGCGTGGAGTTGGATTCGAACCAACGAATTATAGTTTCCTATAAATTTGCTGTTTGTGTCTTTTTCAAATTTATATATGTATTTTAATATAATTTTTCAAGTTTTTCAACTAATTTTCTTCTTCTACGGTATCTTCTTCATTTGGAATAACTTTTTTTACCTTAAATTTAACATCAGTAAAATCATTTTCATCTAAAATAATCTCACATTTATTATAGGCTTCTTCAACCTTGGCTAAAGCATCCTCTTCGCTGTCTGCTTGAACAATAACTTTCTTCTTTAAAGTTTCAATTACTGTTATGTGATAAACATTGTTGTTTTCATCTTTAAAAATATCCATATTATTCACTTCCTTTTTCTTTATATAATTATTATATAATATTTTTATAAAATAATCAATAAAATAAAATAAGTATGGAAAGAGGGCAATATATACCCTCTCTCCTATAGAAAGAAGGCACACATATATTGGAAAATATATGTAAGATAAGTTATAGTTATACTTATCTTAAAATATATTAAAAGTTCCCCCATAAAATTAATCAAAAAACCCCTTTTTATTTGGTGCTTTTACTAGGATTTGAACCCAGATCTTATGGTTCGTAGCCACATATTCTATCCATTGAACTATAAAAGCATATATGGTAGAGGATCAGGGATTTGAACCCTGGACCTTCCGCGTATCAGACGGACGCTCTGACCAACTGAGCTATTCCTCTATATAATAAGAAAACTGCGGCGGAACCGGCTCAAGCTCCGAGATTTGAGATTCACACACCCTGCCAGCACCGCCGCATATACACTTTGGGTTAAACTCCTTACGCATTTTTCACGAATTGGTTTACTGCATAGAGAAAACTATTTTTCTTGAGGAGCTACCTCATTACTTATTCCTTTTCTTATAGTTCCAGGTCATGTCTAGCTTGACCTTTTATGTTTAGCAAGGTTATTATAATAAATAACTAGCCAATTCAACCACAATGTATATTTTGGAGAGTTTACTTTAGGGATCCGGGTTAAGCCATATGAAACTCACAAAGATAAGCTTCGATCCCAACCAATTTCAGTTTTTATCAGTATTACTCAATGCTAACTCCCTTATGATAAACCCTTAATTTTAAGAAGCCTAGCCTCCGCCATAAGTTTTATTAACATCTTTTTCATACTTACAAATAAATTATATTATATTTTTTTATTAATATCAATGCTTTTTCTGAAAATGCGCTCAAGCCTTACTAGGAGAGCCATATCTGTTTTTAATATATTTTAACCCTCATTTAATTTGAGTTTTATAATTAGTGGCTCAATCAGATCCTGCACTTGCCATTTTACTTCCTGGAAGAGCTTGCGGAATTCCATATGCTCCTGAGTATTTATTTTTAGAATATGGGTTCCATCCAGACTCTTTTTGCCATAATTTAACAAGAGCCTCAAAATCATTTTCAGTTCAACCATATTGCAATACTAAATCATGGGCATAATCTTGATAAATTTTTTTATTCCCACTTTTAGCTCTCACAGAGGTTTTATTTTTCTTAGCGGCGGCCTTTTTACGAGCCTCTTCTTCGGCTTTTGCTTTTTCATACGCCGCCTTTTTATCTTTTATAACTTTATCAAGTTCAGTTTTTGAACTTTCTTTATTTATTAATAATGTAGTTGTGCTTATTTTATAATTATCTTTTGTATATTTTTTAATCTCGGTAATAAATTGTTCTCCGAGAGACTTATTTTTAAAAACATAAGTTTTTTTATCTATCTTCACCGTATAATATTTAGCATAGAAGCTATATTTATTTATTATTGCCTTCTCTACAGTTCCATGTAAGTCTACCCTATAATTATATTGTAAACCTAATTCATCTAATTGTTGAACTATTTTATTAAGTTCATAATCAACTTCTTCATATCCCTGTTTAGTGACTTCCTCTTTATAAATATCTAGTACTCGATATTCATATTGTTGTAATTTTAATATTTCCTCTTCCCAATTAATTTGTTTTGGTTGAGAAAGTAATACTAAACCCCCAACTAAAATAATAAAAAATATGTAAAATAAAATCCCATTGTGTTTTAAAAATAATTTTAATATATTCATATATTATAATCCAATTGCTCTTAATAAGTCTTGTACATTCTGTTTTTCTTCTTGTGTTGGTTCAACGACTTTAGTTTCCGCGGCAGATACTTTATGAACAAATTCAATTTGACCATTATCATTTACTCTAGTTGTATTTTCTCCAGGTAATAAATTGTCTTCTCCTGGATTAACATTTTCTTTTGCAGCTGTTAGAGCAACTTTAATTTGAATCTCTTCTCCATTCTCCATTATAGGTATTCTAATTTCTTTTCCATCATTATATGCAAAAGCGCCTTCAAAACTTTCTAATATTTTTTTTGCTACTTCTCCCTTTGCAATTTGTCCTCTAGCCATTATTCTCTTCCTCTCCTTCTTTATTTTCTTTTGATATTTCTACCATTAAATCTTTTTCTCCTAATGTTTTAGCCAATTCAACAATTACTTTGCACATTTGACATGAGCCACCTTTCATACAAGTGCGGCCGCATCTAATTCTTTTTTCTGCAAATCTTGGTAATAAACAAGTGCTATCTAAAGAATCTTTTAATCCAAAAATAATTTCTTTTAAATCGCCAAACCATTTCTTATCATTAAAATAAATATCATAATAAACTTTTTGTTGCTCATAATTATCATATGCAAATTCATATATATCTATATAATCTTCGTATAAAATTGTATCTTCTGGTCTAATCCAAAATTTTTGTAAATCTGGTGTGTCTGACCAAGATGCTTGAGCAATATTTGGGAATGCCCTAACTTGCATTCCAATCTCATGTGCGGCAGGACTTATTTTATCTAATTCAAAACCTAATCCTTCTCCTATATATATGTCAGTTACTTTATACTTTTTCATTACTAAAAAAGTATCCCAATCTACACACATAAAAGAAAAATAGAATTTTGCATCTGGATATTTCTCGATCTCCGCATCTACTAACTCCCTATTAAAATAAGGAAGTTTTATAACTATATTATATATTCCCTTTTTCTCTTGTTGAAAATCAAAAGCAAAATGAAATAATCTATTACTTTCTTCTTCTGTATTTTCATATTGATTGCCTATGACTAGATTGATTCTTTGATTTTTATGTAGCTCACAAAATTCTGCCAAGTCATTTAAATCTTTTATCTTTTCTAATAATATATTAATTTCGTCTGCGGTATTTAATAGATCGACAGTTCTGTCACCATAAAAATCGAAACTAAACTTCATATATTCCTCCTTAATAAAAATAAGGGAATGCTCAACACATTCCCCAATTAAATTATATTAAATAAGTTTATATGCTTTACGAGTTTTACCTGATTCATCTTTAACATCAGTTTTTTCAACTTCGCCAAGATTAACTAATTGAGTTAAACGAGCAATAACTTTATTTTTGCTAATATCTTCAACATCTATTTTAGCAGTAATTTCATCCGCAGTTTGGAACTCATCTGTTAAAACTGATTTAACAGTTTCTCTTAATTCATCTCCTGCAGCCTTCTTAGCAGCAGCTCTTTCTTTAGCCTTAACTGCTTTATTGTCGATAGAAGCGATTTGTGACTCAATGAAATAAATTAATTCTCCTTTATATTCACTATCTGATTCAGTAACAATTTCTTTTAACATTTCAAAATATTCTCTTTTAGTTATTTTCTTTTCCATTTTAAATTCCTCCTTTTTTATTTCATTTGTTACATTTATATTATACTACAAATTTTTAGAATTATCCATTAATGTATGAATCAATCCAGTGTATTAATTCTTGTTTATCATCATAATTTAATTCACTCTCATCATAATTTAATTGGTCTAAAACATAGTTTAAATAAATTTTAGGGTCTACATAATATGATAAATCTAATTCATATTTATATGCTTTTATATACCCTTTAACCTGATCAACAACTTCAAGACTATTTCTTAAAAAATATCCTATTCCATCTTGGACTGGATTAATTCCATCTGAAGTTGGATCCATAAAATTCTTTAAATGAAACATATTTATCACCTTTCCTTTTCTTAATTATATTTTATAATATTTTTTATAAAAAATCAATAGCAAAATATATTGACAAAAATAAAAATTTTTAGTAAAATCGCGTGCGCACGCGCGTATATATAAATAAGGATGCGCGGCGGCACCCGTCTAATGTTACTTGAATCGGGTCCTTCCGCCATAAAAAAAAAGAGTAGAAACTCCTTCTACTCTATTTTCCCATATATAACCAACCTAATGCATGAGCAGTATTTTTACCAACTTTTCCATCTACATATAATTTTTTAGCTTTTTGGAATTTTTTAGTTGCTTCTAGAGTTTTGTTTCCAAAATCTCCATCAATACCATCTTTATTAGGTCCAGTTTTACCTAATGCATATCCGCGTTTTTTAAGTTCTTTTTGTAATTCTTTTACATCAGTACCTTTGCAGCCTTTTTTAAGTAATCTAGTTAAATTATATTTGTCATCACCAAAGTTTTCAGGGTTATAAATAAATCCTTGAAAAGTATATTTAGCTCCCATATAATAATTATTAGATTTCTTATAAGTTTTTAAATAATATCTGCTTCCATGATATGCACTATTTGAAGTCACAACATCTCCGTTGTCTTTTACTTCTTCTACAAATGCTACATGTCCAGCTCCATCACTAGCATCTCCAGCTTTACCTTTTCTCCAACAAATAATAGCTCCTAATCTAGGCTCTTTTCCTCTTTTATAGCCATCTTTTGTATATGGATAATAATTTTCAGCGTTTCCTGTAGGTAGTTTGTCATATTTATTATAGTCAGTTTGATTTTGACTTTCTAACCATCTACCATGAGCCATAGCAACGCAGTTTGGAAGACATGAGTGAGTTTTGCTATCAATTTCCATAGCTCTATTATATCCGCCCTTACCTGCTTTTAAATAGAATTTATTAGTAGCAGATGGTGCGCTTGTTCTTGGAACGAATTTCATATTAATTTTCTCCTTCCTCTGTTGCTTCTATAACTTCTTCTATTGCTTCTTCTGGAGTAATTTCTTCTTCATCATCAGTTTCGTTTGCAAGAATTTCAATTTCTTCTTCTTCCATATCTCCAATAATGTCAGCTTCTGTATCGATTGATTCTAAATCATCTTCATTAAAAGTATCTTGAACTTCTTCATTACTTTCCATTAGTTTTTGTAAATTATGAACAATGTCATATAATCCACCTGCTAAAGAACCTGTTACCATAAGTGCGGCTTCAAAATCTTTAGAGATAATCCAATAAACAATAGTCATAATAATACCAATAACTAAGTTTTGTACTGGAATTAAGTGAGTGCTAATATATTTATTTTTCTTAGCAAAAACACCCATAAGCCAAGTAACAATTAATGTTACAGCATATAAAATTAATGTTTCCATATCTTTTACCTCCTTTTATATAATAATTTGAAAAAAATAAGAAATTCATTTTCTATATTAGTCCAAATAAAAAATGGAGAAATTATTTTTCTCCATCTGTATATACATATCCCTCTTTACCTAATACACCTGATTTTTCATCAAGTTCTTTAACTCAATCTGGAAGTTTAGCACGAATTTCATCAAATTCTTCTTTCCCTTTATATTCATCAGTTTTTATTTTTTCTAAAAATTGGAAAAAAGTTAATTGAGGAATAATTCCTACCATATCTTGAGAATGCCCTACAAATTGCATTGTATACATTGTTTTTAAAACTTTTTCATCTATTTGGTCTTCAATTTGCTTATAACAAGAGTGATAAAATCTTTTAGCATTAAAGAAATTTTCTTCTGCAAACATTGGCTTTTTCTCTAAACATTGAACATATGTAAAATATTGTCCTATCATCATCTCAACAGTAAATCTAGTTATACTACCATTAAAAGGATTTTTTTTCTTGCAGAATTTAATTGCATTTATAGATGCGGCAGTCGCCCCAACTTGGCATAAATCTCAATTATATAAAGGATCTCCGTCATTCTCTTCAATTCCTATACGAGTTATAGAATGCTCAGAACCTTTTCTCCATAAATAAACAATTTTATCTATTTTATTAATTTTTACAGGAAAGCCTTCAATAGAAAGACGAACTTTCCAATTTAATTCTCCGTCTTCCATAGCCCTCAATGCAGAAAATTCTATTTTATTAGATTTTAAAAATTGTAAATTGTATAATCTACCAAAAACCCAAGGATGCCCTTCATCAGTTCTAGGCATCATACGAATCCCCATAGGGTTAGGGTCTATTTCTTGACAAAAGATTCCTTGGACTTCAATACTATCTGGAGTTATACCATTTTTTAAATTTTCAAGAGCCATTGGGTCATAAAAAACATCGTCTGCATCTATCCAGGTAATCCATTCTGTTTTTGCGGCATCCGCACATCTTTGACGTGCTAAACCTGGTCCTGTGTTTTCTTTACAATCTAAAATTGTTATATCTAAATCGGGAAATCTTTTTTTAACAAAATCATAATTATCAGTTGGATTATCTTTTGCTATAATAATTGCAATTTCATCTCTAATAGATTGAATTTGAATAGAAGCTAGACAATCACAAATATGTTTTTCTGCTTTAAAAGCTGGAATTCCTACTGTTATTAATTTTTTATCTATTGCCATATAAATCCTCTCCTTATAAAAATAGTATAGCATAAAATTTAAATTAAGTCAAATAAAAAAGAGGCGGATTTCCGCCTTTAGTCTGTAATCCATCCCTTTGCTTGTAATTGAGAGATCAAATCTGCTCCAACTGTTGTTGCATTAATTTGTCTTGGAAAATTATAAAAAGGGCTAGATAAATTAGTTGTTTTTAAATTTTTATATGTTGCAGGAATGCTTGTTGCAGTCAGTAAAGCGGCAACAATATTATTAAGACAATTATTAGTGATAGAAGCTCCTGTAAAAGCTCTATTTAAATCTTTAACATTATAAAGATTCCAGTTAATTATAGTAGTATCAAAAAGATAAGTCCCATAAAAAGCCTCTCTTAAATTTTTAATATTGTATAAAGTAATTGTTTGACTATAAAAACTTAAATGAGAATTATAAAACATACGATATGCGTTTTCAAGATTATAAAAATTTAATCCCCCATTTACATAAAAACCATAAAGATTAGAATCTGAACGTAGTTGTGCAAAACATTGATCAGCATTAATAACATTAGATACACTATCAAAATAAATATTTGCAGTTCATCCATAATAGAAATCTTGTCATTGTCCAGGAGATTCATATCTGACACTTCCAAAATTTTGAAAAGCTCTAGCCATATATTTAAGATTATAAGTATTTAAAAAACATAAATCTGTAGGATAAATATCTGAACCTCATCCACTATTGTCATCTGCATTACTTGCAACATTTGCAAAAGCACTGTTTATACTTTGAACTTGTGGAAATTCAAATATATATTTTCCATTATTCATATCATATTTTCATAAAACATTCATTCAATCACTTACATTGTAGAAACAATTTTCAAAGAAACCTGAAAAATCTATTATATTATTTGTGTCTCATGTAGATAAATCTAAAAATTTTAAATTACGGCATTCTTTAAAAGCATCATTTACATATTTTAAATTAGCTGTATTTCAATTAGTAAGGTTCATATTTGTTGTTAAATGCCAACAATTTGAAAAAAATCATGATATATCTTGAAATTTTGTAGTATTTCAATTAGAGACATCTATATCTTTTAAACTTTGACAATTATAGAACATACATTGCAAATTTGCAACTTTTGAAGTATTCCAATTAGATACATTTATATTTTCTAAACTTTTACAATTATAGAACATTCATCTTAAATAAGAAACATTGGAAGTGTTCCAATTAGAAACATCTAAATTTTTTAAATTAGCACATTCAGCAAATAACATCCCAAAATTTGAAGTTTTTGAAGTATCTCAATTAGAAACATTTAATTCTATAAGATTTTTGCATCCTCAAAAAGCTGCATATAAATCATCACCATTTGAAATATTCCAATTTGAAACATCTAAATTTGTTAAATTTCAACAATTATAAAAAGCTTGGTATAAACTTCGTACATTATTCATTTTTCAATTTGAAACATCTAAATTTATTAAATTTTGACAATTATAAAAAGTAGATTGTCAAGCATTTATTTTACTAGTGTCTCAATTTGAAACATTTAAATTTGTTAAATTAGTACAATTTTGAAAAACGTTTATCAAATTAAACAAAGTATTATTATTAAAAGTTCAATTTGAAACATCTAAATTTATTAAATTTCAACAATTTTGAAATACAAATGCAAAATTTTGAACATTGCTTGTATCTCAACTTGTAATATTTAAATCTTTTAAATTGTAACAATTTTTAAAACTCCCGCATAGAGAATTAATATTTCTTAAATTTCAACTAGAAATATCTATTTTTTGTAAATTATAACAATTACTAAAAGTAAATTGTAAAGTTTTTAAATTATCAGTATTTCAATTAAAAGCATTAAAATCTGTTAAATTATGACAATCCGCAAAAGCTGAATCAAGATTTATTAGTTTTTTAGGATCTCAATAAGAAATATTTAAACTATTTAAATTACGACAATTTCTAAACATCTGTCCCATTTCTATTACGTTTGAAACATTTCAATTAGACATATCTATTGTTTTTAAATTGCTACAACCATTAAAAAATTTGTCTAAACTATTACAACTAGCCATATTTCAATTAGCAAGATTTATATCAATTAAATTAGAACAATTAGAAAATGCTCAATAAAAACTTTTAATTTGATCAACTTGTCAATTAGATAGATTTAAATGTTTTATTCGATAATCATTATAAAATAAATAAACTGCATTATTAATATTATAACAATTTCAATTTGATAAACTAAAATCTGTTAAATTATTATCATTCGCAAACATATTTGCAATATTGCTATTAACATAAGATAAAAGTTTATTATCTTTGAAAGTAATATTTTTTAAATTTCTTAAATTACTAGCAAAATCTCTAAGCCCTTGATTAGAACAATAATAAAAAGGTAAACTTACACTAATATTTGTAATTGAAGGGCTATATATAGCTGAACTTGATGCAGAGTTTTTAAATAAATCAAAAAAATTAACTGTCATGAATAATACCCCTCCATCCTTGAGCTTCTAAAGCTGCAGTTAAATCTGTGCCAAATTTAGAACTTCTTGCTTGAGAACTTGTAAGTCCTAAATTTTGAATATTTCAATTCATAATTTTATTAAGATTAATTGTTAAAAGAACATTCCCTATATTTTGTAAAGAACTTGTAGAAAGCTTTGAACAAACAGAAAACATTTGTGTTGGGATTTCAAGATTGCTTAAATTTCAATTATTAAGAATTAAAGTGTTTAAATTAGAACATTGTCCAAAACAATATGAGGTATCTTTAATATTATTAACATCTCAATCAGACAAATCTAAAGAAGTAAGATAATATATTGTACGAAAAGTACAAGCTAAACTTGTAACTTTTTTAACATTTCAATTTTTGACATCTAAACTTGTTAATTTTTGACAATTATAAAATGTGTATGATAAATTATTTACTTTACTAGTATCTCAATTACAAGCATTAAAACTTGTTAAATTAGAACAAGAAGTAAAAGTATAATATAAATTTTCTACTTTACTAGTGTTTCAATTAGAAACATCTAAACTAGTTATATTAAAACAATTATAAAAAGCAAAATTTAAATATCTCATATTAGAAGTGTTTCAATTAGAAACATCTAAACTAGTTACTTTTCTACACTCACGAAATAATTCTGCAATTGAATAAGCATTGTTTGTATTTCATTTTGAAACATTTAATTCTGTAACATTATAACAATATCCAAAAAGTCCTTGCATAACTCTCATATTAGAAGTATTTCATTTTGAAACATCTAAATTAGTTAAGTTTCAACAACTTCCAAAAGTAAAAAAGGCATCTTGAACTTTATTAGTATTTCAATTAGAAACATCTAAATTTTTTAAATTTGTCATACAATCAAAAGTTTGAGCTAAATTTGTAACATTTCCTAAATTTCATTTTGATGTATCTAAATTAGTTATATTTCTACAATTATAAAAAGTGCCTCTTAAAGAAGTTATATTAGAAAGGTTTCAATTAGAAGTATCTAAACTCGTAAGATAGTTACAATTTAAAAAACTATCACATAAAGATCCTTGTTTAAAATCATTGTTTTGAAAACATATATTTAAAGTTTGTAATTTATTAAAATTTGCAAGTAAAAAACTTAAGGAATTATCTTCTACAGAAAGATTATTTAATTGTATATTAGTAACACTTTTTAAACAATTATAAGGAGCATGAGGGCGCCCAGATATATCAGTATTTACTCAACCAAATAAATCAGTACAATCTATATTCATTATTCACTTCCCTCCTCTATTTTAACTTGTGTAATAACTAATGAGCTCTTTTTAAAGAAGTCTTTAATTTCATTATATTCATAATATCTCGTTGTTGTAGTAACTCCCTTATTTGTAGTATAAGTAACATCTCAATATTTTTTAGGAGTTGCAAGTTTTATATTTGGACTATTAATAATAAAAATAGGTTCTTCTGTGTCTCCTTTTAAATTCTCCATGTCTCCTTCATAACCAAAATTTTCTATAAAATTTATATATCCATTTGAATTATTTATATCTTCAGCAGTAAGAGGAAAAGAAGCTTCAAAAACATTACTTTGGCCAGGATAAAAATCCGCAATCGTTCAGCCATCTCCTATTACATCAAAATAAAACCCCATACCATTTGAAGAAAATCAAAAATTAGAACTTGTATTTATAATTCTAATATCTACTTCTATATCTTCTCCTGCTTGATAGCCTTTAGAAGGATCTTGCGGAGTGCTTGTTTCAATTATATCAATTTTTATTTGCGGTTTAGTTTGTTGTAATACATTATTACCATCAAAAATAAAATTTGTTAAAGTTGCATTATTAAAAAATAATTCTTCTAATTGAACATTTCGTATATTTTCATTTACATTATCATAATATTTATAAACAACTTTTGGAGTTATTTTTCCTACGATCTCTCATTGGTAAACCCCATCTTCATATTTACTCAAAGCTAATAAAGGAGGGTTATTTTCTGTTGGAGCAATAATTCTTGCTGTAACAGAAGGAGCTATTAAACTTCCATATAAAATAACTACATCTGTTACAGTTGTTTTTGTTCTTAAATCTGTTTTTAAAGCTTCAAAATTATTATATTCAACAATAGTATAATTAGAATCTCCATTTAATTTATATTTTAATACATAATGGTCATAATCTGAAAAATTTGTATCTTTCACAGCTTTTACTAAAGTAGTTCCATCATAAATTCAATATTCATCTGTATCCATTATATATAAACAATCCCCTCTTATATAAGCTGGACTATGAAGATTTTCATTTCCAATTCTAGCAATAGAAGGGATATCTTCAATAATATGCGGATTATAATTTATACTCATATGTTATCCCTCCTATGCATCTGTTCCATCATTTGTCATATATAAAGTATATGTATTTGCATCATAACGAACTTTAATTCCACCTACAACAGTAGAAGAAGCATTAGGTAATGTTGGAGTAACTCCTGATACTGCAGTATCAACATATTGTTTTGTCGCTACATCCATATTATTTGTTGGACCAGATCCTACAGTAACTTTTCCTGCATAAACGCCATTTCCGCTTCAATCTAATGTATATGCATTTGAACGAGAACTATCTGCAGTTCCATTTCCAGCTATATGTATATAAGTATTATTATTATCAGCAATATTAAATTTACCTTCTGTATGTTGATGATTACCTGCGGCAATAGTTGCTCCTCCTTCAGCATGAGAAGCATATCCAGAAGCGCTACTTCAATCTCCTTCTGCATGAGCGGCTGATCCAGTAACAGTGGTTTGATTTCCTTCAGCGTGCCCTGCTTCTGCATTTACACTAGTATAACATCCTTCTGCATGACCTGCTTTTCCTGTTGAAGTTGTAGAAAAACCTTCTACATGACCTCCTTCAACAATGCAAGTATTTCTATTTATAACTTTAAAACTTTGATTTACTGCAATTGAATCATCTCACATAGGTAAAACAATTGTATGAATATAACTTCCTGGTGTAGAACCATAAGCTACTGTATCTGTATAGATATATAAAAAACCTATGTTTCCACCTGCTCCAGAAATGGCTAATTTATAAGGATATCCAGTAAAAGTTTTATTAGGAAGCCCTGATACAACGATAGTTTTAGTTGAAGCATTTATACCTTGAATAGTTCCAGTTAATTCTTCTCCACTACCTTCTGCATGAGACCCTTTCCCGTTTGCATAAGATCCATATCCTTCTGCGTGAGAATAATCCCCATATGCATAAGATCCATATCCTTCAGCATGAGAATAACTTCCCAAACTATTACTTGCTCGACCTTCAGCATGAGAACTTTCTCCTTTTGCATATGTCGCTTCTCCTTCTGCATGCGAATGACTTCCAAATGCTATCGTACCAGTTCCTTCTGCATGGGAGTCACTTCCAAGACTTGTAGACCCTATTTTAATATAAAAAGGATCTCCTACTGCAATACTATTATCAAATGAACTTACTGCAAAAGTAAAATTAGAAGTTGTCGAATTAAAAATTTCCCCTGTAATGACATATCCAAAAGAAGTACTTCCTGGATTTTTAGTATAAAAAGCTCCTGTATAATTAATGTTAGAAGTTGTTAATCTAGGTAATCCACTAACTTCATAAATTAAATTAGAAGAATCTTCAGATACGACATACCCCATAAAATATTTAGCTGATATTCCTCCCTCTGCATGAGAATGAACTCCTTTTGCGTTCGTTCCATTTCCTTCTGCATGAGAATTTTCTACAAAAGCTGTGCTATAACTACCTTCTGCATGAGAATAATTTCCTCTTGCTTGAGTGGAACTTCCTTCTGCATGAGAATCTGGTCCTAAAGCCTTAGTGCTGATTCCTTCTGCATGAGCACGCGCTGCGTCTGCAATTGTATTAAGTCCTTCTGCATGAGAACTTTCTCCTAAAGCCTGAGCACCAGTTCCTTCAGCATGAGAATTATTTCCGCTAGCTTTTGTATTATATCCTTCTGCAAAAGCATAAATACCCATTGTATAAGAAGAACTTTCTGAAGCTGTTCCTATTCCTCTTAAACTGCCTATAGCAGAACCATTAACTAAATTGCTATTTATTTCTGCTGGATTACTTCCTGCAGTAACATGCCCTTTAGCATCAACAGTAACAGATTTATAAGTACCTGCGGAAACACCAGAGTTTGCATGTGATAAAGTGCGAGTTCCACTTGTAGTAATCGCCGCATTACTATCTATTACAATTGGACCTGTTGCATCTAATGTAATACTTGTTACAGTTCCACTTGGTTCATCACCAGATGGAATTAATACCCAAGAACTTCCATCGCTAATAAAAGTATCTCCAATTTTTGCGGTTTGACTTGCATATGTCCCTGCTGTAATTACTTTATATGTAAAACCTTCATTTTCTGAAGAAGCGGTTGGTAAACTAGTGATTGTTCCACCTGTTCCTAAAGAACCTTTAAAAATCATTGGTTCAGGTAAGGCGGCGATAGCATCATCTACATATGTTTTTAATGCATAATTCCCAAAACCTGAAGTTGATCCAGACCATCCAATTCCTCCATCTACAGAAGAATTTGCTGTTAACATAACTCTTGCAATTCCTCCTGAAGTAGGATATCAACAATAAGCAAATTCCGCCCCATTTGCAGGGTTATTATCAAAAACAATTAATTCATTAAAATTTATTACACGATTTGTAGAACCAGAAGTTTCCATTTTTATATAAATAGAATTAACAGTTGGCTTAAAAACATAATGACCTATTTCATTTGCTTTTACAACAAAAGGATTAGAGGCACTATTACTTGAAATGTAAAAAGTTGGTAATTCATCAATAAGAGAATCATCAACATATTTTTTTGTTGCTACGTCCATATTATCAGTTGGACCAGATCCTACCGTTACTTTTCCTGCAAACGTTCCATTTCCGCTTCAATCTAATGTATATGCATTTGAACGAGCGCTGCCATTTGTTCCATTACCAACAATATCTGCATAAGTATTATTATTATCTATTATATTATATTTTCCTTGGACATGTTGATAATCACTCCCTGCTTCAGTATGTTCTCCTTCAGCATGAGATCTGTCTCCAACTGCCGCGGTATAAGATCCTTCTGCATGAGCTGCAAATCCATCTGCACGAGTGTGATAACCCTCTGCATGAGTAGCATCTCTCAAGGCTTGAGTATTTACCCCTTCTGCATGAGAAGCTCCACCTGCAGCTCAAGTCGCATCAATATATTCACAAGAATGAACTTCTAATTTATAAAAAGTTAATTCACTAGGCTCATAATTACTTAAATCAATATCTTCAGGAACATTTTTTAAATAACAAATTAAAGCAGGTTGATATTCATCATCATAATAGTCTTCTATTTTTTCTATTTCTCCTAAAAAATCAGAACCTGCAGCTGATACTTTAGTTCCTCCTCCTTTTGCCGGTTCAAGAAATACTTCTTCTGCATATAATAAATATCCCTTTTTTAAATTATAAAAATTTTCAGAACTATCATAAATAACTATAGTATTGTTTATAGAATCCCCTCTAATAATTTCGATATGATCTAAAGAATGAATTGTTTCTTCTTTTGGAAAAGTTGAATACCCAAAACCTTCAGCATGAGCTCCCACTCCTGTTGCAGCGGTTCCTATTCCTTCTGCTAAAGCATGATGAGATTCAACAATATTTCTTGAATCATTTAAAACTATATTATTTTCTTTAACATTATAAGGAGAATATTCAGGCTCTAAAGCTTTATAAGAATTTCTTACAAGAGAAAATTCAACCTTATAAGAACCTGAGGAAGAAAGAATGTCCCTGCCAAGATCTAGCTCCCAATAAGTAGAACCATAATAATTATTAAAATAAAGATAATAAGGTTTTTGAATATTATCATATATTCCATAATCATCAACTAATGCGTGGTCTCCCATTTCATAAATTCCATCCCCGCCTCATTGATAATCTTCTGGCCCAGTAACAGGAATAATTCTTTGTAATTTATCTGTAAAAGTATGATTATTTACAGTGATCGTTACAATATCTCCTTCTTCAGGCATAAAATAATTTAAAGCTAATTCAGCTTTATAATAGTTTCCTTGATTTGAAAAAGAACAGTTATTAAAAGTTTCTTCTATACAAGTTTCTGAATTCTCAATATAATGAGTTCTATTTTTTATATAATCTGACTTGGTATTATCATTTTGTTGCCAATCTGGATTCCCACTTTGTGAACCGCCTAATATACGTCATTCATCATCTTTATGAATATATTGTGTGTATTGTTTCATCCTTTTGCCTCCTTTTAATTTTTATTAACATAGTTTGCAGTTGTATTAAATAATGTACTTCAGGTCGAAGCAGATTGTTCAACTCAACTACCATTTATTTTTTTATAAACTTTTGAATATTGTGTCCAAGTGCCATTATTTTTTATATATAAAACTACATCTGAACCTCCTCCACTAATTACTAAAATAGTATGGTCAGTTTGAAGATTAGACATAGTATAAGTTCAATAAGTTGTTGCAGGGACTGTATATTCAACAGTTAAAGTAGCTCCAAAAAAACTAAATGAAGCATCTCCTGTTTGACTACGAACAATTTTAAACCTAATTTTTATATCATCTAATTCTGTTCTTGTTCAAGAGCTTCCACCATTTACAGTTTCTACTGTACTAGTACTACCATTACCAGTGGCGGTTACAGCAGTTCCTTTTTCTGTTGTACCAGAACATAATTGTAAAGTATGAGTACTAAAATAAGAACCACTACTATAACAAGATGCTCCTACTTGACAAGTAACTGAAGTAATAACTGCATTGCTTGGAATATCACTACAATCAAAGTTATAATATAAATATGACTCTGACCCATTAGTTGTATTAGCATATACACAACAACGCGTTGTAGAAGTGTGCGCTGTTAAACCATTTTCTGGAACATTAGTACTATATACGCTAGCATATGATGAATTAGAACTATCAAAAGAAGAAGGTATATAAGTTTTTGTACCTGAACTTCCACTAGAAGTATGCGAAACTAATTGATTTGTAACATCGATATTATTATCTTTAACAATAATATTATTTAATGTATTAGTATCAAATCTAACTTCTGCATTTCCACCTTCAGGCTGAGTTTGAGTTGCAGGTTGAACTGTTACTCGTGAAACATTGCTTGAAGCATTAATAGTATAAGTAGTAACATTTCCAATAGTAACTGCAATTGTCATATTCTCACTAATTGTAGTAGAATATGTATACCAAACTCCATTAACTTCATATTCAAGATATACAGTTGCTCCATTAATTGCGCCACCGTAATATCCTAATCTACATTGAACTTTTAAATTTTCAAGTTGTGAAACTGTAGGTGTAACATTAGCAGTTACAGTTTGTGTTGAATTTGAAGTACCAACTGATTTAAAGTTTAATTCATCTGATAATGCAGTACTTCCACTTATTAATTGCGCGCACATATATTCATTTGAATTTGATGTAGACTCAGCATGACCATTAACCCTCATATAAAGATTTTTAATTGTCGCATTATCTGGTATACCTTCAAATGAAACATCATAAGTAAACACTGCAATTGTACCACTACTACTAGAATAATAATTTGAAGTTGTAGTAGAACTAGTGTCATATCCATGCCCAACTATTCCCAAAAAATATGTGGCACCAGAACCATTAAAACCACCACTTACTAATGTATATTCACCCAATACATTCGATTCAGTAGTTTCACCACCCATATGTTTAGTTAATGTTATACTGCTACCATTTTTAGTTGCAGTAACCTCATCTAATGCATTAGTAGGTTCTATAACTAAATTATATTCATCGCCATCATACATTGTTTGAGTACCGCTTGGGTCTATTGTACCACTACCGGAAAGTGTAGTCGTAACTGTTCTCGGAGTTGGAATTGTATAGTTAACCTCTATCTCTGCACCTTGCAAATACAAATAACCTGTTGTACTACTTGATGCCCTTCTTACACAGCATCTAATACCAAGATTTGAGCCATAGCCTTTTAACGTTGCTCAGTCGCCTGTATAAGGAACCGTGATAGTCCTTGTTGATGTTGAAAAAGTTTGTGATGCAGCACTTGCTGTTGATATAGATGATGTACCGTTGTAAAGTCTTGGAGCATATGATGTAGATGTGGATACGCCACTCTCATAACCTTTAACTTTTATCGTAATAGAATTAATGATCCAATCATCATCAACATCATCAAAATTAAAACCTTTTACATATATATAATATGATGTTGTACTTGCTCTACTATTTGTTACTGTAGCATATGTAGTATTATCTGTATTATGATACATATTGTTTGCATCTGATACAGATAAATATGTACTATTTGACAAAGAGTAGGTGCTTGGTACTAATCTAATTGTTGCCATAATCTACCTCCTATACCTGAAGATATAAATCTCCATTACTTCCTAAAGAAGAAGAAGGAGTAGTAGATCCAGTATAATATTTATTTATAATTAAATCTCCTGTAATTTTAGAACCATTTACATATGCAGTTTGTCCACTAACAATATCTCCTGCGGCAGCAGTCGCATCAGAAGTATATGACCCAGTCACATTAAATATTGAAACGCCTTTTTTAATATTAGCCGCAGTTAAATCTGCATCCCCGCTAATTGTTTGAGTCCCTGTTAAATAAGTTCCCGAAGCTATTGTCTGATTCGTAGTTCCAGGTGTAATTGTTGCTGCCGCTTTAGTAGTGACAGATGCGGTTAAAGCAACAGTCGCAGAACTAGTTGTTGCAGTAGAAATATATCCTGCATTAATAGTTGGAGTTGTTGAAATTCCTGTTTTAGTTAATGTAATTGTATTTGTCCCTGTTGAAACAGTCGCACTAGATCCAGATAAACTAGTAGGCCCAGTTGCGCTTCCACTTGCAACAGCATTTATTTTATAATAACTTCCTGCTGTATTATATCCAGTAGGAATATTTATATATTGATCTGCAGCACTTCTACCTATAGTTGCTTTTGAAGTATATCCACTTGTAGCACTAGATGAAGCAGAAGTTGGTAAAGTCATTGTTGATACAGATTTAGTTGCTTGAGATTCATAATATCCTGCGGGTACTGTTACTGTAGCTCCACTTGCACTAAGATCAGTGCTACTTTTTCTTGCAATCCCACTTCCAACATATGTAGAACTAATTGCTCCTACAGAAACACTTGATAATGCATCATATCCACTATCAGGAGTAATTGTTTGAGAAGATTCTGTAGGAGAAACACTTTTACTTTGATAAGTTCCTCCTGTTGGAATTGCATTAATTGCAGTTGGCATTTGCGCAGGAGTATAAGTATTAGAACTTCCATTTTTATTTCTAATAGCATCTGCTATATCTGAAAAAGTTTCTGTTAATGTTGTCATTAATAACTCGCCTCCAATGCATCTGTAATAGAAGCGTCAATCATTGCTTGCACTTGTGCGGCTGTCATTTCATTAACAGTAACTACACTTGTTGAACCATCAGATCCAGTAAGAGTTATTGTACTCCCATTTTTAGATAAGGTATAGGTAACGGTGCTTCCACCGCCACCTCCGCCTTCTCCATTTTCAATAAGATAAATAGTGTCTTCATCAATATCAGTTCCACTAGGAAGGGAATTAACAATTTCAAAGCCTAGAAGGTCTAAAGCATCAATATATTCTTTATTAACAATATCTTTGCTTTCGTCAATAGAACTTAATATTTTCATTTTAGATCACCTATCCTATCCAATTACAACAACTCTGTAATTTGTTCCTGAAGTTGGTGCAACATTAAAATCAATTTTTACTGCAGAAGTTGATGTTCTAGCAATATCTACCATAACTTCTTCATATGTAGTTGCATCATAAATATTTACAATTACATCTCTTGTTCCAAGATTATGTGTGATTGTAAATGATTTTGTAGTCCCATTTCCTGTTATATCTCCAGCATATTTCTTTAAAATTGTTTGTGCAGTTCCATATGCACTAATATGTCCATTAGCGTCAATTTTAATTGGATATACTGCTTGTGTATTTTGAGCAGTAACACTATTTGAGTGTCCTACTGTAATTGAACCATTAGTAGTAATTGGACTTCCTGATACAGTTAATCCACCACCATTTGTAATTCCTACGCTAGTAACAGTTCCTGTATTAGTTGTATAGCCCATATTTTGAGCGCCAGTAACTCTACCATAAGCGTCAACAGTTAAACCTTGATAAGTACCAGCTGTAACTCCGCTAGTATCTAAAGCAATTGTTCCTGTTGTTGTAATAGTTCCACCTGTTAAACCAGCTCCAGCTGTAATACTTGTAACTGCGGCATCATCACCTGATGGAACATATGCCCATGCTGGTGTAGTTGCAGTAGCAATAAATAAATCTCCTACTTTTGCAGCTTGACTTGCATAAGTTCCTGCAGAACAAATTTTATATGTATCTCCAACTTTTACTCCAGATGTTGGTAATGAAGTACCTGCAGTTCCGCCTGTTCCTACAGTTCCTTTGAAGAACATAGCTCCTGAAACACCACTGATTGCATTTTGAACAAAAGCAGTAGTTGCAATTTGAGTATTGTTAGTTCCTGCAGTTGCAGTTGGTGCAGTTGGAGTTCCAGTTAATGCTGGGCTAGCTTTAGGAGCGTAATCATTTAATGCAGCTGGTTGAACTGCTGTAGCTCCGGCTTCAGCTCCGCTTCTAATTGTTGCTAAATCGCTGATTGCATCTTGTTTTCCATTCCATGTAGAAATATCTGTACTTGTAATACCTGCGGCAGCGCTTGCTGAAAAGACTGGATCTGTTTCAGTTTGTAATGCAGTTGCACCTGCAGCAGCTCCGCTACGAATTTCATCTAAGTCACTAATAACATCTTGTTTAGTAGCTGGATTAAAAGCTGTTCCATATTCAGAAATATGTCCATTTTTATCAATTTTGATTGGATAAATTCCACTAGTAGTTTGTGCGCTATTTAAAACATTACTATGTCCTACTGTAATAGTTCCAGAACCTGTAATAGGACTACCAGAAACTGTTAAACCACCATTTGTCGCATTAGACATTGCAACACTAGTAACAGTTCCTCCTCCAGTTCCCATTTCATCCCAAGATGTACCATTAAATACTCTAAATCTATTTGTTACAGTATTAAAATAAGTTTGACCTTTATAAGGATTAGAAGGATCTGAAGCTAAGTTTTGAATAACGGCATTTTGTAATTCATTTTTGTTTAAGTTAATATCAACTAAAAAACTTTTAGCCATTTTCTTTTTTCCTCCTTTTAAAATATTAATTTAAAGTTGCATTTCCTTTAAAAGCGCCTTTAAAAGTTATTGTTATTTGATTTGCAGTATCATAAGTAACTTCCCCAATTACCTCTGTACCAGAACTATCAATAACAGAAACTGCTGGATACTTGTTTAAATTATGAACTATAACCCAAGTATCAAGCGCTTCATTTTGAGTAAAATAAAAAGTTTTATCACTTTCAATACCTAAATCTTCTAAAGACTTATCTCCAATTAATTCAACACCATTAATTTGAGGTTTATTTCTTAATTTTTCATAATCTCTAGTTCCAGAATAATTTGAAAGATTAAGTTTTCCTTTTAAAGGAGCTTCTGAGTCAATTTTCCCATTTAAACTTTCTTCTCCTACAATAGAACCACTTAATTGTTCTCTTGCGGCAATGCTACTATTTAAATCAGGGATAATTTCACCATTTCTATCTACCTCTATTTGCCCAGTTATCATTAGTTAAAGTCACTTCCTTCAGGGAAGAGAATAAACATCTTAGGGCCTTTATCATCAAAGCCTAAAATTGTTTGCTCTTTATTTAATTGAATTTCATACCAATATTGAGCAGGTGTGTTAATAACTGGACCAATTTTAGTATCTTCTGGATCCAATTCAATAGTAACAACAGTTTGCCCATCTTCTTCTACAGTGACCTCTTTATAAATAATTGGGTCTTTCTGATAAGAGTTTGTGCTGTAAACGGCAAAAGTAATAACATCTCCTTGTTCAAAAACATAATCTTCTTCCTTTGAAATTGGAATAGTTAAATCAATAATACCAATATCTCCACGATTTATTAAAATTTGATTTTTATTTATTATTTTAAACATATTATTCTTTCCTCCCTTCTATAAAAAATTTTTAGCTTTTTAAAATAAAGAACAAATATTGGGAAAATAATTCTTTAATAGAAATAGTTATTTATATTTCTAAAAAAAGAGAATATAAAACATATTTTCCTTTTCTAAAAATATTTAAAAATAGAACTAATTATTTTAATTTAATCTGACCTATTAACGCTCCCTATTCATAAATTTGATAGTTATTAAAATTTTTTATAAAATAATTATATGAATAGAAAGAAAGGTATATATGGTGATAATATATGGATAATAAAATATTAGAACAATTAAATATTATATTTAACACAAAAGAAACCGAAAATGGCGGAATTGCTCACAAATCAACAAATTCTAAAGTCTATGATATGTTTGCTTTAGGCGGAGCCTATAGAAGCCGTTCAGATGAAGATACTATTCTTTTATTTAAAAATGCATATGAAGAAGATAAAAATCTTGCTTTAAAATGTTTATTTTATTTAAGAGATATTAGAGGTGGACAAGGAGAAAGAAGATTTTTTAGAGTTTGCTTTAAATGGTTATGTAATAATCATCCAGAAGATACTAGAAAATTAGTTCAATTTTTACCAGAATATGGTCGTTATGATGATTTATGGTATGCCACTGAAAATACTCCATGTTGGAGAAATGCTATGGCATTAATTGAAGACCAATTATATTTAGATATGGATTCAAAAACTCCAAGTTTATTAGCAAAATGGCTTCCATCTATAAATGCTTCTAGTTATGAAACAAGAGAATTTGCAAAATTAATTAGACAAAATCTTGGTTTCTCTAAAAAGCATTATAGAAAAGTATTATCACAACTAAGAGAAAAAATAAAAGTAGTAGAAAAACTAATGTCTGAAAATAGATGGGATGAAATAGAGTTTGATAAATTACCTTCTAAGGCGGGAATCAAATATAAAAATGTTTTCGCAAAAAGAGATATTATTGCTAAAAAATATGAAACATTTATTAAATCAAAAGATACAACAGTAAACGCAAAAACATTGTATCCATATGAAATTGTTAGCAAAGTAGTTGACAATATTAGTTATTGGAGTGGCGATGTTAAAATGTCTGACCTAGATAAAGAGGTTGTTGAAAAATATTGGAACAATCTTCCTAATTATTTAGAAAATGGTAAAAATAACTTTATATTGGGTGTAGTTGATACTTCTGGCTCTATGAGAGGATCTGGTCCAGCCGCACCAATTAATATAGCAATTTCTCTTGGTATGTATGCCGGAGAAAGATGTTCAGGTCCATTTAAAGACCACTACATTTCATTCTCATCAAGACCTCAATTAATTAAAATTGAAGGTGTAAACTTTGCAGATAAAGTAAATAGAATATATAAAACTAATTTATGTGAAAACACTAATTTAACAGGAGTATTTGATTTACTTAAAAATGTTGCATTATCAACACCTGGCGCTGCTAAAGATTTACCAGATACAATAGTAGTAATCTCTGATATGGAAATTGATATGGGAGCTTGTAGTGATAGATGGGGTAATAGAGTTGAATTCAATTCTTGGACTTCATTAACTGCGGCAACTGAAATGGAAAAAATTAGAAGAGAATGGGCAATGTATGGATTGAAGTTACCTAAATTAGTATATTGGAATGTTGATGCAAGACAAAATACAATATTAGATAGCGGAGATAGCGTATCATTTGTATCAGGATGCAGCCCTGTAATTTTTGAACAAGTATGTAAGGGAATTACAGGCTATGAGTTAATGCTTGATAAATTAATGTGTGATAGATATAAAGCTATCCAAATAGACTAATAAAGACAATGCGGAGGACCGATGACCGGCTCCCGCATGTCTTTTTTTATTTGTTTTTTTTATTAAAATATTATATAATTAATATGTAATAAAAAATTACAAAATTTTTAGAAAGGAAAGTGATAAGATGAATATGTCTCAGAGTCGCTTCTTTTGTACTGAATGCGGAAATGAAGGGCTACCTATAATGAGACCTAAAGGTCAAATGAGAGAGCCTGGACATTTAAAAAAATTATATTGTATTCATTGTAAAAAAGAAGTTAATCATGCGGAAATAAGAGAAATAGGTGGATACACCGAAGAAGATTTTAGAAGAGAATTTGAACTAGGTCGTTTTAAAGATGGACAAAGGGAAGATGTTGGCAAATTAGCTCAATGCACTTGTAGTTCTTGTCCATATAATGTAAACAAAAGATGTTGGAATTCAAATCGAGAATTTAATTGTAAACATAGAAGATAGGAGTTGATTATTATGTGTAAAATGTATGTAATGATAGGTGCACCTGGTTGTGGTAAGTCCTATTATATTAAACAGCATTTAAAAGATAATGAAATAGTAATATCAAGAGATGCTATTCGCTTTAATATGTTAAAAGATACAGATGCTTATTTTTCAAAAGAAAAACAAGTTTATAATGAATTTATTAAACAAATTAATGCGGCAATAGCCGATGATAGAGACTTTTATGTGGATCAAACTTCTTTAAATCGCGGAGCTCGTGCAAAATTGTTTAGTCATTTAGAAAGAAAACCTAATAAAATGATAGCAATTTATATAAATGCCCCTTTAGAAAAGATTTTATACCAAAATTCATTAAGAACTGGCCGCGCATTAGTTCCAGAGGATGCTGTAATTAATATGTTTAATTCTATTGAAAAACCTACTAAAGCGGAAGGTTTTGATGAAATATGGGAGGTAGAGTAATGAAAAAAATATGTAGAACAATTAAATTAAAAAAATATAAAACAGAGTTAATTGATGAAGATTGGATCAAGTCTAGAGAGGGCAATTCCTGGATTATTGTTTTTTCAGATTGGAAAGCAACTTTCTGTTGGGATAAAAATGAACTTTATAAATATCTAGAAAATGACCATATTAGACCAATCCAATATATATTTGATACTATTGATAAAATTACAATAGATAGAGATGTTATTATAAATACTAATATTATTGAATAGGAGGTGAATTATGGAAAGAAAAATTTGGTTTACTAGTGATCCACATTTTGGACATCAAAAAGAATTTCTTTGGGGTCCAAGAGGATTTAATTCTAGTTTAGAACATGATGAAGCGATCATCCGCAATTGGAATTCAGTTGTAGATTATGATGATGATGTATATGTTCTTGGAGATTTAATGTTAGGTGATAATGATTATGGTATTAAATGTATTAACCGTCTTACTGGAAATATTCATATCATTTTAGGAAATCATGATACAGAAAGTCGTATAACCTTATATTTAGAACAATGCCCTAATATAATTGAAATTACTTATGCAAAAGAATTAAAAATAGGTAAAAATTATTTCTTTCTATGTCATTATCCTGTTATTACCGCAAATTATGATGACCAAAAAGCCTGGGCTAAACATTTAATTAATCTCCATGGGCATACACATTCAAGCGAAAGATTTTACAATAATAATCCTTATATGTATAATGTAGGATTAGATTCTCATAATAATTTTCCTATTGAAATTAATGAAATTGTTAATGATATTAGAGAAAAAAAGATACAACTTGATAGACAATAATTTTTTATATATAATATAATTATAATGGAGGAATAAAAAATGAATAAATATACATTTATAAAAGCAGAATTTGATAAAGAAACAGGAATTTCTACTGTTATAATAAAAACAGATTTAGGTATTTTTGAAGGAAATGCTTATTTACATGATGAAGATAAAGATATAGCCTCTGATTTTGAAGGATGCAAATATGCTGAATGGAGAGCTGTTATTAAATATCTAAAAGTTAAATTAAAAGTAAAAAAGATAGTTTATAAAAGACTTAAAACTATTATGGCAGATTTAGAAAGAATGAAAGATTATAATAAAGATTCAAGAGAGTCAAGATATTTTAGAAAGCAATTTTATATTGCTCAAAAAGAAGTAAAAGATTTAAAAGAATATATTGTACAATTAGAAGAAAATCTTTATGATATGATGAAAAATTATAGAACTTTAAAAGAAAATTATTTAAAAGCAATAGAAAAAAATAGAGAAAAAAAGTCAGCAGAAGAATAATTTGCTGACTTTTTCAAAGAAAGAAGTTGATAAATATGAGAAAACGAATAAAATTATATACTGATGGCGCTTGTGCGGGAAATCCTGGCATAGGAGGATGGAGTTGTGTCTATTATGATGCAGAAAATAATACTATATGGGATGCTTATACAGGCGGAGAAGAAACTTATATGGAAGGGTATTTAATACAAAAGAAAGAAACTACAAATAATCGTATGGAAATAATGGCTTTGCTTAAAGCTCTTGAGTTGGCGGCAACCAAATATAAAGATTGTGATGTTATCATTTATTGTGATAGTTCATATGTAGTTAATACCTTCAACGAGTGGATATTTAATTGGGCCCGCAATAATTGGATAAACAGTTCTAAAGAACAAGTAAAAAATTTAGATTTAATATTAAAATTATATGAATATGCTAAAAAGGAATTTCCAAATTATGGAGTATATAAAATAGCTGGTCATAATAATGAGATAGGAAATGAATTGGCTGACGCCTATGCTGTTGCAGAACGAAGCGGAAATGCTACAAAATTAGCCAAAATTTTAAAAGAAAATAATATTACTCTTGCCATAGAGTAATTTTTTTGATTTAAAAGGAAAATTTTGATATAATAATAATAGAAAACTTTTAGAAAGGAGAAAAGTATGAAAGAAGATAAAAAGTTATATACAAAAGATAGTATAGAATCTTTATCTCCTCTTGAATTTACTCGTCTAAAACCGGGAGTTTATGCTGGAGACACTACTTATTCAACTCAACTTTTAGTAGAAATTATTTCTAATGCTGTTGATGAGTTTAGATTAGGTCACGGTAATCAAATAGATATAACTATTGATAATGATGAAAATGATACAACTGTAAGTGTAAGAGACTACGGGCAAGGATTTCTTGTAAATGAAATGCGTGATGATGGCAAATCAGTTCTTGAGGCCGCTTTTAGTGTGCTTAATACTTCAGGAAAATATCGTGAAGATGGAACTTATGAAGGAACTTCATTAGGTAGTTTTGGTATTGGTTCAAAAATTACAACTTTCTTATCTCATAGTTTAACGGTTCAAACAGATAGAGATGGAAAATTTGAAAGAGTTTTCTTTAAAGAAGGAGTTTTTGAAAAAAGAGAAAGTGGCGTATCTCAATCTAAAAATGAGACGGGTACTTATGTATGCTGGAAGCCTAGTGAACAATTCTTTACACATACAACTATTGAAGAAGCAAAAATAAAAACTTTATTAAATACTATAAGTTGTTTATGTCCTGGCTTAAAAATTATATTATCTATTACACATAATAAACAAAAAGCAGAAATGCTTACATATTTTTCAGAACATGGACTTAATGATTTAGTTGATGAAGCTGTTAAAGGTAAAGAAATTATTGTTAATAGATTTAATATGAAATATAGTGAAGGAAAAGAAAAATTAGATATGGTATTAACATATACATCTAATTATTCACTTATACTTGTTCCATATGTAAATACAGGTTTAACAGAAAAAGGCCCACATATAACTCAAGTTAAAACTATAATTACAAGAGAATTTAATAAATTCTTTAGAGATAAAAAATGGTTAAAAGATAAAGAAGAAAATTTAACTGGAGATGATATACAAGAGGGAATGTATATAGTATTTAATATGACAGCTCCTAATGTTGCATATGATGCTCAAGTTAAATCAACAGTAACTAAACTTGATATGAGTAATTTTTCAAATGTTGTTGCTACTAATTTACAATATTGGCTAACTAATAATGAAAAAGAAGTAAAAATAATATTTGATAAGGCGGCAGCCGCTAGAAAAGCTAGAGAGGCAGCTAAGAGTGCTCGTGAGAGAGTTAGAGAAAATAATAAGAAAAAAGAAAAAGCATTAAAATTTGATAGTAAACTTGCTGACTGCTATGGAAAAGATAGAAGTAAATGTGAAATATATATTACCGAAGGAGATTCAGCCAGTGGAAACTTAAAGTCCGCTCGTAATAATGAATTTCAAGCAGTAATGCCTGTTCGTGGTAAAATATTAAATACACAAAAAGCAAGTTTAGATAAAATCCAAAAAAATGCAGAAATTATGACAATGATTGATGCTTTTGGATTATATATTGATACTAAAACAATGCAAGTAACTTATGATAAGAATAGTTTAAGATATGGTAAAATAATTATTGAGTCAGATGCAGATGTTGATGGCGCTCATATTAAAAACTTATTCTATACATTTATATGGAATTTCTGTCCTCAATTAATTGAAGATGGATATATTTATGCAGGAGTTCCACCATTATATAAAGTCACAATAGGAAAAGAATATAAATATATTAAAAATGATGAAGAATTAGAAGAATTTAAAAAGACAATAGGCGACAAAAAAATAACTGTTAATCGTATGAAAGGTTTAGGTGAAATGTCAGTAGATGAAACTGAAGAAACTTTAACCGATCCTAATAATAGAATTATTAAACAAATAACAGTTGAAGATGCGGCGGCCGCAGATAAATTATTTAATGATTTAATGGGGACTGCTATTGTTGCTAGAAAAGATTTTATAAAAGAACATAGTAAGGAGGCTACATATAATGCAGAATAATGATATTTTAAATGAATTAAGCACAAACTTTATTGAATATGCTGTTGCAGTTAATACAGATCGTGCTATTCCAGATTCAGCTTGTGGATTAAAACCTGTAGCCAGAAGAATATTATGGGGAGCTTATGAAAAAGGTTATACTTTCTCAAAGCCTCATGTAAAATCAGCTAAAATTGTTGGAGATGTAATGGGAACTTATCACCCACACGGAGATTCTTCTATATATGGAGCTCTTGTTAGATTATCTCAACCTTGGGTAATGAGATATCCGCTTATAGATTGGCATGGATCTAACGGAAACATCGATGGAGATGGCCCAGCTCATATGCGTTATACTGAAGCAAGATTATCAAAACTAGCAGAAGATGGTATGTTAAAAGGAATTAAAAAACAAAATGTAGATTTTATTCCTAACTACTCTGAAGACGCAGAAGAACCAGTTACTTTACCTGCTATATTCCCTAATCTATTATGTAATCCAAACACAGGAATAGGTGTAGCTATGGCATGTAATTTTGCTCCACATAATTTATGTGAAGTAGCTACTGCTATATACGATTATATGGATGGTAAAGAACCTATGTTACCAGGTCCTGATTTCCCAACAGGTGGAATTATTATTAATATGAATGATATTCCAAATATTATGAAAACAGGACACGGAAGTGTAAAAATTAGAGCAAAATATAAAACTGAAGGACAAAATTTAGTGTTTTATGAAATTCCTTATGGAACTTCTACTGAAAGTTTAATTGCAGAAATCGGTGAAGTTGCAGAAGCAGATATTCCTGAAATAGTAAATATTAGAAATGAAAGTAATAAAAAAGGTTTAAGAATTGTTGTTGAGTGTGCAAAAGGAGTTAATCCAGATGCAATAGTAAATAAACTATTCTTAAAAACTGATTTACAAAGTAGCTTTTCTTATAATCAAGTTGCTTTAATAAATAAAACTCCTACTGAAGTTAATTTAAAAGATTGTATTAAAATATATTTAGAACATAATGTAAAATGTTTAATTAAAGAAACTGAATTTGATTTAAAGGCTGCGGAAGCCCGCTTAGAAATTGTAAACGGATTAATTAAAGCATTAGAAGATATTGATAATATAATTGCTTTTATTAAAAAATCTGAATCAAGCGCTGCCGCAAAAGAAGGATTAGTAAAAGAATATAAATTTACTGAATCTCAAGCAAAATCTATCGTAGCTATGAGATTAGGTTCTCTTGCTAAATTAGAAAAGATAGAATTAAATGAAGAAAAAGCTCAATTAGAGCATGATATAGATGGATATAATTATACATTAACTCATGAAGATGCTCAATTGTCAATAGTTAGAACAAGATTATCTGACTTGGTTAAAAAATATGGAGACAAAAGAAGAACTGAATTAACTCAAATTGAATTACCTAAAGAAGATAAAGAAGTTGCCGCAGTTATTCCAGAGGATGTTGTGGTAATGGTATCTCAAACAGGCGATGTAAAAAGAATACCTAAATCAAGTTTTAGAACTCAAAGAAGAAATGGCAAAGGGGTTAAATCAGAAGATGATGCAATTTTAACTACTATAAGAACAAATACTATTGATAATTTATTAGTATTTACTAATAAAGGAAAAATGTATAAAATATTAGTAGATAAATTACCTATTGGAACCAATGCTTCAAAAGGTCAAAATGTAGCTTCTTTTGTAAGTATGGATACAGATGAAAAAGTAATTGCGGCCGCCAGCCTAGATAGGGATACAGACGCGGATTATGTAGTATTCATCACAAAACAAGGATTATTTAAGAAAACATTATTAGAAGAATATAAATCAATTAAAAAATCTACTGGAACTCAAGCTATCAAACTTAAAGAAGGAGATAGTATTGCTAATGTAATCTTTATGAAAGAAGAAGAATTTATGATATTCACTAAAAAAGGTATGTCAATTAGATTCGATACTGCGGCAATCAACCCTATAGGAAGAGTTACATCTGGAGTTAAAGGTATTAACTTAGCGGATGATGATGAAGTAGTTTGTGGTTTCCCTATATTAGATAAAACTAAAGAAGTTGCTATAATTGGTAAAAATGGTTATGGAAAGAAGAGTCCGTTATCAGAATTCACACTTCAAGGTAGAGGTGGAAAAGGACTTAAGATCGGGCAAGAATTAGCTGGTGCCGCATTAATAGGTGCAGATGATTCATTATTATTAGTTGGGAAACCAAATAGTATATGCATTGGATCTGAAGAGTTGCCAAGCCAAGGTAGAGCAACCGTTGGAGTTAAATTAGTTCAAAACGAAATTAAAAATGTTGTTATTCTATAACAACTTTTTATTTGATTTATTGGAAAAAATATTATATAATATTTATAGATAAAGGAAAGGAGAAATGTATGATAGATAAAGATATTTCAAAAATTAGAGAACTAATAGATAAATTAAACTATTACACTAAGAAATATGATGAAGGCAAACCAGAAATATCAGACCAAGAATGGGATGATATGTATTTTGAGTTGCAAAGATTAGAAAATGAATATCATACATATTGTGAGGATAGTCCAACTCAAGGGATTGATTATCAAGTGGTTAATAAACTAGAAAAAGTAGAACATAATCACCCTATGTTATCTTTAGATAAAACAAAAGATATAGATGTAATTTCTTCTTTTGTAGGAAATAAAGATTATATTGCTATGGCTAAAATGGATGGACTAACTTGTTCTCTTCGTTATCTTGATGGTAAACTTGTATCAGCGGAAACCCGTGGAAATGGGTTAGTTGGTGAAGATATACTTCATAATGCTTTACAAGTAAAAAATATTCCTCATAAAATTAATTTTAAAAATGAATTAATTGTTGATGGAGAAATTATTTGCACTTATGAAGATTTTAAACCTTTTGAAGAAGAATATAAAAATCCTAGAAATTTTGCTTCTGGAAGCATAAGATTATTAGATAGTAAAGAAAGTGCTTCAAGAAATTTAAGTTTTATTGTATGGGATATAATAAAAGGATTTGATACAGATACTTTAATAGGAAAATTAGAAACTGCCGCAGATTATGGTTTTACTATTGTTCCATTCTCTTTTGGAGATATTCAAGGAGCAATAACAGAAATAGTTAATAAATCAAAAGCATTAGGTTATCCAATTGATGGAGTAGTATTTAAATACAATCAATGTGATGAATATACAGCTGCAGGTAGAACTGACCACCATTTTAAAGGTGGAATGGCATATAAATTTTATGATGAAGAATATGAAACAACTCTTCAAAATATAGAATGGACTATGGGAAGAACTGGTGTATTAACTCCAGTAGCTATATTTGAACCTATTGATATAGATGGAACTGAAGTATCAAGAGCAAGTTTACATAATGTAAGTGTTATGGCGGAAACGCTAGGTCAACCTTACAAAGGTCAAAAAATAAAAGTATTTAAAGCAAATATGATAATTCCGCAAATATCTTGGGCTGAGAAAAAAGAACTCACAATATCTGATTTTAGATGTGAGGAATGTCCAATATGCGGCGGCCATACAGAACTTCAAAATAATAATGGAGTTATAACTTTATACTGTAGTAACCCTCAATGCGAAGGGAAACTAATCAACCGCTTAGACCATTTTTGTGGTAAGAAGGGATTAGATATAAAGGGGCTTTCAAAGGCAACTCTCGAGAAACTTATTGAATGGGGCTGGATTTCTAATTTTATAGATATATATAAATTAGAAACCAAGTCAAACATATGGAAAACCAAGGCTGGATTCGGTGAGAAATCAGTGGAGAGGATCTTGGAAGCCATTGAAACTAGTAAAAAGACCACTTTAGAAGCCGTTATTTCTGCAGCAGGAATTCCTTTAATAGGAAGAGCTGTTGCTAAAGAATTGTGTAAATATATAAAAACTTATGAAGATTTTAGATATAAAGTAGAAACAGGATTTAATTTTACTCAATATGACGGGTTCGGTGATGTTATGTCCGCCGCATTACTTGATTTTGATTATAAAGAATTAGATGATGTAGTGGATTATGCCCTAGATATCCAGGAAGAAGTATCAGAAAAAGCAAACAATTCATTAGAAGGATTAACATTTTGCGTAACAGGAAAAGTTCATATATATAAAAATAGAGATGAATTAAAAGCCGATATAGAAAATAGAGGCGGTAAAGTAGTTAGTTCAATGAGTAGTAAAGTAAATTATTTAGTAAATAATGATATTACCTCTACTTCAAGTAAAAACCTTGCTGCAAAACAAGCAGGTATCCCAATTATAACAGAAGAAGAATTGCAAGCTATGTTTTAATACTTTGATACATTAAAAAATTTTTTATATAATATTAGTATGAAAGATAAAGAGAAAAAAGAAATAGAAAATATTGCACAAGAAATTATTCAGTTAGAACTAAAATGTCGAGAAGATAAAGATAATGTAAATACGTATCTTCAAAAAATAACAGAACTAACATCTAGTCTTTCATTAGAAGAACTATTGGAAATTGATGAATATATCTTAACGAGTAATCAGTTGAATAATTAAAAAAATTTAATTATAATATATTTGTCAAAAAAAGAATAAGATAAAAGAAAAAGGAGAAGAGTATTATGTTAAAACCAAATAGTAAATTAGTTTATGATTATGTAAAAGCAAACGGAGCTAAAAATATTACAGCTTCAGATATCGCAGAAGGAACAGGACTTCCAGTTAGAAGCGTTAACGGAATCGTTACATCTGCATTCCAAAGAAAAGGCTTAATGGAAAGAACAGAAGCAGAAGTAGAATTAGAAGATGGATCTCATAAAAAAGTTAAATTCATCACTTTAACTGCTGAAGGTGAAGCATTCGATCCAGAAGCTGAAGATGCTGAATAATTAATATAAATTAATAGGATAGAAGGTCGGAAGAGTTGGGTAACCAACTCTTTTTTAATAAAGGAATTGATATTATGCCAGAATTTATAATGATATTATTATTTATTGCTAGTGTGATATTTTTTATTACTGCTTATACAAAAAAAGAAAAAACTAATAAAATAAATAAAGAAATTGAAGAAGAAAATGAAAAATTATTAAAAGATAAAGAAAGTATTATAAATGAAATAAAATTTTTAAATGAAAAGAAACAAGAAAAAAATAATGATTTAAGAGAAATAGAAAAAATAACTAGTAATGTGAATGCGGCCGCCCATGATGCTTTTAGCCAGTATTGTGATGCATTAGATCAGGAGTATAGAAATATAGAGAAAGAGCATGACGATGCCATTGATGAATTAAGAATTGCTTATGATAATTTACAAGATGTTTTAATGTATAAAATCAAACAAGGTCAGGCAGAGCTCGATAAAATTTCCTCAACCCGTGCTGCCGCAATGGAAGCTCAATTAAAAGAACAAGAGATAAAAGATAAACAATCTTTCTATTGTCCTCAAGTTCCTGAAGCTGACTTAAAAGATGCTAAAACACTTCGAGATATAGAATATAAATTAAATAATCCTAGAGTGCTTCGTATGTTAATCTGGTCAACTTTTTATCAAAAGCCAATGAATCAAGTTTGTGCCAATGTATTAGGTGCGGCAACCGCAGAAAAATGTGGAATATATAAAATAACTAATCAAAAAACAGATTTAGTCTATATAGGTCAAGCTGTTGATATCGCGACCCGTTGAAAAAATCACGCGAAAGCAGGATTAGGAATCGATACTCCCGCAAATAATAAACTATATAAAGCCATGATGGAAGATGGACTCGAGAGTTTTTCTTTTGAAGTCTTAGAAGAATGCAGTCGCGATCAACTTAATGAAAAAGAAAAATTCTATATAAAATTATATCAGTCAGATCAATACGGATATAACTCAAACGCGGGAATAAGTAAGTAATTTGATAATTACTTATTTTTTGTTTATAATATAATTGTAAAATAAATCAATAAATTATTTCAGTATAGATACACCATGATTTGACAGCAAAAGAATTTTTTGGTATAATATTAGAAGAAATAATTAAATCATAAGATAAATGTGAATTGAGTTATTTTAAAAGAAAAAAGAAAAATATTTATAGGAGGAAAATTAAAATGAGAAAACCACAAAATAGTGAAAGAATTGAAGGAAGAATTTATCAACATGATTTAACAGTAAAACAAGTTCAAAATAAGGACTCTCAAAACTTCGGAAAAGATTTTATTAGTGGAAATTTAGAAGTAGCAACTGATGATGAAGGATTAAATGTTATTAAAGTTCACTTCACTTATGTAACTGAAACTAATAAGAGCGGAGCTAAAAATGCAACTTATGCTGTATTAAAGAAGATTATTGATGAGAATAAGACTTGGGTTGCTGAAGGAAAAGATAATGCTACTAAAGTTAGAATTGATACTGCATTAGCATTAAATGATTTTTATAATCAAAATGATGAATTAGTATCTGCAAAAACTAATGAAGGTGGATTTGTAACTATCGTTAATGAATTAAATGAACCAGCTGAAAGAAATAGATTCTCAGTTGATATGGTTATCACAAGCGTTACAGTAGTAGATACAGATGCAAATGGAAATAGCATTACACCTTATGCAAATGTTAGAGGAGCAATCTTTAACTTTAGAAATGATTTATTACCTATGGAATTTAAAGTTAAAAATGACAAAGGTATCCAATATTTTGAAGGATTAGGAGCTTCAAACTCAAATCCAGTTTATACAAAAGTTTGGGGAAATATTATTTCTGAAACTAGCACAACTACACAAGAAGTTGAAAGTGCATTCGGAGAACCAGCTGTAAGAACTTATAAGAATACAAATAAAGAATGGGTTATTACAGGAACTGCAAAAGTACCATTTGATTTTGGTGATGAAAATATCTTAACTGCAGAAGAATTAACAAAAGCTGCACAAAATAGAGAAGTTTATTTAGCAGATGTTAAGAAAAGAGCAGACGAATATAAAATGAACAGAGCTGCAGGAACAACTACAACTGCTCCAGCAACTACTGCAACTAAGACAGCTGATTTCACATTCTAATCAGCTTTCTTGTTATTAAGGAGGAATTATGGCAATTGATTTAATGAGTTTACAACCTCATAAAGTTAGCCGTGATTTACGTGGATATTCAGTGTTCTTTTATGGGGAACCAAAGAGTGGTAAGACAACAACTGCCGCACATTTCCCAGAAGCATTACTTTTAGCTTTTGAAAAAGGATATAATGCAATCCCTGGAATTATGGCTCAACCTATTAATAGTTGGGGAGAGTTTAAACAAACATTAAGAGAATTAAAGAAACAAGAAGTAAAAGACAAATTCTCTACAATTATTATTGATACTGCGGATATCGCTTATGATTACTGCACAAAATATATTTGTGATAATGCAAAAAGACCAGATGGCGGATTCGGTGTTGACGCAATTAGCGACATTGGATATGGAAAAGGCTACGGAATGGTTAGTCAAGAATTTGATGATAGTTTAAGAAGTATCGTTCAAATGGATTATGGTCTAGTTTTAATTAGTCACGCAACTGACAAAACTTTTAAAAATGAAAGCGGAGAAGAATATAATCAAATAGTTCCAACATTAGATAAGAGAGCTACAAATATTGTTTCTCGTATGGCTGATATCATTGGATACTCAAGAGTAGTTTCAACTGATCAAGGGGATAAAACAATGCTATTTATGAGAGGAACAAATAGATATATGGCTGGAAGTAGATTTAAATATACTCCAGATTATATAGAGTTCTCATATCAAAATTTAACTAATGCTATTGCTGATGCTATTGATGCTCAAGCAAAAGAAGATGGAAAAGAATATTTTACTGATGAAAGAAGTAATTTATATATTCCAAAAGAAGAAGAATTAAATTTTGATGATTTAATGTTAGAATTCCAAAACATTATTAATAGATTAATTACTAAAGCAGGAGAATCTTTTGAATCAAAATATACTCCTCGTATTACTCAAATTACTGAAAAATATTTAGGTAGAGGCAATAAAGTTAGCCAATGTTCAAGAGATCAAGTTGAGGTATTATCTTTAATAGTTGAAGAATTAAAAGAACTAGAAAAGTTAAATATATAATAAAACACCTCGCTAAGAGGTGTTTTTTTGACTTTTTTATAAATAAATAGTATAATATTATTAGAGAAAAATATCTTTTGAGGAGGTGCGGCGATGGCTAAACTTATGGCAAAATGCTTTTACTGTAATGAATACTTCGACAGGAATGCCGAAGAGTTTGTTGCGGTTAATAATAGAAGATATGCCCATAAAAAATGTCATGAACTTGCTCAAGCAGATAAAACTCAAGAAGAAAAAGATTATGAGGCTTTAATTAACTATACTAAAAAAGTATTTGGTTATTCTGTCATTCCCGCAAAGGTATCAAGACAAATAACTGATTATAGAAAAAATTATAATTTTACTTATAGTGGAATGTTAAAAGCGTTAGTATGGTGGTTTGAAGTTAAAAAGAATTCGGTTGAAGCCGCAAATGGTGGAATTGGAATTTTACCTTATATATATAATGATGCTAAAACATATTATTATGGATTATATTTAGCACAACAAGCAAACAAAAATAAACAAATTAGAGTTCAAGTCGAAGAAGTCGAGATTGCACCGCCGCAAGTTTACGTGCAGCCGCCAAGACTTTTTAGAATAGGGGAGGAAGAAAATGAGTAAGTATGTAGATATACCATCAACAATTCAAGTAATTGGAAATATATATAATAATCCAAATATTTTAGACAATGAAAAATATACTTTTTTAGAAGAAGACTTCCCTAATGAATTTCATAAAATTATTTTTGGAACTATTTATAATCTTCATGTTATGGGAGCAAAAGAAATAACTTTAAATGCAATAGAAGATTATTTATATAATAGACCTACTTCTTATGGAGTATATCAAGCAAACAAAGGTTCGGAATATTTGCAAAAAATAGCAACTGAAGTTCAATTATCAACTTTTGATTATTATTACAACAGAATGAAAAAAATGACTTTATTAAGAGAATATGATAAAGTTGGTTTAGATTTAAAATGGTTATATGATCCAGATAATATTTTAGATAATAAAAAGAAACAATATCAAGAAGATTGGTTTGATAATACATCTCTTGATCAAATGGCAGAAACAATAGACCGTAAAATAACTGAAATTAAATTAAAATATGTAGATGGAACAGATGAAGATTATATCCAAGCTGGAGATAATATTGATGAACTTATAGATAGATTACAAAAGAACCCAGAAATAGGGTATCCATTATATGGGCCTCTAGTTAATACTATAACAAGAGGAGCAAGACTAAAGAAATTATATTTAAGGTCTGCGGCAACTGGTGTTGGTAAAACGAGAGCCATGATTGCTGATGCGTGTAATATTGCTTGTGACCAATTATATAATTTAACAACTCATCAATGGGAAGCAAATGGAACTAAAGAACCTACATTATTTATTACAACTGAGCAAGAAGTAGATGAGATTCAAACAATGATGTTAGCTTTTCTAAGTGGAGTTAATGAAGCTCATATTATATATAATCATTATGAAGAGGGAGAATTAGAACGCGTTATGCAAGCGGCAAAACTAATAAAATCATCTCCGCTTCATATAAAAAGATTACCTGATTTCAGTTTACAAGATATAGAAAATGCCATTAAATTTGGTATTCATGAATGGGGAGTTAGATATGTATTTTTCGATTATCTACATACTTCATTAAAAATATTAGGTGAAGTTTCATCTAAGGCTGGAATTAAAGGATTAAGAGAAGATAATGTCTTATTTATGATAGCAATAAGACTTAAAGATATATGTAATGAGTATGGAGTATTTATAATGACTTCAACTCAATTAAATGCAGAATATACAACTGCACAACAATATGACCAAAACTTACTTCGTGGAGCAAAATCTATTGCTGATAAAATTGACTTTGGTGCAATTATGTTACAAACTTCACAAGAAGATAAAGATGCACTTAAACCAATATTAGCGCAACAAAACTTACCTGCGCCAGAAATAAAAATGTCAGTATATAAGAATAGACGTGGTCAATATAAAGATATCTTGTTATGGTGCAAAGCAGATAGAGGGACATGTAGAATCGAACCTATGTTTGCTACTGATTATAATTATGAAATACAAGATATTCCTGATTTAAAAATTAAAATTAATCCAAAAATAAGTAGTAGTGCATTTTAGGAAAGGAGGTTGCCGCAATGGATGATAAAGAAAGATTAGAAGAAATAAAAAATAATTTATCAATAGACCAGGTTGCAGATTTATTGATGACTCTTGGTGCAGACCCTGTAACTAAGGGCGAATTAATAATCTGTAGAACTATATGTCATGGCGGCGACTCTCATAAACTTTATTATTATGAAAATACACACTTATTTAGATGCTATACAGAATGTAGCGATACTTTTGATATATTTGAGTTAATTGTAAAAATACAAACACAAGGTGGGGCAAAATATTCTTTACCTCAAGCTATGGCGTATGTATGTAACTATTTTGGAATTGAATTAAAAAATGAAAATTTTAATAAAAATGATAATGAACTATTAGATTGGAAAATTTTTAATAGATATGACAAAATATTTAATAAACAAAATGATAATATAAGAAAAGTAGAAATGAAAATATATGATGATAAAATAATTAATTACTTGCCGCATCCTAGAATATTACCCTGGGAACAAGAAGGTATAAGCAAAGAAGTAATTAAAAGTCATAATATTTGTTATAATCCATCATCTCAAGCTATTGTAATCCCGCATTATAATATTAATGGTGAGTTAATAGGAATTAGAGAAAGAACTTTAATTAAAGAAAATGAAATATATGGAAAATATAGACCGATGTATTTAAATAAAATAATGTATAATCATCCGCTTGGATTTAATTTATATAATATTAATTTTAGTAAAGAAAATATAAAAAGAACTAAAAAAGCAATTATATTTGAAGGAGAAAAATCTCCGCTATTATTTGCAAGTTATTTTGGACAAGAAAATGATATAACAGTGGCAGTATGCGGAAGTGCGCTATCTTCTTATCAAGTTGAATTATTATTAGATCTTGGGGTAGAAGAATTAGTAATTGCTTTTGATAAACAGTTTCAAGAACTTGGAGATAAAGAACATCTAGGTTGGATTAAGAAACTAAAAGATATAAATAAAAAATATAGCAAATATGTAAAGATTTCATATATGTTTGATAAATGGGGATTGTTGGGGTATAAATCAAGCCCTATTGATGAAGGGAAAGAGAAATTTTTAGAATTATTTGACAAAAGATTTAGTTTAGAATAAAATATAATAAGGAGAAGATTAAAATGAAATATAAATTAATAAAAGATATAGATCCAACATTATCTCCTATACAACAGGTTCTTTCTAATAGAGGAATTCAATTAAGTGAAATCCATCACTATTTAAATACAACAGATAGTGATATTAGTAAGCCTGAAGAGTTTGGAGAAATTCAAATGAAAAACGCGGCAATCGCTTTAATTACCACTATAAAAGAAGACAAGGATATGCTAGTTCTTGTAGACTGCGATTGCGATGGATACACAGCTGCGGCAATACTTATTAATTATTTATATGACTTATTTCCATCATATGTTGAAAATCATTTAAAATATTATTTACATGAAGATAAAACTCATGGATTAAGTGATTGTATGGATTATATAGAAAGTCATAATTTTAGTTTAATTGTTATACCGGATGCTGCAAGTAATGATTATGAATATCATAAAAAATTAAAAGAAGAAGGTAAAAATATTGTTATATTAGATCACCATGAAGCTCCATATGTCTCAGAGTGAGCTATTACAATAAATAATCAATTATCTAATTATCCAAACAAACAATTATCTGGAGCTGGAGTAGTTTGGCAATTTTGTAGATATTTAGATGAATTATTAGGGAAAAATAATGCTGAAGAATATATAGATTTAGCGGCGCTAGGAAATTGCGGAGACATGATGAGTCTTAAATCAATCGAGACTAAACATATCATTACCAAGGGCTTCCGCAACGAAAATATTAAAAACCCATTTATATATGGGATGGCTGGTAAAAATGCCTATTCTTTAGGAAATAAAATAACTCCTATTGGAGCAGCATTTTATATAGTTCCTTTTATAAATAGTATGGTTAGAAGTGGAACTCTTGAAGAAAAAGAAATATTATTTAAATCAATGCTAAAATCTGAAGCATTCAAAGAGATATTGTCTAATAAGCGTGGTCATAAACTAGGAGAAATGGAAAAATTAGTAGACCAAGCCCTTAGAACTGCAACGAATGTTAAGAGCCGTCAAACTAGAGCTCAAGATGCTGGAATGGAATTGGTTATACATCAAATAGAAGAAAATAATATGATGGAACATAAAGTTCTTATATTCCTACTTCAACCCGGTCAAATAGATCCAAATATTGCAGGATTAATTGCTAATAAAATAATGGCTAAATATCAAAGACCTGTTTTAATGCTTACACATAGAGATGGAATGTATCAAGGATCTGCTCGTGGGTATTCTAAATCTGGAGTTGAAAATTTTAAAGATATTTGTCAAGATACTGGGTTGGTAGAATATGCAGAAGGACATCAAAATGCTTTTGGTCTTGGAATTAAAGCTGAAAATATAGATAAATTCATAGAATTAACTGATAAAGCCCTAGCTAATATGGAATCTGAGCCTTTATATTATGTTGATTATATATTTAAAGGTGTTGATGTAAAGCCTGAAACTATATTAGAAATAGCTGGATTAGAAGATTTATGAGGACAAGATATAGATGAAAGTTTGATTTGTGTAGAAAATTTAAAAGTCACAAAAGAAAATCTAACATTAATGTCTCCTGATAAAAAGCCTACTCTAAAAATTACTTTACCAAATAAATTAAGTTTTATCAAGTTTGGTAGTTCTCAAGAAGAATATGAAAAATTATTAAGCGAAGGATATATTGAAATTAATTTAATTGGAAAATGTAATGCTAATGAATGGATGGGAAGAGTTACCCCACAAATATTAATAGAAGATTATGAAATTATAGGAATGAGTAAATACAATTTTTAATTGATAAATGATAAAAAATATAATAAAATATAAATATACAGAAAGAAGGGCGTAATATGATTGAACTTAATGAAAAACAACTCGCAGGTTTAGATCTAGCTGTAGGTAGATATAGAGCCGGTTGTAAAACAACTGTTATTGCTGGATATGCAGGAACAGGAAAATCAACTCTAGTTAAATTTATTATTGCCGCACTTTCAGAAGATGGAATAGACCCAGACAAAGATGTTGTATTTACTTCTTTTACTGGAAAAGCAACCCAGGTTTTACAAAAGAAAGGGAATAAAAATGTTAGTACTTTACATAGATTACTATATGAACATTATCCTAGACCTGATGGAACTTTTTATAGAAGACCTGTTGCTTCAATTCCATTTCAAATAGTAGTGGTTGATGAATGTTCAATGGTGCCTAAAGAATTATTAAACCAATTATTAAAATATAAGGTTTATGTAATATGTTTAGGAGACCCAGGACAACTTCCACCAGTAAATAAAGATGAAGATAATCATTTGCTAGACAAACCTGATATTTTCTTAGATGAAATAATGAGACAAGAGGAACAAAGTGAAATAATTAAATTAACAATGGATATTAGAGCTGGTAAACCTCTTAATCATTATATAGGAAAAGAAATACAAATATTAGATAAAGATGAACTTACAACAGGAATGCTACAATGAGCCGATCAAATAATTTGTTCAACTAATGCAACAAGAGTATCATTGAATAAACAAATGAGACAATTATTAGGACGCGGCGATGCCCCTGAAGATGGAGATAAAGTTATTTGTTTAAGAAATTATTGAGATGTCGCTAGTGAAGACGGATCTCCGCTTGTAAATGGAACTATCGGAGAGTTAAGTAATAGTTTTACTTCTTTTGTTAAATTACCTTATTATATTACTAATGGTAGAGTAAATCAAATTGACACAGTTATATCTAATTTTAAATCTGATGATGGAATAACTAATTTTAGTAATTTAAGTATGGATAAAAAAATGATATTAGAAGGAGAGCCTACTTTAAACTTTAAAGAGAGTTATAAATTAAGTAAAAATAAAAAATATCAAACAAGTATTCCATTAAGTTTCACTTATGGATACGCAATTACTTGTCATAAGTCTCAAGGTAGCGAATGAGACAATGTGCTTGTCATAGAGGAAGGTTTTCCTTTTGACAAAGAAGAACATATCAAATGGTTATATACTGCTTGCACTAGAGCAGCCAAAAAACTAGTGATAATAAGGAAAGGATAGGTGGCTTAATGAAATATAAATTTGATAAAGTTTTTAATGATAGATGGAGTGTATGGTATAAAGAATTACCAAAAAGAGGCGCTAGAATAGGAGTTTATAAGATTTTTGATTTATATGCTAAAACAAGAACTTATAGATTTGCATTTAGATATAAGCCTAGAGAAAATCAAACTCAAGAAGGGTCTGACACAGCTGTAATTATGAATTGTATTCATAACTTTTATAAGAAAAAAGTATTTATGGGTACTAAAGTAGAAGGCGGCAACCGTGGTTTAAAGAGAGCTTAATCACGGTTCTTTTTATGTGGAGGGGTTATGAAAGTAAGATTAAGTTATTTTTATCAAATTAGAAATTTTAAAAAGAATATGATACCCATGTCCACTGCTATGTCTGATCCCGATTGGTATCATGATTGGCAGGGGAATGATTATACTTTTACCGACCGCCGCGGTATTTTAAATGGTTTACGCTTACGCCCTATTATTGAACAGGGCAAGACTGTCGAATGCGGATGTCCTTGCCAAGACAAGGATTATTCTGGGTGTAAGTTTCTTAGAACTTATGCCGCCGCATTAGAAAATATAGATTTTCCAAAAATGATGAAAGGTATATCTGACTTTTGTGAAATATATGCAAAGCAAGAAAATCTCAAAGAAGAGCCTATTGCAGTATTAATTGTCTATGAAGCTCCTAATAATCCATGTAGTGAAAGAGCTGCCTTGATTAATTATTTTAATAACCACGGGATCGACTGTAAAGAATTAGAATACCCGATTCAGAAACCTGATTTGAAATTTTAATAAAATTATTATATAATATAATTAGAAAGAAAGGATGATGAAAAATGAATAAAAGATTTGAAGTACATTCACATACTCATTATAGTAATTTAAGATTATTAGACTGTATTAATAGACCAAAAGACTTAATTGATAGAGCAATCGAATTAGGTTTATCAGGTATAGCAATCACAGATCATGAGTGTATTAGTTCTCATCCAGAAATAAATTTTTATCAAGATGAAGTTCAAAAAGAGCATCCTGATTTTAAAATAGCATTAGGAAATGAAATATATTTAACAGATACTAGAGATAGTGGTCAGAGATATTACCACTTTATTTTGATTGCTAAAAATAAAGAAGGACATAGAGCATTAAGAGAATTATCTTCAAGAGCTTGGATGAATAGCTATTGGGATAGAGGTCTTGAAAGAGTTCCAACTTTAAAAAGTGATTTAGAAGAAATATTAAAAAAATATCCAAATAGTTTGATAGGAACAACAGCTTGTTTAGGTGGAGAATTATCTGTTAATACATTAGAATTAATTAGATGCGAAACAACAGGAGATACAAATGGAGCGGCAATCGCACATAATAATATAGTTAATTTCTTATTATGGTGTAAAGAAGTTTTTGGTGAAGGTAATTTTTATATAGAATGTGCGCCAGGTAGTAGTCGTGATCAAGTAATGGTTAATAAAAGATTTCCATCTATTGCAAAGGCATTTAATTTAAAAATGGTAATCGGTTCAGATGCCCATTATCTTAAAAAAGAAGATAGATATGTTCATAAAGCATATTTAAATAGTAAATTTGGAGAAAGAGAAGTAGATGAATTTTATGAATTTGCTTATCTTCAAGACGATGATGATATAGTTAAAAATTTAAGTGCATCTGAATTTAGTATAGATTTTATAAATGAATTATATAATAATAGTATAGAGATATATAATAAAATAGAAAATTATAGTTTAGCTCATGCTCAAACAATTCCTCATGTAGAAGTTGAAGAATATCCAAAGAAGAGTTTTGATAATAAATATCCTATATTATCATCAATGTTTGAATCAGATGATAAAGTAAATAGATATTGGGTAAATGAGTGTGTTAAAAAATTAAATAAAATAGATAAATATAATGAAGAATATTTGAATAGATTAGAAGAAGAAGCAGATATTAAACAAACAATTAGTGAAAAATTAGGAACTAATATGTTTGCATATCCAGTAACTTTACAACATTATGTTGATTTATTCTGGGAATGCGGAAGTATAGTAGGAGCTGGCCGTGGTTCAAGTTGTTCAGGTTTAAATCATTATTTATTAGGAATAACTCAATTAGATCCAATTCAATGGAATCTTCCATTCTGGAGATATTTAAATAAAGAAAGAGTTGAGTTAGGAGATATAGATTTAGATTTATGTCCAAGTAAAAGACCAAAAATTTTAAATGAAATTAAAAAAGAAAGAGGTCAAAATTTTAATAAAGATATAGATGATTTAAGTAGAAAAAATTTAGGATGTACATTAATAGCAACTTTTGGAACTGAAGGAACTCGTTCAACAATTTTAACTGCATGTCGTGGTTATAGAAGCGAAGATTTTCCAGATGGAATTGATGTTGATACAGCGCAATATTTAAGTTCATTAATTCCTAGTGAAAGAGGTTTCTTATGGCCGCTAAGTGATGTTATTAATGGAAATGAAGATAAAGGCAGAAAGCCAATTAAAACTTTTATTAATGAAGTAAGTCAATTTCCTGGATTAATTGATATTATGGATGGAATTGAAGGATTGGTTAATAAAAGAAGTAGTCATGCTTCAGGAGTTATCTTGTTTGATGAAGATCCATATGAATTTGGTTCATTTATGAGAACTCCAAAAGGAGAAGTAATCACAGCTTATGATTTACATATGTGTGAAGCATGCGGAATGACAAAATATGATTTCTTAGTAACAGAAGTTCAAGATAAATTAGCAGAAGCAATTAGAATGTTGCAAGATTATGGAGAAATAGAAAGTGATTTAACTTTAAGAGAAGTTTATGATAAATATTTTCATCCAAACGTATTGCCTATTGAAGAAGATAAATATTGGAAGGTATTACAAGATAATAGTGTATTAAATATATTCCAATTTGATAGTGATGTTGGTAGTCAAGCAGCAAAGAAAATTAAACCAACAAATATTATGGAAATGGCAGATGCAAATGGATTAATGAGATTAATGACTGCAGAAAAAGGTCAAGAATCTCCAATGGATAAATATATTAGATTTAAAAATAATATTGATTTATGGTATAAAGAAATGAAAGAATATGGATTGACAGAAGAAGAGCAAAAAGCTTTAGAACCATATTTTAGAAGTTCTCACGGAGTTCCTCCATCTCAAGAGCAATTAATGAGAATGTTAATGGATGAAAAAATTTGTCATTTTACATTAGCAGAAGCAAATGCAGCTCGTAAAATAGTTGGTAAAAAACAAATGAGTAAAATTCCTGAATTAAGAGATAAAGTTTTAACACAAGCGAAGTCATCTTGTTTAGGACACTATGTTTGGGCATGTGGAGTTGGGCCTCAGATGGGTTATTCATTTAGTATTATTCATGCTCTTGCGTATTCATTTATCGGTTTTCAAACTATGTTTATAGCAACTAATTGGAATCCGATATATTGGAACACAGCATGTTTAATTGTTAATAGCGGTGGGCTTGAAGAAGAAAGTGACTTTGAAGAAGATGACGATGGATATGTTGTAGAAAAGAAAGAAAAAGCAACTGATTATGGTAAAATTGCAAAAGCTATTGGAGATATAACATCAAGAGGTATTCAAGTTAGTTTAGTAGATATTAATAAATCAAGTTATAGTTTTAAGCCAGATGTTGAAAATAATGAAATATTATTTGGTATGAAAGCATTAAGTAATATTAATGGCCCAACAATAGAACAAATAATAAGTCATAGACCATACGCGGGAATAGCTGATTTTATGTCAAAATGCCCATTAAATAAAAGTGCAATGTTTAGTTTAATAAAAGCTGGAGCTTTTGATAAATTAGAAAAAACTTGGGCTGAAGAACTTCACACTACTGCACGTAATGTAACAATGATATATTATATATCTAAAGTATGTGAAGCAAAGAAAAGAATAACTTTACAAAATTTTAATGGATTAATTCAACATGATTTGATACCCGCAGAATTAGATTTACAAAAGCAAACTTATTTATTCACAAAATATTTAAAAGCAAATA
>JAEEGH010001721.1_pt1 | contig 61852 bp, 52 predicted proteins | sample 9134181 | NCBI WGS metagenome assembly JAEEGH01 (sample SAMN16246544, study PRJNA631951) | gut metagenome | biome: gut microbiome; feature: rumen; material: DP-attached | host: Bos | place: Iran: Karaj | collected 2018-10
GTGAGGACAGCCATCAGCACAATGGAATACAGAAGACTGACGACATACTTCTCCAGATTGCTGACGGGCCATAGCAGATAGGCAGAGCGCTTGCGCGTATCCTTCATCTGCGAGAACATGAAACTGGCACAAAACAGCATAGCTATGCAGAAGAATACGACGCCAAAGACACTCGTCTGTTCCACATGTTGAGTGTAAGTACGAATCAGTTCTTCCATCGACCAGCTTCCTGTCTCTATACCTTCTTCCATTGAACTATAGGAAAAACCATTCACACGGGTAAAGAACAGATTGGCCATAAACAGGACGAGCGTATAGATGCCGAAGAGGCGAATCCACGACTTGCGCTCTACCAGGAAGTGGCACTTCAGTGCCTGTGAAAATCTATTGAAATTGAATGTACTCATAATGGTTTGCATCTTTAAGGGTTAAGCTTTCGTTTGCGTTTTATAATTAAACAGAAGTTCGAGGTTCACTTGCGTCTCAGCGTCACCTTCCTGGCGACGGCAGATGACGGCATTGCCCTGAAGGGTAGGTTCGGCATAAAGCACGCTGTCGTCCATCTGCTGGGGCGTACGATATTCGAAAGTGTACTGATCTTGGATGTCCTGCATCGAGGCATTCAGCAATACAGAGCGCTGGTCGAGCATCACGATGTGGTCGAGCATCTGCTCAACGTCGTGTACCTGATGGGTAGAGATAACAACGGTACGATCCTCCGTCATGTGCTGGGCGATGACTTTACGGAACTGCGACTTCGAAGGAATGTCCAAACCATTGGTAGGCTCGTCCATCAGCAGATACCTGGTGTTAGTTGCCATCGCGAAGGCAATATAGGCCTTCTTGCGCTGACCCATCGACAATTCGCCTAAACGAACATCTACTGGCAACTCGAAATCAGCTAGACATCCCTGAAGTATCGCATCAGAGAAGTTAGGATAGAAAGGCTTGTAGAGCTTCACATATTCAGAGAGACAGATGGCTGGCATCTCGAATTCCTCCGTCACGAGGAAGAGGTCGCGAAGCAACTCTGGTGTTCGCTTGTATGTGGCGATGCTATCGCAACAAACGGAACCAGAGATGGGACGCAACAAGCCCGACAACAAATAAAGCAGAGTAGACTTGCCTGTACCGTTCTTGCCCAGCAAGCCATAGATACGGTTCTCCTCCAACTGGAGACTGAACCCGTCGAAGACAAGTGCCTTCTGGCCCTTGTACTTGTAACTGATGTTTTGTACGTTAATCATACGCTGAATAATATGGTTTATTAATGAATTAAATTTGCTGTATTAGTGTACCACTTTAATAGTACACTGCAAAAGTAGGTAAAATAAGATTTTCCTCCAAACTTTTCGACAAAAAAGTGATTGCGTTTATGCTTTTTTAACGTTCAAGAGTCGCGCGTTCCTTATTTATTAGATAGGCTTGAGTACCTTACTACTTCTTTTCATCACGCCACTCTCTAATTATTCCCACGCTGGGAACAAAATATTCCCACGTTGGGAACAAAACATTCCCACGCTGGGAATAAAAAGCCTGCTTTACCTTCCTCTGAATTGTTACCGTATGTTAAATTGATTTTTTTCGTAGATTTCTCGAAAAAACATTTGCACGATTAGTGTAAAATCACTACCTTTGTGCACCATAACACAACATTTTGTATGAAACTAAATACAACCTGCTGTCGACTTACGGTCGCAACCATACTAATAACCATGTGCCTCTGTACCACAAAAACATGGGGATCAGCACTGGATACTAACGATTCTGTAGCAAAGAAACTGCTACATGAGGTACGTATTACCTTCAATCAAAACGACGAAGAAGCATACTACGAAGCTTCCAACAATTACAAGAACTACCAACTTCAAGAAAATGACCTGAAAGGATACTATCTGAGTTGTAAAAACGAAGTTCTTTACGACGTCAATCACAACCATTTCTATCGTGCTCTGCGCAAGACGATGGCCATGCAAAAAGATATGGAGGAACGTGGGATGGAAAAAGAATTGTATAAGACAACCCATCTGCGTGGTATCATCTATTCGTTACGTGGAAACATCAAACTGGCCCACCAGTATTTTGAAAAAGCACTTGAACAAGTAGACCATTCACAACCGGCCAATCTGGTGTCGCTATATATGGATCTGGCCAACATAGAAATGGACACCCAACCCTTGGAAGCCATGAAACACCTGGATTGCGCCATCGAGATGATCAAGGCTAACGGTTCAGGCTATGAATACAGCGATGCTATTGGCTTCAAAGTCATTCTGGCTTATGCAATGCGCGATTGGGACCTTGTCAACGAGTATTTTTCAAAATACCTTGAACTGCAGAAGTCGTTAGGACAAGAATTCAGTTCCACCTATTTTAATTATGCAGTCATCTGCAAAGCTGTAGCAGACAAGAGGTATGACGATGCCATAAGTCAAACCCTGGAACTGACCAACACAACTGATATATATAAATTCCAAACCGAAATCTACGAACTGGCTGGTAAGACAGAACTTGCGCTAGCTACTCAAAAACAGTATATGGCAGTAAAAGACTCAGTCAATAATGTCATTATGAGTGAAGAGATGGTTGGTTCTGCCAACGATTTGCATGATGCCGAACTGCTGAACGAGACTGTTGCGAAGCGTAACCAGATGTTAACATGGATTATCAACATCATTATTTTCGGAGCCCTCCTCATTGGTTTCCTGATTTACAGGTTCAACCGTTTGCGCTATCTGAAGAATCTGCAACTTCAGTATCACGAACTGCTCATTGCTCGCGACAAAGCCCACGAGGCAGAACGCATGAAGATGAGTTTCCTGCAGAACATGAGTCATGAGATACGTACGCCACTGAATGTTATCTGTGGTTATGCACAAGTCATTGGCGACCCACATACTCTGATGACTGTAGAAGAAAAGAAAAACATGTGCCAACGCATCACCCACAGCTCACAAAGTCTGGTTCGCATAGTCGATGAAATTTTGGATATAGCAAGTAAAGAGAGCATACATTTCATTGACAAAAACGACCACGCCAGTTGCAATGCACTGGCTCGTGAGGTGATTCAGCCTTATCTGAACACGCAAGATAGCTCGAAAGTCAATTTCGAACCGCTCTTGAAAGACAGCTTTATGATTACCACTAATCGTAAGGAGGTTGAAAAGATATTGAGCCATCTCATAGACAACGCTATGAAATTTACCCAGCAAGGCTCAGTAACCCTGCGCACCTATCAGGATAATCTGGACCACCTGATCTGCTTCAGCGTTACTGATACAGGTTGCGGTATCAAGGAAGGCGACGAAGAGAAGATATTTGAGCATTTCTACAAGTCAGACATCTATAAAGAAGGTGTAGGGCTTGGACTCTCGTTATCCCGTAGAGTAGCTCGCCAAATGGGTGGCGATGTGGTTCTTGACAGCCAATACAAAGAAGGAAGCCGTTTTATTCTCAAGCTACCAAAGGAATAAACATCAGCCTCGCTGGTCAGCACCCCACATCATCTTTTCGCGTAGCGTATGGAAATATTTAGTACCTGCACGCTTGATGACCTGTACACTATAAGGGGCTTTGCGAATAATCAGCTTGGTAGTATCTGACAGTTTCTCGCTTCGACCATCCAGGGCTACTAAGAAATTACGAGTACGGCTCTCTACAGACAGTTCTATCAAAGAGTCTTCTGAAATGACAATAGGACGGACATTCAAAGAATGAGGAGCAACTGCTGTCAGCGAAAACACGTGGGTACCTGGCACGATAATAGGACCTCCAACAGAAAGCGAATAAGCCGTAGAGCCTGTTGGTGTCGAAATAATCAATCCGTCAGCCTGATAAGTCGTCAGCGTCTCACCATTGATAGAGGCATGAATTGATATCATCGAAGCATTATCTTTTTTTAGGATAGCCACATCGTTCAGTGCACAATTATAACCCTGCAAAGATTCATCGCTCGTAGAAACCTGTATGACTGCACGAGTATCTAACGCAAAATCTTCATCATAAAGAGCATTGATGGTTCGTTCTATTTCTTGCGCATTCACATCAGCCAGAAATCCCAAGCGGCCCGTATTGATTCCAAGAATAGGAATCTGCTTCATACCTACCACGCTGGCTGTTCGAAGGAAAGTACCGTCGCCACCCATAGAGATAGCAAAGTCTGCCTCAAAATGATGATCATCAAACACGTTGACACCATTCAGCGACATTTGTTGTGTCTCAGTAATAAAGGTGTAGAACTCGCGTTCTACATATATATCAGCCTCATGTTGTGACAAACAGGCAAGGAGTTTCTGTACAGATACAGACTTCTTGGGTTGATAGACATTACCAAATATGGCGAACCTAAGTTTACGTGTAGTCATCATTTTTTATTGTTTTTTCGCTGTTAATTCACAAAAATATTGTATCTTTGCCGTTGCAAAGATAATAAAAGTTCGCGTAATAGCAACAAAACGAATCAATAAAATGACAAAACTGAGCGTAAATATTAATAAGGTGGCCACTCTGCGCAATGCCAGAGGAGGCAACAATCCTGATGTTTTGCAGGTAGCGAAAGATGCAGAAACATTTGGAGCACAGGGCATTACGGTACATCCTCGTCCTGACGAGCGCCACATCCGTTATCAAGATGTGCGTGACATCCGCCCTATCATCACCACAGAGTTTAATATCGAGGGTAACCCCATCGACTCATTCACAGAATTGGTGCTCGAAGTAGTGCCCAATCAGGTAACACTGGTACCCGATGGTCATGACCAGCTGACCTCAAATCACGGCTGGGACACCATCGAAAACAAGGCATTCCTGACTGACATCTGCAAGACCTTTAAGGCAGCAGGTATTCGCACCAGCATATTTGTGGATGCAGACCCACGAATGGTAGAGGGTGCCAAAGCCTGCGGAGCCAATCGCGTGGAGCTATACACAGAGCCATACGCATCTGGTTATGCAGCTGATCGTAAGGCTGCCATCGCTCCCTTCATTGCTGCCGCTGAGGAGGCTCGTCGTGTAGGTCTGGGCCTCAATGCCGGCCACGACCTGTCACTCGAAAACTTAGCCTACTATCATGAGATGATTCCTTGGACCGACGAGGTATCTATAGGTCATGCCCTCATCTGCGACGCCCTGTACATCGGGCTTCACGAAACCATCAAACGATACTTACAAGCATTACAATAAACTATGAAAAAGGTCTATGTATTTTTAGCTGACGGCTTCGAGGATGTTGAAGCCCTCATTCCCATCGACGTGTGGCGTCGTGGAGGTATTGATGTAACAACAGTGAGCATCTCCGACTTTCCTTTGGTACAGTCGGCACATGGTGTTAACATCGAGGCTGACATCATGTTTGAACAAGGTGATTTTTCAGATGCTGACCTGCTATTCCTGCCTGGTGGTATGCCTGGTGCAACGAATCTCTTCGAACACAAGGGCGTATGCAAAGCCGTTGTAGATCAGGCCGTTGCAGGCAAGAAGGTCGCTGCCATCTGCGCCTCGCCTGCTGTTGTGTTAGCTCCATTAGGCCTCATCGAAGGCAAGAAGGCAACCTGCTATCCCGGTTTTGAGAAAGTACTGGCAGAAAACGGTGCCACTTATACTGGCGACCTCTTTACTGTCGATAGCAACATCACCACTGGTGAAGGTCCCGCTGCTGCTTTCCCCTTCGCCTACGAACTGCTCAGTCAGTTAGTCAACAAGCAGACCTCCGATCAGATTGCCGAAGGTATGCGTTTCAAGCACCTGATGGCCTAAATGGATTACGTCATTATTGTTGCTGGTGGTAAAGGACTGCGCATGGGAACAGATATTCCCAAGCAGTTCTTACCTATTGGTGGAAAACCCGTATTGATGCGAACCATCGAAAGGTTTCGCGAGTATTCTTCTACCCTGCAGATCATCCTTGTGTTACCCAAGGCCCAGCAAGATTATTGGAGACAGCTATGTCAGGAGTACCATTTCCAGATAGAGTACCAGTTAGCTGATGGCGGTGAGACGCGTTTCCATTCCGTACAACATGGTCTTGCGCTAATACCAGATGATGCAGAAGGCGTTGCAGGTGTTCACGACGGTGTACGCCCATTCCCCAGTATTGACGTCATCAGAAACTGCTACAATACAGCAAGAGAAAAGAAAGCAGTCATTCCCGTTATTCCAGTTGTAGAGACCGTTCGCCATCTTCAGGGAGACGATTCTGAAACTGTCCCCCGCAACGATTACCGTCTTGTACAGACACCTCAGACTTTCGACATTCAGTTATTGAAGGCTGCAAACCATCAGCCCTACAACGATAGTTTTACGGACGATGCTTCAGTAGTAGAGAGCTATGGTAATAGCATCACTCTGGTGGAAGGGAATCGTGAGAACATCAAGATAACCACGCCCTACGATCTGAAGATAGCAGAAGTGCTGATAGGATAATGGATATATTTAATCAGGACATCAAGTATTTGCCGGGCGTTGGCCCCAACAGAAAGAAAATGCTGAGTCAGGAACTTGGCATCGAGACCTTTGGTGACCTGCTTGAATACTATCCATACAAACATGTAGACCGCAGCAGACTCTACAGCATCCGCGAACTGACTGGCGACATGCCCTTTGTACAGGTAAAAGGACACATCTTAAGCTTTGAAACGTTTAAGGTAAGTGCCCGCAAGGAACGTGTTGTGGCTCACTTTACTGACGGCAGCGGTAAGGTGATGGACCTCACGTGGTTTAATGGTGGAAAATATGCCAAACAAAACTATGCCATTGGCAAGGAATATGTTATCTTTGGACGTCCTAACGTCTATAACGGGCGCATTAATGTAACCCACCCTGACATCGATGCTGCAGAGAAACTGGAACTTTCTGCTATGGGTATGCAGCCTTATTACAATACCACGGAGAAGATGAAAAAGGCGGGCATTAATTCACGAACTCTCGAGAGACTGACCAAGACACTACTCGATATCGTAAAAGATTCCATTCGTGAAACCCTCCCCGACTTCATCACCAATAAGCTGCATCTGATGAGCCGTGACGAAGCACTTCGCAAGATTCACTATCCGCAGAATGCCAAAGAACTGGAATATGCCCGTACCCGCCTAAAGTTTGAAGAACTCTTCTTTGTCCAACTTAACATCTTAAGATATGCCAGCGACCAACGTCGTAAATATCGAGGATATGTCTTTACAAAGGTAGGCAATTATTTTAACGGTTTCTTTCACAACAACCTTCCCTTCCCACTGACTGAAGCACAAAAGCGTGTTATCCGTGAAATTCACAAGGATATGGGTAGTGGCAGGCAGATGAACCGGCTATTGCAGGGCGATGTAGGTTCAGGAAAGACGTTGGTAGCACTAATGACCATGCTTCTTGCACTTGATAATGGCTATCAGGCTTGCATTATGGCACCAACAGAGATACTGGCAGAACAACACCTCAAGACCATCATGGACTTTTTAAATGGTATGGATATACGCGTGGCTTTATTAACTGGAATAGTTAAAGGAAAGAAACGCCAGGAGATCTTAGACGGACTCCTTGATGGTACTGTACAGATACTGGTTGGCACACATGCTGTCATTGAAGATACGGTACAATTTGCTCATCTGGGAATGGTTGTTGTCGACGAACAGCATCGCTTTGGTGTAGCCCAACGTGCCAAGCTGTGGAGCAAAAGCCAGAATCCGCCTCATGTCTTGGTAATGACAGCCACGCCCATTCCCCGTACATTGGCAATGACACTCTATGGCGATCTTGACGTCAGTGTCATTGACGAATTACCACCAGGACGCAAGCCCGTAGCCACGCAACACGTCTTTGACCGTTCGTTGCCATCATTATACGACAGTATCCGCAACCAGATACGACAGGGCAGACAGGTATATATTGTCTTCCCCCTGATAGAGGAAAGCGAAAAGATTGACTTGAAGAATCTGGAAGACGGCTTTGAAGTACTTAAACAGGTTTTTCCAGAATTCCGATTAAGCAAAGTACATGGCAAAATGAAACCTGCAGACAAAGAAGAAGAAATGCGTAAGTTTGTCTGTGGCGAGACACAAATATTAGTTGCCACCACCGTTATTGAGGTAGGTGTCAATGTGCCTAATGCCTCTGTAATGGTTATCATGGATGCCCAGCGCTTCGGACTATCCCAACTCCATCAGTTACGTGGACGCGTAGGTCGTGGTGCTGATCAAAGCTATTGTATTCTGGTAACTAATGTTAAATTGGCTGATGACACTCGGAAGCGTATTGACATCATGTGTGAGACTAACGACGGCTTCCGTATTGCCGAAGCCGACTTGAAGCTGCGAGGGCCTGGCGATCTAGAGGGAACACAACAAAGTGGTATGGCTTTCGACCTGAAAATAGCAGATATAGCCCGTGACGGACAGCTTGTACAAATGGCTCGCGACGAAGCTCAGCAGATTATTGACGAAGACCCCGATTGTACTTCCATACGCTACGAAATGTTATGGAAACGGTTGCGCGAACTTCGCAAAACAAACATCAATTGGGGGGCTATTTCGTAAGATTTAAGTGTTAAAACACACAAATAAAACTTAAACCATTGCATATAAGTTGCTGAATTTGAACAATATTTTGTACCTTTGCAGCGTTTTATTTCCGTAAGGGAAAACAATTTATGTAACCAAACCTATACGAGTTATAATGAAGACATTGAAGAAAATTGCATTTCTGACATTAGCAACGATGAGTGTCCTCCCGGCGATGGGACAAGACTTATTGGCACGTCAGGCCCCCATTGATCGCAAGATGAAGACCGTCGACAGCATGGCCTTGCATCGCCTTATACAGACAGAGACCTTGGAGTCTCCTTCTGCTGATTTATACAATGAATGGAGCAACAAGTATGCTCATAAAGCCACTACCCTCCCCGATTCTTTCCGCATCAGCCTGAAAGATTTCTGCATGCCTACAAGCAGCCGTGTGCTGACCAGTAATTTTGGTGCTCGCTGGGGACGCCAGCATAAGGGCTTGGATATCAAGGTTTATATTGGCGATACCATTCGCGCTGCATTCAGTGGTAAAATCCGTATCGTAAGATATGAGCCAAGAGGCTATGGAAAGTATGTTGTCATCCGTCATTACAACGGCTTGGAGACTATCTATGGACACATGTCTGCTCAGCTTGTAGAAGAGGAACAGGAAGTACGTGCCGGCGATCCCATTGGATTGGGAGGTAATACTGGTCGCAGCACAGGTTCACACCTTCATTTCGAGACACGTCTGTGTGGTGTAGCCTTGAACCCTGCTCTGATGTTCGACTTCAAGAATCAGGATGTTGTTGACGACTATTACATGTTCCGCAAGTCAACTTACAATCGCGAGTCTGCTGAAGCAACCCGTCTGCGTGGTGTTGGTGGTATCGCAGTTAATGGCGATCTGGATATTCCAGAGACCGCTTCTAACGCTTCAGAACAGAATGTTAGCAGCAAGATTGGTCGCAGCACCCGCTTCCATAAAGTGGCAAAAGGCGAGACCATCTATTCTATCGCCCGCAAACGCGGTATGACTGTTGACGCCATCTGCCGTCTGAACCATATCAGAAAGAACGCCCACATCCGTGCAGGACAAATTTTAAAATACAATTAACTCACCCAACCAACCCTAGGCGTCTAATCGCCTCCGAACCATTTATTAAATGAAACAAAAGATTATTTTCTGCATTCTGCTGTTACTCATATCATCCGTTGATGTGACTATGGCAAAGAATCGGAAGAAAAAGAAGACAAAGAAGGTAAATCGAATTGAGCAGTATGAGGAGATCGACAACTTCGATTTTCTCTATGAGAATGACTATAACACCAATGTCAGCTTTGCTACCGTTGATGACATCCTTGCGCAGGCCACCTCTCTGATTGGTGCACGCTATCGCAGTGGCAGCAAAGGTCCTCACACATTCGACTGCTCCGGATTCACCAGCTATGTCTACGGACTTAATCATGTTTCAATAGGTAGTTCGTCTCGCGAACAGTATGCTCGCAATATCCCCATCAGCCGTGAGGAGATGCAGCCTGGCGATCTGGTTTTCTTTACCAGTCCCCGCTCTGGTCGCAATGTTGGTCATGTTGGTATCATCGTGGATGTTGACCCTATCAACGACACGTTCACCTTTATCCATGCTAGTACAAAGGAAGGCGTGAAGATCAGCAATTCTACAGATGGTTATTACCAGCGACGCTATGTAGGTGTCAGGCGCGTTGAAAAATAAAAGAATATGAAAAGAATATTTCTTACCACTCTATTAACAGGCTACTTTGTGGCCTGTTTTTCTGATACCCTCACCATTGCCATGACAGGCGATATTATGATGGGTACCACTTACCCCTCTGTACAGTTGCCCGCCAATGATGGTAACGATCTTTTCAAAGATACCAAAGCCATTCTCCAGCAGGCTGATATTGCTGTCGGCAACCTGGAAGGCGCTATCTGCGATGGAGGCTCCAGCACGAAGGGCTCAGGTCCCAACGTCTATGCTTTCCGCATGCCTACCAGCTATGCACACCACTTGAAAGATGCTGGTTACGACTTCCTCAGTATGGCAAACAATCATGCCAACGACTTCGGCACTACAGGCATTGAGTCGTCAGAGAAATGCCTGCGTGAACAGGGCATCAAGTTCGCTGGCATCCAGGGACGCGTAGAGTCGGCTGTCATCAATCGCAAAGGACTGCGCATCGGGTTCTGTGCTTTCGGACACAACAGCTACACGCTGGAACATACAGACCTTCAGTTGGTGAAGCGTATTCTTGACGATCTCAAGAAGCAGAGTGACATTATGGTTGTTTCCTTCCACGGAGGTGCTGAGGGCCGTTCAAAGAGCCATCTTCCTTATGGCACTGAGATATTTCTGGGTGAAGACAGAGGTTCATTACGTGAGTTGGCACACTTCTGCATCGACAATGGTGCTGATGTTGTTTATGGTCATGGTCCTCACGTGGTTCGTGCCATTGAAGTCTATAAGGGACGTTTCATTGACTATAGCTTGGGTAATTTCTGTACACCCTATGGTATGAGTCTGACTGGCATTTCCGCCTATGCACCCGTAGTGAAGATTACCATTGACAAGAATGGTAAGTTCCTGAAGGGAAAGATTCATTCCTTCACACAAATCAAGGGCGTAGGTCCCCGTTTGAATGCCGCCAACGATGTTGCCCACGAAATCAAGCAATTGAGCGAAGCCGATGTTCCTAACAGCGAAGCTTCCATTGACTACGAGGGAAACATCACACTTAAGAAAAAGAAATAAGGAACTATATTAAAAAAGAAGAGCAGTAAGCGAAAACTTACTGCTCTTCTTCGTATTCAAAATCTTCGAAGTCTTCGATATCTTCCAAATCCTCTTCGTCAATATATTCGATGTCTTCGTCTTCACCCTCATCAGCCAATTCCTCAGCAAATCGCGTCATGTCTTTATCACGATGTACGAGCGTATCCTCCGACAGGACTGCAGCCAACTTATTGCTCTCAGCATTCAGTTCACGCCACAGGACATCTTTCAGCTCATCTAATCCCATGTTGGCAACGGCAGAGATAAAGACGCAGGGCAAGTCCTTTGGCAATGTCTCGCGCAGCATCTCGACAAGTTCTTCGTCCAGCAAGTCACACTTCGTGATAGCCAGCACACGGTGCTTGTCCAGCATCTCTGGATTAAACTGCTTCAGTTCGTTCAGCAGTATTTCGTACTCACGCTTGATGTCATCAGTATCGCCAGGCACCATAAAGAGCAGCAACGAGTTGCGCTCTATATGACGCAGGAAGCGCAATCCCAATCCCTTACCTTCAGAAGCACCTTCTATAATACCAGGAATATCAGCCATCACAAACGACTTGCCATCGCGATATCCCACAATACCCAACGAGGGTTCCATCGTAGTAAACGGATAGTTGGCTATCTTCGGACGAGCATTGGAAAGTGCCGATACCAGTGTTGACTTACCGGCATTAGGGAAACCTACCAGACCAACATCAGCCAGCAACTTCAGCTCCAGAATGACCGTCATTTCCTGCATAGGTTCGCCAGGCTGGGCATACCGCGGAGCCTGATTGGTAGCAGAACGGAACTGGTAGTTACCCAATCCTCCGCGTCCGCCTTTCAGCAATACGATCTCCTGACCGTCATAAGTAATGTCGCAAACGTATTTACCTGTCTCTGCATCGTAGACTACCGTTCCGCATGGCACGTCAATATAGACGTCCTTACCATCCGTACCGTGACACTTATCACGTCCTCCGTTGCCGCCGTGTTCAGCAAAGATATGGCGCTCGTATTTCAGGTGAAGCAGGGTCCAGTAGTTATGGTTCCCACGCAGAATGATGCTGCCTCCCTTACCACCGTCACCACCATCAGGACCTCCGTTGGGGTTATACTTCACATGGCGCAAATGCATGGAGCCTTTACCACCCTTTCCTGAGCGGCACAAGATCTTTACATAATCTACGAAATTGGATTCCATTTACAAGCTGTCAATTACCTTTTGAATATCACTGAAGATGCGCTCCAACGTACCACTGCCATTGATATGGTGATGCAATCCTTCTTTCTTATACCACTCGATGAGAGGCTGAGTCTGCGAGTGATAAACAACCAGACGTTTCTTAATGGTTTCCTCATTATCGTCCGCACGTCCACTCTCCTGTCCGCGCTTGATAAGTCTGGTCATCAGCTCGTCCTCAGGCACATCCAGTTCAATCATGGCAGCCACCTTATCACCTCTTTCTTCCAGCATCTTCTTCAAAGCCTCAGCCTGTGGAATAGTGCGTGGGAAACCATCAAAGATGACACCCTTATGTCCACGTCCAAAGTCATCATATACCTTAGCCAGAATAGAAATCATCAGATCATCTGGAATCAGATTACCCTTATCGATATAGCTCTGGGCCGTCTTTCCCAGCTCAGTACCATTCTTAATTTCGTTACGCAACACGTCGCCTGTAGAGATATGTCCCAAGCCGTAGTGTTCAATCATCAAGTCACTCTGTGTGCCCTTTCCTGAACCAGGAGCACCAAAAATTACGATATTCTTCATATTAATTCTTTTTTCTTGTTTGTCTTGTTTAATCTTTGTCTCTTTACCTTTATACCATAAGTCTGTCATGAGGTCGCTCTTACGAGCTTCCACATCACTTGGCAAATGGGGGAGTTTTATCTGTCGCATCGTCTTTTTATTATTTCGATATGTCGATATTTCGGAATATCGTTATTATTCTACTAACGTACATATCTCCTTCAATCCGCGACCCTGCTGGTCATAGTCCAATCCATAACCCACAATGAAATCGTTGGGAATAGAGAAGGCGGCATAGTCAATATCAATAGGCTCCTCCAACTTGTCGGGCTTTACAAAGAGCGTACAGATATGAACCTCTGCAGGACGGCGCACACGCAACGAGTCAAGCATCTGTCGCATCGTTCGGCCCGTATCAACAATATCCTCGATGATAACCACCGTACGGCCTGTAATATCCTCGTTCAACCCCATCACCTCCTTGACTTTTCCCGTTGAGAGGATGCCCTCATATGAGGCCAGCTTCACAAACGAGATTTCGCTGGGAATGGTGATCTCACGAATCAAGTCGGCTGCAAAGATAAACGATCCGTTCAGCACACCAATAAACAATGGATTTTTGCCTTCCAAGTCGTGGTTTATCTGATCAGCCAGTTCTTTAATGCGCTGCTTGATCTGCTCTTCTGTGATAGAAGTTCTAAAGGTCTTGTCCTTGATTTTAACTGTACTCATAGCCGTTATTTATGAAATTTGGTACAAAATTACTAATTTTTCTCTAAAGGATGTGCATATATTAGCATATTTTTCGTATTTTTGCACCATAATGAAGATATTTACTAGCGCTCAGATACATGAGCTTGATCGTTATACCATCGAGAACGAGCCTATTTCCAGTCTCAATCTGATGGAGAGAGCAGCCCGCACGCTGACTCAGGCTATCGTTAATGTATGGTCTGTTTCCACACCCGTCTTCGTATTTGCCGGACCAGGCAACAACGGAGGCGACGCATTGGCCGTAGCACGCATGCTGGCAGAAAAGAATTATCAGGTACAGGTCTACCTCTTTAATATTTCCGGCAAACTGTCGCCCGACTGTACTTCCAACAAGAAGCGTGCAGAAGAATGCAAGAGTATCAGCAAATTTGTGGAGGTTACTCAAGAATTCGATCCGCCTGTTCTTGAAGAAGGGTCGTTGGTGGTGGATGGCCTTTTTGGTTCAGGACTCTCCAAACCGTTGGCGGGTGGCTTTTCCTCTTTGGTGAAGTATATCAATGCTTCGTCAGCCCAAGTGGTCAGCATCGATGTGCCTTCAGGTCTGATGACTGAAGATAATTCCTTCAATGTACGTGCCAACATCATCCGGGCCACTATGACGCTCACCCTGCAACAACCTAAGCTCTCCTTTCTCTTCCCTGAGAATCAGGTGTTCATTGGCAAGTTGCGCGTGCTGGATATTCGTCTCTCACAAGAGGGTATCGACAAGACAAAGACGCCTTATACGATAGTTGAAGAAACAGATGTACGCAGTCGCATGATTGGCCGTACCCCGTTTGCTCATAAGGGACAGATGGGGCATGCATTGCTCATTGCAGGCAGCTATTGTATGGCAGGAGCAGCTATCCTGGCATCAAAAGCCTGCATGCGCTCAGGCGTCGGCAAGTGTACCGTCTATTCACCCAAGCGCAATATTCCTATTCTGCAGACGGCATTGCCTGAAGCTATTGTATGGGGAGGCAACGAGGATACCATCTTTGCAGAAACCATCGATACCGACGAGTTTCAGGCTATGGGCATAGGTCCTGGTTTAGGACAGAGCGAACAGACAGCCATTGCGCTGATATCACAACTGCGTCGCACCCAGTGTCCTATGGTTATCGACGCTGATGCCATCAACATTCTGGCTAACCATCGGGCGTGGGTTCAGCAACTGCCAAAGGGTGTCATCCTGACGCCCCACCCCAAGGAGTTTGACCGCCTGGAGGGACATTCCGCTGACAGCTATGAACGACTGACTAAAGCCTGCAAACTGGCAGAACGCCTGCAGGGCTATATCATACTGAAGGGACACCACACCGCTATCTGCTGTCCTGACGGACAAGTCATGTTCAATTCCACAGGCAATGCTGGTATGGCGACTGCTGGTAGTGGCGATGTGCTGACGGGTATTATCACAGGACTCTTGGCTCGTGGCTACTCCTGCGAAGATGCTTGCCTCGTAGGTGTCTACCTGCATGGTTTGGCTGGCGATCTCGCTGTCCAGGACTTGGGCGAAGAGAGCCTCTTGGCTGGTGATATCATCAAATATCTGCCTGCTGCCTTCAAACGACTGAAAGAATAAACCGATATGAGAAATCACCGTTGGCTCTTGGCACTTGGCTTTTGGCTATTAACTATTAGCGGTTTGCAGGCTCAGCCGCTGCCTGCACCCATGAAGCCTGGACGCACACCAGAGGGCGTGGTCTACTTCCTGCCCAAGACGGTGCTCAATTTCCATCTGCTGCTGGAGCAACAGACCTTTACGCCTGGTGAATTTGCCCGTTATGCCGAGCGCTATCTGCACCGTACAGATATTGCGCAAGAGCCGCTGACTACTTATACCATATCGGATATCACTATCCGTCAGAGCGCCGTTCGCGACACGTCGAAGTGTTTCAATGTCCGACTGAAGAGTGGCAAGAGCGAGACTGCCGAAGTACGCCTCAGCGACGATGGCGTCCTGCTGGCTGTCAATGCCGAGCCACTGAAAACGCCTGCCGCTCCAACCTTTAAGCCCTCTCCCAAACCCGAGCCAGACGATGTGCATCGCTATCTGCCACCAGAGATTCTGACTGCAGGCAGTACTGCTAAGAAAGCCGAACTTACTGCCCAGCTCATCTTCGAACTGCAGGAGCGTCGCCAACAGCTCATTATTGGCGAGGCAGACGACCTGCCTCAAGACGAGCAGCAACTGCGATATATGGTTAGCGAGATAGACCGTCAGCATCAGGCATTGATGACGCTGTTTACTGGCTCCACCAATCGTGACACCACAGCCCACATGCTGACACTTTGTCCTGAACGCGAAATGAAACGCGAAATATTGTTCCGTCTGAGCCAGCGACTGGGATTAGTCGATAAGGACGACCTCGCAGGCACACCTTATTATATTACGATAGAGGATCCCAACCATACGGATACCTTGAAATACACCCTACCCGACGGGAAGAAAGAGGGAGGCTTTTACGTCAACCAGCCAGGCACCGTTCGCCTGACGCTCCAACGTGAAGACCAGCCTCTATCCACCCATACACTACCTATGGCACAATTCGGTTTCGTCACCCTTCGTGGCGGCCAGTTGTTCAAGCGCTACCCCACTCGTCTGCAACTGCATCCCACCACGGGTGCTGTGGAATATCTGCATGCGGAATAAGCCTCTGGAAACTTTCTCATTGTATTTTCTTATTTCTTATTTTTCTTTGCCTTCTTCAAATAGTTATGGTATGCTTCGACCATCTGCTGGCGGCGTTCGGGCGTGACGGTAATCAGCCGCATGTTCACAGCCTCCTTCGGCACAACCCCGTTCTTGCTATAGTCGAAACCGTATTCCGAATAGCCGTGCTTGTCGTCATAGACCTTGCCATCCTCGCCAAATAACACTGTTGGACTTCCAACCTCACCTTGCATCCACCCCACGAGAGGCTTTTCTATGTTCCAGTCACCCTTTGAAATCATGATGTACTTCTTGCCTTCGAAGGTCAATTCCATCACCTTGTCGCCGAACATGTTCTTGTATTTTTCTATCAGCCGTTCAAACAATATAGTGGTAAACACATCCGTGTATTCAATTCCCGGAGTATTGTTCTTGGTCAGCCTCTCACGGAAATTCATCATGTATGTCAATGATCTCACCATATCCTCTTTGCCCATGCTGTTAATCATACCCCAAAAGTCGATCGCATTCAGGTACTCATCTTTTATATCCACACCTACTTTCTGGGCATGGATTATCTCGTCTATATAGAATAGGGCCTTGTCTATGTTTTTCTTGTCGGTAGCCACTGTCATCAGCACGTTGCCTGCCTCGAAGATGACCGAATCGGGTATCTCCTTGTTATAGTCAGTGGCCAGATGATAAATGCGCTCATAGTACCTCTCAGCCTGCGACTGATTATACATCCCATTCTCCTTGTCAAGAAGGAAGTGCCCCGCCTCCAACTGGGCTTTCCAGTCCGTAGGGTTCTCGTTGGCCGTTTTCGTTAGGCGAAGCATCTTCTCAATCTTGCTTTCCGGTTCTTCCGTCTGAGCGTTTGAGTTTAGTGCAGCGAAACAAGCAAATGCTGCGAATAAAATAATCTTTTTCATTTTCTTGATGTTTTAAATGTTATTTTGAATTTCACGTTTATATTCCTATACTATTAAAAATAAATACCGTTCTCGTTCAGTTTCTCGTGCAGCCGGAAGTTCTCGCGGATGAAGCGCACCAGCATGTGCTGGCTGTCGGAGAGCCGCCAGCGGTAGTAGAGCAGTCCCACGATGAGCAACACGACCAGCAGGAGGAAGGCCGTGGCCAGGGCACCGATGATGATAAATGTCATGTCTGTCATATTGAGTTGATTTTCTTTTGATAGTGCATAATTCTCTTTTCGCCATCTGTCAGTTGTCAAAAGATGATTACCACCTTCTCATCATAGGTGGCAGTGGCTGCAGCGGACGCCCCTCTTTCCATCGCCTTTTCCTTACAATATAGTCGCGAAAGCCTTTTAGTCCGTCACCCGTTGGCTGATAGTTAGGACTATGTTTGAAATAAAACTGTGTCGTCGTCTTATTCCCCATGTGACGTAACATAATCGATTGGCCTGCTATGGTGTCCTCTTTCAGTTTGCCTTCTGGCATCATCAGAAGCAGAGGTTGCTGAGCCTGAATAAGCATGGGTATATGGAAATCAACCCTCAAGGGCGGAAGCTTGGGATATCGTTCTGTATAAACCCACTGAAAGATAGTGCTGGTCTGTGCTATTGCCGTTGTCGAGACAAACGACAATATAGCGATGATGATAAATGTTTTGTTCGTCATTTCTTTAATGTTTGAATTCGACGGCAAAGGTAGTGGGAAAGACCGAAAGGCCTTCCCCACTGCTTGAAATGTTTTTCACAAATCTTGAAAAACTATTGTTTATGCGCTATTTTGCGGTATTCGGTGGGTGTCATTGAATAGTAGGCGGCAAAGAGACGGGCAAAGGTAGTGCGGTTTGTAAACCCGCTCTGCTCGATGATGAGTCCTATCGGGTCGGCAGACTTTTCCAACAACTGGGCGGCGTACTGTATGCGCAGACGGTTGAGGTAGTCGGCTGGCGTGGTGTCGGCACACTCGCGCAGGGCGGCATATACATACTGATAGTTGGTGCCAAGCAGTCGGGCCAGCGTCTCGTGGTTGGTGTCGGGGTCGGTATATACGTCCGGGTTCTTCACCAGATCGCACAGGCGGCGATAGAGCAGTTGGTTTTGCGTCAGTTTCTCTTCGGGCTGCGCCTGCAACTGTCGCTGTTCCTCGGCCTCGGTCTGCTGGCGCTGTTGTATCTGCTCATAGAGACTGCGGTTCTTCTCGGATAACTGGCGGTTGTAGCGATTGACGCGCCAGATGATGTAGATGGCCATCAATAGCAATAATACGACGGCAATGAGGACGATGCGATGAATAGTCAGCGACTGGTGCTTGCGGATAATCTCCTCTTCCTGTTGCTGGATTTCCTGCAACTGCTCCACGTCGGCCAGCCGTTCCTGCTGGCGGATGGAGTCAGTCAACTGCCGTATGCGGTCGCCCAGCGCCAAGGCCTCCGCCGTGCGGCCTGCTTTCTGCAGGGCATCGTATTTGTAATTATATATGGTCTTGACATAGAGGTCAATGACGGGTTCGCCATTGGAGTGCATCATGGAGTCGGTCTCGTCGAACAAGCGGACGGCCTCGTCGTAACGGCCCGCCATCGTCAGATAGAGACCTTCTGCAGCCTTGTCAAGTGCACCCAGGCCTTGGAACTGCTGATATTCGTGGTGAAGGGCCTCGGCCTGTTCTTTCTGATTATTAGCGGCATATATCATCGCCTTACTGATGGTTACGTTGTTGCGACGCTTTTGCATCGCCCAGTCGGGAGTGTTGGGACAACGTATCAGACGATTCAAGGCCGTGTCCATCTTCGTCATCAGGGGCAGTGCCTTTTCAGGCATCTTGTTGTCAATATACAAGTCGTTGAGTGAAAGCAACGTATAGATGAGCGGATCAATCTCCCCATAATCGGTAGCATGCTGTGTACTTGCCATCAAGATATCGATGTCTTGCAGGAACAACCGCTCAGATTCAGCAATATTGCCCAGTTTGTTTTCACAATCTGCCATCTGCATCAATGCCCTGCACTTCATCTCCACATCATTTGGCGTTGTGCCGTCACCCACGAAAGCAAGGATTTCCTTGGAGAGCGTGAGCGATTTTCCGTACTCGCCATCGGCATATGCACCATTGCCCAGAATCCAGCGAGCCTTGCAATAAAGGTTGCTGTCTGCAGACGTAGTAACAGCAAGGCCCGTCTCTGCTGCAATCGCTTTCTCTGCGTAATAGGCAGCAATCCGTCGTCGGTCGGCATTCGAATAGATAACGGCTTTGATGGTATTGGCACGTACCGCTGTAAACAAACCAGCCTGTTCCGCACTATCCACCCGCTCCAAAGAATGCTCAACGTCGGATAATCCATCGTTGACTATCTCTTTGCTCAGTGCTACAGCCTTCTCGCTACGGTCAGGCTTCGTGCAGGCCGCAAAGGCCAGCACGGTGAATATTATAATAAGGTATATCGCCTGTCTCATTTCATTTTTATGCCAAATTTGGTGCAAAGTTACTTCTTTTTTGCCAAATATGGATTTGATCAACTGTTTTTAGGCCTTCTTTTATGAATATTTATGGCAAAAATCCACAAATATCATGTGTGCTAAAGCTTGTTACGACACTTGCTGAAGCTTGCTATGACTGATGCTAAAGGCTCCTATGACCCATGCTAAAGCTCGCTATGGGGGAAGCGAGGCATCGCAATGGGGCAAAGGAGCCTGCGGAATCAGCGAAAGAAAGCAGCGGAACCGACGAAAGAAAGCTTCGGAACAACCGAAAGAAGCACTTGGAATCGGACTACAATTTTTATTTTTTGAAAAATATCTGCCATACTGCCATCAATCTCTTGAAACATCGATGTATAAAGGGTTTGCGAGATGGTGGCAGATTTGATATTTATGGCAGATAACCGAAAAAACGGCCATATTTGCTCGTTTTATTATCAAAAAAGCATGAAAAATGCCCAAAAAGTATTCAGAATTTGCCAAAAAGTATTCAGAATTAATGACGGAGAAACAAAAAATAGTCTCGGATTAATCAAAAATAATGCCAGAGTATTCCGCAATAACCCGCCCTTATTCGAAAATAACCTGCCCTTATTCGAAAATTGCAGCTGTATCCTCATAAAATACATGCACATAGTTACTATGTTGCACGCAACGGCAACATAGTCTGCAAATGCTTGTATTGCAGCGTATTACATTTTTGAGATACGATTTTTCGTTATTGAGAGGTATCACTTTACCTATGATTTTCCTATTTTTCTTATCTTTGCAGTAAACCTAAAAGGAACAAAACGCTAAAACAAGGAAAATATGAAAATGAGAATGACTAAAACACTCTTGGCATCAATGATGCTAGCAGCAACAGCAGGAATGATGACATCCTGTGCAACAGAAGACAATCCCGGCAAACCTACTGGACCCTCAGAGTCGGTTTTCAAGGAGAAGATTGTGGGTAAGTGGAAAGCTGTTACTTAGGATGGTTTGGAACTAACCACCAACGGCAGAACCGTGCTAACATTTAATACCGACGGAACGAGAACGGTATCGAAATCATATTATGACACAAATACTGAATCATATATTTGGCGCAATAAACAAACGGGAACCTATGCCATTGAGGGCAATCAACTGAAAAGTTATTTGGACGAAGCAGATTTGTATGACGTGGTGATTTACGATATCGATGCCATTAGCGACAATAAGATGTCAATGACTATGGAGAACTTTCGCCCAGGCCGCAAGTTTGAGTACAAGCGTATAACTGCAGACTATTCTGCAGACCTTATCGGCCTGTGGGAAGTGACAGAAATGACGGGTGAGGATGCCTACAATGATGATAATGCCCGTCTGGCATTTATGCCCGATGGTACCTATAGATATTATCGAAAGAATGACGCAGGCGAGTGGCAGGTAGTTAGTACCCGCGATGTCGAGGAATATAATATTGACGGCGACTTGATGGCCATTCGCTGGCAAAATACAGGCACCGAAATGAGCTATGAATGTTGGGACATCGACGAAATCAAGGACGGCCAGATGAAATGGTCGGCTCTGCGCGAGCGCGCTGACGGCACCCGCTTCACCACTACATTTACATGGAAAAAAGTCGAAGACCAATAATACAGGTCTGCGCCTTGTGCTGAAATAAAAAGGTGTCGTGAAGTGAGATTATTCTGAAAAAAGATGTATCTTTGCACCAACAGAACGCGTAACAGTAGATGGAAAGTGTACTGATCATCATCACTTATACACTCATCGTAGCGGTCTCGCTGACCTGCGCTGGTGTGTTATGGCTCAAGAGGAGGGAGGTGCCCGACCTGTCGCGCACCTTCCTTTCCTCCTTTGCCTTCATCGTGGGAGTGCTCGTGGTAACGAGGCTGGTGAAATTTGCGGTTGATCCGTCTTATTCCCCATACCACGAACTGATATCACCCTTCCTAGTTCTTGGCGGACTCTGTGCCATCACGCTGTTTCTCATCTATCCCATCGAGGTTATACGCCCTCGGTTGTTAAGGGGATGGCGTTTCGTGCTGCCTTTCGTCCCCGTTTTCCTGCTATCGATACCATCGCTGGTGGGGATGAAATATCAGACGCTACTGTCAACCGACGACCTGATGGAACACCTGCTGGAGTTCAACGTCCTTCTGCGACTGCTGGGAGTGGTCATCGTGCTCTTGATATCTCTGTCGTTGATGGCGATACCCTACAACTGGCGCGAAACGAGTGTCAACCATCGCTGAATTCTGCGTACAGTCATGATAGCACAGGTCATCAGCGTGCTCTTCTTCGTGCAAGGCTTTACCAGTTCAGCCGTCGCACAGCTGATTCACCTGCTTTGGCTCTGCATATCACTATTCTATTTCACCTACTTCGAACTCAGGGAGCGGCTTCTGCCTGTGGAACTACCCAGCGGCATTGGAGGAAGAAGTAATAGTACGGTCCCCAAGGGCGACCTGTGGCAGCAGATATCCTATCTGATGGACATCAAGGAATACTGGCGCGACCCCGACACATCGGTAGAGACCATCAGCAAGACCTTAGGCACGAACCGCATCTACGTGGCCCGCAGCATCAAGGAGCACACAGGCATGAGTTTCAACGACTACATGAACAGTCGCCGCGTGGAATACATGGCCACCATGCTGCGCCAGAACTCGGAGATCAATCAAAAGACCCTCTTCTTCGCCGCTGGTTTCCGCAGCTATCCCACAGCCCACCGTAACTTCACCAAGTTCAAGGGCTGTTCGCCTACGGAGTATAGCATGAAAAACGATTATGACAACACAAGATAAATTCAATACACGTCAATCCTCATAAAATAAATAGGTGCGCTCAGGAATTGAGCGCACCTAGTGATAAATGGGTCTGTAAGCTAATTACTCAGCGAGCTTGCCATCAGAACCGAGCACATTCACAATCTTGTGGATGTACATCTTCTTCATGTTCTCGCGAGCGGGCTTCAGATACTGACGTGGGTCGAAGTCTCCAGGATGCTCAGCCAGGTGCTGACGGATAGCAGCAGTCATAGCCAGACGAGAGTCTGAGTCGATGTTGATCTTACATACGGCACTCTTAGAAGCCTTGCGGAGCTGCTCCTCGGGGATACCGATAGCTGCCTCGAGCTTACCACCGAACTTGTTGATAGTGTTAACCTCGTCCATAGGAACTGAAGAAGAACCGTGAAGCACAATGGGGAATCCAGGAAGCTTCTTCTCGATCTCAGCGAGAATGTCGAATGCCAATGGGGGTGGAACGAGCACGCCGTTAACCAGTGTGCACTGCTCTGGAGTGAACTTGTGAGCACCGTGAGAAGTACCGATAGAGATAGCCAGAGAGTCGCAACCTGTACGTGTAGCGAAGTCGATAACCTCCTCAGGCTTGGTGTAGTGAGACTCAGCAGCACTAACCTCATCCTCAACACCAGCGAGCACACCGAGCTCAGCCTCAACGGTTACGTCGAACTGATGAGCATACTCTACAACCTTCTTAGCCAGAGCAACGTTCTCCTCGTAGGGGAGGTGTGAACCGTCGATCATCACTGAAGAGAAGCCCATGTCGATACAATCCTTACAGAGCTCGAAGGTGTCACCGTGGTCAAGGTGCAGAACAATCTCAGGATGCTCACAGCCGAGTTCCTTAGCATAAGCTACAGCACCCTCAGCCATGTAGCGCAGGATAGTAGCGTTAGCATAGTTGCGAGCGCCCTTAGAAACCTGCATGATAACTGGAGACTTTGTCTCAACGGCAGCCTGTACGATAGCCTGCATCTGCTCCATTGTGTTGAAGTTGAAAGCGGGGATAGCATAGCCACCGGCTACTGCTCTCTTGAACATCTCGCGAGTATTTACGAGACCTAAATCCTTGTAATTAACCATATTATTTAAAAGTTTAAAATAAAAATTGTCCTTTTTAACGCCTGCAAAGTTACGAAAAATATAGCTAACGGGAAAAACTGAAAGGCGAAAAGTTTGCTCTTCACCTCTCATTTTTTTATTTTATTTGCAATCAGACCGTTTTTATAGCCTATTTTGCAAAATTCACTTTGCACTCTACACTAGCGTGTGGTCGTCGAAATACTTCTGTACGTCGTCCTTGTAGTTATCAGATATAGGTATCTGTATACCATTGAAAACTATCTTGAAACGCTCCACCAGAGGTGTCTCGGTCATGTGTACGATAAACGAGCGATGGGTGCGCAGGAACTCTGGTTTGGGCAGATACTCCTCGAGTTTCTTCATCGACATGAGCGACATAACCTTCTCGTCGTTCTTAAGATAGAAACGTACGTAGTCCTTAAGTCCCTCGATATACAGGATATCGTCGAGACATACTCGCTGCAGCTTGTAGTCGCTCTTGACGAACATAAATCGGTCGCGGCGATATACATCCTGTCGCTGGGCCACATTAAACCACTCCAGAGCCTTATCTGTGGCTTTCAGGAAATCGTTGTACGAGATAGGTTTTAGCAGATAGTCGAGTGCGTTGACCCTGAATCCCTCGATGGCATACTGTGGGAACGCAGTAGTAAAGATAATCCTAGTCTCCCTAGGCAAAATCTTGGCAAACTCAATGCCGCTGAGTTCTGGCATCTGGATGTCGAGAAACAGTAGCTGCACGGGATTCTCGCGCAAATCCTTCATGGCCTGGACTGCGCTGTTGTAGGTACCTGCAAGATTCAGGTACGGTGTCTTCTTTGCATAGCTCTCCAGCAGACCTGCTGCCAAAGGCTCATCGTCGATAATAGCACAAGTAATAATCATAAATCAATGTGTATTGCTGATGTATAAATAGTTCCGTCTTCATTAGTTCCCTTAACCCACTTATAATGGTTGGGGTAAGCCAAATCCAGTCGGCGCTGAACCTGATTCAGTCCGATGCCATGACCACTGCGGTCCTGGTTTGACTTGGGATGATTAGAGTTTTCGATACGACAGTTGATGTCGTGATCGGTTGCATTAATTTCAATATGTACAAAGCTTTGCTCAGTGGGACTGATACCATGCTTAAATGCATTCTCGATAAGCGAGATGAAGATGAGCGGAGCAATCCTTACTCCAGGCAGTTCGACGTTGTGAGTGAATGTCACGTCGACATTTGCTGAGAGTCGTATCTTCATCAGACTGATATAATTCTCGAGAAACTGCAGTTCATCGTTAAGCGCCACGCTGCTTTCCTGATTGTCGTACAGCATGTGGCGAAGCATCTTAGAGAGCTGTTGGATAGCATCCTGCGCACGCTCCTGATCGATAGCGGTCAGGGCATAGATGTTGTTCAGCGTGTTGAGCAGGAAGTGGGGATTGATCTGCGAGCGCAGGTTGTAAAGTTCGGCCTTGGCACGAGCAGTTTCACTTTCCTGGAGTTTCTGGTCGGCAGTAAACCACTTGCGAGCCAGAGCCAGAGCAGTAGAACCACCGGCAAAGATTGCAAAGTTCAAGCAGTCGCGCAGGATATTGGTAACGTCGTTGATAGTATCATCAAAACGCACATGAACACCATAAAGATCGTTGGCATAGTCAGTCCAATAATGCAGGGCTATACCAAACGTAGTTATCATCACCAGGTTTATCAGCAGGTCGTATCTATGCTTGCCAGCCACAAAAAACTTTGGGGCCAGATAGAGATAGTTCGCATAGAACACTATCATCAGCATCAGTGGCTGCATGCAGTACATCAGATACTGAACAAATCTGATTCCTGTGCCTCTCCAGTAAGTAAGAGGCGACAGGAATAGGAATGCCCATAGGGCTACGTGGCATAAGCCTGCTAGATGTTTATTCATGTCTTATAGCTTCGATTGGATCCATGTTAGCTGCCTTCTGTGCTGGGATGTAGCCGAAGAGTACACCAATGAACACACATACCAGGAATGATACATAGATGCTCCATGCAGGAACACTCGACGGCATGCCGAACGAGGCCAGGAATGTGCTGGCGCCAACGCCCACTATCACACCTATCAGTCCGCCCGTAAAGGATATCAATACCGACTCGATGAGGAACTGCAGTGATATCACTGGACCAGTAGCACCTACGGCCATACGTAGTCCTATCTCCTTAGTACGCTCGGTAACGCTTACCAGCATGATGTTCATAATACCGATACCAGCAACCAGTAGCGAGAATGCTGCAGCTACCACCAGGATGATTGTTACGGTATCCATAGTGCTCGACATGGTCTCCATCATCTCAGCCTGCGAACGGATGGTAAAATCATCGTCGGCATCGTCCTTAAGTTTGTGATTGTCGCGCAGCATCTGGGTCAACTCCTCGATAGCTGCATCAGAGAGCTCCTCGGTAACAGCCGAGCAGACAATACTCGAAAAGTAAGTCTGCGCAGCAATACGCTTCATCACTGTGGTGTAAGGAGCAATGATCACATTATCCTGGTCCATACCCCATGAGTTGTAGCCCTTTGATTTCAGCACACCGATGATACGCATCGGAATAGACTTGAAGCGGATGGTCTTGCCGATAGGATCGACATTGTCGCCAAACAATTCCTTAACGATGGTGGTACCCACCACTACTACCTTGGCGGCCTTCTTGATATCCTCCTCAGTAAAGCATTCTCCCTCCTCTACCGGCCACTGCTTGATGTCAAGATAATCTATTGACTCACCATACATCGAGGCATTGGTATTGTTGTTGCCATAAATGGCCTGACCGCTGGCAGTTACCTCAGGCGACACCTTGGTAACAAACTTCTTCTCACGAACGATACGCTCGTAGTCAGCCATCTTAAGTGTCTGCATGCTCGATGGGTCTTGGCGCACACCACCTCGCATGTCGGCACCTGGACGGATGGTAAGCAGATTGGTTCCCATCGTAGAGAGTTCGGCACGGATGCTCTCCTTAGAACCCTGTCCGATGCTCATCATAATGATAACCGCTGCCACTCCGATGATGATACCCAGCATCGAGAGGAACGATCGCATCTTATTGTTTGCCACCGCCTTCAGGCTTACTTTAAATAGATTCAGTATATTCATCAATCTTTAATGTTTAATGTTTAATCATCCTGCGGAGCAGGCAGCGCAGCAAGGGCCTCAGCTGCCGACTTGATATTAGTATTGATAGTATCCTCGCGAATCTTGCCGTCGCGCAGATTGATGTTGCGGCTTGAGTATTCGGCAATCTCAGGGTTGTGAGTCACAAATATGATAGTGTGGCCCTGCTTGTAGAGTTCCTGGAACAGCACCAGCATCTCGAACGAAGTACGAGTGTCGAGGTTACCAGTAGCCTCGTCGGCCAGCAGCACGGCGGGATCGTTTACCAGTGCACGGGCAATAGCCACACGCTGCATCTGTCCTCCCGACATCTGGTTTGACTTGTGATACATACGGTCCTCGAGTCCTACTGCTTTCAGAGCATTGATAGCCTTCTGCTTGCGCTCGGCGGCAGAAACCTCAGAGTTGTACATCAGCGGCAGTTCCACATTCTCCAGGGCTGTGGTCTTGGCCAACAGATTGTAGTTCTGGAACACGAATCCAATCTTGCGGTTGCGAAGCTTGGCGCGCTGTAGCTTCGACATGGTGCGTACAGACACACCGTCGAGCAGATACTCGCCGCTGGTGGGCGTGTCAAGACAGCCCAACTGGTTGAGCAGTGTACTCTTGCCTGAGCCCGACGTACCCTGGATGGTAACGAACTCGCCCTCGTAGATCTTGAACGAGACGCCCCTCAAGGCTTTTACCGTCTCACTGCCCACCTGGAAGTATCGCTTCACATTCTGCAGCTCGATTACTACTTTCTTATCTTCTTCCATATTATCTCTTTGGGGCGCCGCCACCGTTTTGTCCACCTTGCTTGTTATTATTGTTTCTTGGGCGTGGCATGAATGGGTTGCCAGTCTGCTGCTGTTCAGCCTCGGCATTGCTACCACTGATATTAAAGTCGGTAAGTACCTCTGTGCCTTCCTTAATACCGCCAGTAATCTCGGTCATCATACCATTGGTGGTACCGATCTCTACCTTATGAGCTTTGAATACAGTACCCTCCTTGGTCCACAGCTTGTGGTCGCCCTCGCAATCCTCGATGGTTTCACCCTTCTGCAAGAAAGCCTCGTTGGGCTGGAATCGCAGAGCCTTAGCTGGTACAGCCATCACGTCATTCTTCTCGAGAGTGTAGATGGTAACGTTGGCTGTAAGACCTGGCTTTAGCTTCAGGTCGTTGTTGGGGGCAGAGATTACTACCTCGTAGGTTACCACATTACTCTCGGTAGTAGCCTGCTGGCGAACCTGAGTAACCTGGCCCTCGAAGTGATCATCTGGGAATGCATCGACAGTAAAGCTTACGCGCTGACCTTCCTTCACACCGCCTATATCAGCCTCGTCGATATCAGCAATCACGCGCATGTTGGTAAGGTCCTGTGCGATAACGAACAGCTCAGGAGTATTGAACGATGCAGCTACAGTCTGTCCCTCTTCTACCGACTTAGACAGGATAATTCCGTCGATAGGAGATGTAATAGTAGCATAACCCAGATTGGTCTGAGCACGCTGCAAGCTCTCCTTAGAAGTATTAACCTGCTCCTTGGCTTGCAAATACTGCAGACGGGCGCTCTCAAACTCGTCGGCACTAACCAGGCCCTTGTCATGCAGTTCCTTATACCTATTATAATTAGAGAGCTGATAGTTGAGCGAACTCTGTGCACTGCTCAGGTTGGCCTTGGCAGTGTTCAACTCACTCATCAGGTTGGTACGGTCGAGCTCAGCTATCACCTGTCCCTTCTTTACTACGCTGTTATAGTCAACATACAGATGACTAACGATACCAGACACCTGGGTACCAACAGTTACGCTGGTAACAGGCTCAATAGTTCCAGTAGCAGTGATGCTGGTCTGGATATTGATCTTCTGCACCTTAGCAGTGTCGAAGCTAATCTTCTCCTCCTTCTTGCCACCAGTGCACTTAACTAATGCAAAAATGATGATCACGGCTACCACGCCGATTGCAATCCATCCTTTCTTACCGATCTTTTTCATATCTGTTTAAATTCTTAGTTCTTACTTCATGATGTTTCCTGTCTCGTAGAAATGCAGCATCTGCTGATTGTAGATGGTCTGATACTTAGACTGCAGCTGGTTTTGCTGAGCCGAAAGCAGATTATCCTTGCCAGTCATCAGTTCTACGATATTCTTCAGTCCCAAACGGAACTGCTCCTGCAGCAGGTCGTAGCTCTGCTGCTCGCTCTCTACTGTAGCACTGGCAGCCTTGTACTTCTGCTGATTGGTCTGTGCGTTCAACCAGTAGTCCTGTATTGTAGAGTACAGCGTCTTCTGCTGGTCGAGCAGGTCGAGCTGTGCGGTCTGCTGCTGTATCTTAGCCTTGTTGACAGATGTCTTGGTAGAACGTCCGTCGAAGATGGGCACGCTGACTGATACACCTGCCATAGCATCGAAGTTGGTCTTAATCTGCTTACCCCAACCGTTGCCACTCAGTGAGTTTGAACTTGTGCCCAGACTACCACTCATACTGATGGTGGGCATCCATCCGGCCTTGGCTATGCTCAGACTTACGTCGCTGCTCTTGATGGCAAGCTTTGAGCGCTCTATCTCTGGGCGAGTAGTAAGCGCCTGCTCATAAACATTCTGAAGCGATGGAATATCCTCCATCACCATCTTGTCTGTTACCTCAGGGATAGCTACGTCAAACTCAGTCTCATCAGTAATCTCGAGCAACTGCTTAAGCTGAAGCTTGTAGGTAAGCAACTGGCTGCGTGTCTCAACGATGTTATACTCGTCAGTGGCTCGCTGTGCACTGAGCTGTGCCAGGTCGGCCTTACTCATCTTACCCACATTCACCATCTCACGTCCACGCTCCTCGTTCTTCTTGGCTGTCTCAAGCATCTGCTCGCTCACCTTCACGCTCTCATCAAGATATAGTATCTGTGTGTATATCTGAGCTATGCGCTCCTGTATAGAGTTTGCAGTCTCCTTAGTCTGCAGGTCAGCCTCATCCTCGGCCAGCTTATTCAACTTTATGGTATTGGTATTGCGCCCGCCGTTCCACACAGTCCACTGGGCGTTAACCGCATACGATCCGTTGTAATACGTCTTGTCAACCTTTGTGTTTACAGTTCCGTTTGTAACAGTAGCAATGCCTGCATCTTTCCAAGGCTGGTAACCCACGCTCTGGTTAGTAGATGCATTCACTGTAGGCAGCAGCGCACTCTTCGATCCTTTCAGATCCTCGGTAGCGCTCTGTTTCTGTAGCTTCGACTTCTGCAGAGTAATGTTATTTTCCATCGCATAATCGATACATTCCTGCAGAGTCCACTTCTTCTGTGCCGACGCCGAAAGCGCCAACATCAGTGCACCAAATACTAGAATTCTATTTTTCATCTCCATCATAATTGATTTCGTCGGCAAAGATACAAAGTTTATCGACAACCACCAAATATTTTATACGAATATTTAGCGGTTAGTAGATTTTAACCGCCAAATAGTCGATAAAATTATGCCGTGTTAAATTCTTTTTAACTATTGGATATTGCCCAACTGCTTAATTCTGCGCTCAAAACTCTCGCGATTGTCGAGTGCTCCATTCTTGATACGTGCACGATAATTATATATGGTGTTCACGCTGTAATGCAAGAACTCAGCAATCTTCGACGAGTCTTCAATACCCAGTCGGATAAGTGCGAAGATGCGTATTTCTGTTGTCAGTCGGTTGTCCTCCTTGGGGTGTATCTGCTGTTCGGGCTGCAGCAGCGCATTAAAGTCATTAACGAAGTTGGGGAACAGATGCAGGAACACAGAGTCGAAGTTCTGATAGAGTTCCTCTAGTTCCTTCTCCTTGAGCTCGGTCGACTTAGACATGCGGAACAAATCCTCAAGTTCTTTGTTCTTCATCTTCTTGTTCACCATCTTGCGATAGTCGTCGAGCTTATCGATATACTGCGAACAGAGACTCATAAATCGGCCGATATACTCTTCCTTTACACGATTGCTCTCAGAGAGTTGAGAGTTGAGAGAAGAAAGTTGAGAGTTAAGGGTTGACAACTCCTCTGTCTGCTCGGCCAACTGACTGTTGGCACTTGCAAGTTCGTCGTTCTTACCCTTCAACTCCACTCGTGCAGTATCAAGCTGGCGATTGCGACGATGCAGGAAGAATAATACTCCTAACAGCAACAGTAGCAACAGACTGATTACCACGAGTGTAAGTCGCAGTTGATTTGTGGTCTTTTCGCTAGCACTCTTATAGTTCTTTGCAATATGTGTAAGCAGCGGGGCAATCTGCCAGTTACGCTGTCTCGATCCGTAACGGTTGGCACAGTCGCTGGTGAAGGCTATGTAGCTAGAAGCCTTGTCGATGTCGCCGTTCAGCATCAGTTCGTTGGCTAGTTCCCACATCGAGCCCTGGTCCATCGCCGCATTGCGTATGTCGGCCAACACCGACTCTACCAGCCAGTACATCATCTGTTCGCGGTCGCCCTGCAGTTTGTATTCTATGTATCGATACAGTGCCACCATAGCGTATGGGTGACTGCCTGGCTCTACGGTCTTAAGCCATTGGTCGTTGATGCGCATCGCCTCGTCGAGTTTGCCCTCGCCCTGAGCCTGCTGCTCGCGACGCAGGAAACATGTCTCGTAGGTAGCAGGCAGTGTTTCCAACATCAGTTGCTTGTAGTAGTCGGCCTTGCGCTGGTACACATTCTTCATATGCTCCAATCGCGTGTAGTAAGCCAATTCGCTATACACATTGTCGTAGGCCTCATAGTATATTCCCAGCGACAGCGAGTCGATTCCTGCAGGACGGATAGAATCAAGGATATCGAGCGCTTCGTCGTACATACCTATATTAGAACACCTGATAGCCAACTGCGAGCGGCACTTAACCGATGCCGAAGCATCGCCAAGTCCATCGGCCAGAGCTATACACTGACCAAGAAAGTATATCGCCGAATCGCTGACAAACGGGCGATAAAGCTCGTACAACTGGTAGTTTCGCTCGTACCTGGCCCTAGCCTTACTCTCCAGACTCAACGCCCTGCGCACCTCGCTAATCTTCTTTTCGTGCGCAGCCACGTAGTCGCCCGAATGCTCAATAGCATCGTCTATCTGTCGGCAATAATCATCTATATTCTTTATCCCATCAGCCCGCACCACGCAAGCCAATGTAGTTAGTATAGCAATTAGTAGTCTTTTCTTCATTGTTTTTTACGCCACTCTTGGGCTCTTATTTTTATATTTTTAGCTAAGCACTCGCTGTAAAGCCACGGTTCACAACTATGTATGTCGCCCACGTTGATAAAATCTTTGTAAGCAGGATATTCCGACCCACTATAGCCGCTGACTACCAGCACGTGGTACTGGGGCGACAAGGTAACGGTGATAGTATCGTGAAGTGTAGCTGGTGTAGCATCTGTGCGCCAGTTTACAGGGTTGATACCCATAATTGTGTTGGAGATGACGGGGTTGATGTATTTCACATCCTTAACTGTGTTGTAGCAGATGGTCACGCCTGTATCCGTCTCGCCCTGTGCTGCCTTTATGTGCTTGGTCTGCAGCGTGTCATTGGGCGTAACCTTGTATCCCAGCACATAGGCGGCAGCCAACTGGCTGTAAGTCTCGTCGCTGATATGCTTAAGCAACTCCACCACAGCCAAACCTCCCTGACTGAAGCCAGCGATAATGAGCGGACGATTTTTGTCGCGAGTAGCCTGAAAATGATCGAAAGCAGCCTTCACATCGTTCATCGCCAGTCGGGCACGATTCATGGTACTGTCTTCTTTGTTCATCATAAAGGCCTCGATAGTGGTATGACGATAGAAGGGAGCGTAAAACCGATTGCCAGGCGACATATAGGCTGCCACCTTATCAATCTCGAGTGTGCCCATATGCTCACGATGCACAGGATTCCACACATCGGCGTAGTGACATACCCTGCCGTCATCGGTAGTCCAATCCTCTTCCCATGTAGATACTACATAGAATATGTCGGCACCAGTACCTGTTGTGTCACCATCGGCTATGGTCCACATTTTACTGTCGTTATAGTCGGGTGCCTTGGGGATATATACAGCCACCTTGTTGCGGCACGATGATGTGCTACAAAGCAAGAGGATGACTGCAAATATCCACACAAACAGTTTTTTCATTATCTCTTTTTACTCAATATACTTCAATATTATGTCTACAATCTGGTCTTCTGTCTTGCCGTCGGCGGTTATTACTAGGTCGTAGTTTCGGGTGTCATAGCGCGATGTCTTGGTGAACTCCTTAATATAGTTCTCGCGCATCTTATCAATATTCTCGATGGTCTTGACGGCCTGTTCGCGAGTCATGTTCTGTTTGCGCATCACACGCTCAATGCGGAACGGCATAGAAGCCTGGATGAGGATGCTAAGATGGTTGGGATGATCGCGGAACACATAGAAACCCGAACGACCGGCAATCACGCACGACTCCTCTGCAGCGATATTTTTAAGTATCTCCTGCTCAGCTTCGAACATGTCGTAGGTGGTAGGCTGTACAGGTTTGTCGCCAGGCACAGCCAGAATGTAATTGCTGGTTACGGCCATACCTTCGCTAGCAAATAGAGAACGCTTGAGTTCGGCCAACCAGTTATGACTGCGGCCTTTAAGCTTCTCAATCTCCTCAACGCTCAACGAGTATCTTTCCTCAAGTGTCTTGATGAGTGCCTTGTCGTAGAATTCCACGTGAAGCCTCTCAGCCAACTTGCGACCAACAGTGCGACCACCACTACCTAGTTCGCGATTGATGGCAATTACAAATTTCTCGTTCCTCTTCATATCGTTTTAGTTTTTAGAATACGTTGACAAAGGTAAGGTATTTTATCGAAAGAACCAAGAAAATTGGCGATTTTTTTTAAGAAACCAGAAAACAAAACGGAGCCGGCATCACTGCGGACTCCATTTTTTTGTGCAATCGATGGTAAAAAATCGGTTATTCGAACTACTAATTACTAACTAATATCAACTATGTATGTACCTAAAACAATTATTTGTATGAGTATGAAACCAATTAAAATTTATTGAAGCGTAAATGCGAATTTTGCGGGCAGCTGGTTCGAGGCCGTTCCGATAAGTGCCTCATACTTGCCTGCCTCTGTGCGCCAAGCGCCGGTAGCCTCGTCGTAATAGCTCAGCGCGTCGGCACCGATGGTAAGTTCTACATTGCGAGTCTCGCCTGGCTGCAGATATACCTTACGGAATGCCTTAAGCTCCTTCACTGGACGGTCTATCTTGCTGCCCTTGGCTGTGATGTAGAGCTGCACAGTCTCGCTACCTGCACGGTTGCCAGTGTTGGTTACGGGGACGGTGATGGTGAGCTGGGTGGTGGGTGTTAGCTCTTGTGTGTTAGCTGTAGCTTTGCCCACCTTAAAGGTTGTGTAGCTCAGACCGTGTCCGAATGCAAAGAGAGGTTTAATCTTTCGGCTGTCGGTCCAGCGATAGCCCACATAGATGCCCTCCTTGTATTCCTCGTCGATAATCTTGTAATCCTCGCGCCATGTGCCAGGATAGCTCTTGGTAGCGTGAGCACCACACTGATCGAGCGATGCATACCATGTGAATGGCAGCTTGCCCGATGGGTTCACGTCGCCAGCCAGTACCGATGCGATAGCCTCGCCAGCCTCGCTGCCGATGAACCAAGCCTGAACCACAGCAGGCACCTTCTGTATCCAAGGCAGCACAGCACCGTTACCCGATATGTTCACGTAAATCAGTCGTGGGTTAACCTTCAGGATGGCCTCTATCACCTCGTTTTGAGCATAAGGAAGGTCGTAGCTCTGACGGTCATGACCCTCGCAGTCCTGATAGTTGCTCTTGTTCAGACCGCCTACGAAGATTACCACATCAGCCTGGCGAGCCTTCTCTACAGCCTCGGCTGTAAGTTCCTCCTGACTGCGGGTCTCGTAGAGCGAGCGACCAACGGTCACACCATTGTAACTCTGAACGGTATCGCCCACGTAACCACGAGCGAAGTCCACATCAGCGCCGGCAAAGCGAGCCTTGATACCATCCAGAGGCAGGATTTCCTTCTGAGCCTTGAGCGATGAAGATCCACCACCCACGGTCATCATCTTGATAGCGTTCTCGCCTACTACCAGCACTCGCTTAGTAGTCTGAAGATTGATAGGCAACAGAGTTTCACCTTTTAACTCTTTCACCTTTTCATTTTTCAAGAGTACTATTCCCTCCTGAGCTATCTTCAGTGCAGCATCGTAGTGACTCTCGCTGCACAGGAATCCGTATGGTTTGTTGCGTTTCATGGTGGTGCGGTAGAAAAGGCGCAGCACTCGGCGCACCTTCTCATCCAGCTCCTTAGTAGTGTACTTTCCTTCCCTGATCAGCTTCTTGTATGGAAGCGCCATATAATAATTGTCGTATGCGTTGGTTGCACCCATTGTCAGACCGTCGGTCCATGTTCCGAACTCCAGGTCAAGTCCGTTCTTTACGGCCTCGTCGGTATCGTGGCAGCCGCCCCAGTCGCTTATCACCACTCCGTCGAAACCCCAGTCCTTCTTCAGGATCTTGTTCAGCATAGTAGCGTTGTGGCAGTTGTGTTGGTTCTTATATAGATTGTAGGCACCCATGATGCTCCATGCGCCACCCTCCTGCACAGCAGCCTTGAAGGCGGGCAGATATATCTCGTGCAGAGCGCGATCGCTTACTATCACGTTCACCTGATGACGATACTCCTCGTCGTTGTTCAGAGCGTAGTGCTTTACGCAGGCAGCCACACCCTTCGACTGCAGTCCCTGAACGTAAGGCACCACCATGCGCGATGCCAGCCATGGGTCTTCGCCCATATACTCGAAGTTACGTCCGCCCAGCGGGGTGCGATAGATGTTCACACCAGGGCCCAGCATAACACTCTTGCCTCTGTACAGCGCCTCTTCGCCCAGACTCTCACCATACAGGCGTGCCAGCTCCGGGTTCCACGTAGCTGCCAGACAGGTTAGCGCCGGGAAAGCCACACACGAGTCGTTGGTCTGTCCAGCCTGCTCCCACTCGTCCCACAACACGTCGGGACGTACTCCGTGAGGACCATCGTCGGTCCACAGATCGGGAAAACCCAGACGCTTTACGCCAGGACTTGAAAACTTACTCTGCGCGTGGATCACGGCAATCTTCTCGTCGAGCGTCATGCGGCTCAGTGCATCGTCGATGCGCTGCTCGATGGGTTTACTCTCGTCGAGATACACGGGTAGACTCTGTGCCTGAGTGGTGGCTGATGCGCCTAACAGGAGTGCTGACATTACTAACTTCTTCATTATTTATTTCTTAATTCTCAAATCTCAATTATCTCAACCCCATGCTCTGGATGTAGTCCTTCTGCGGGGTGCAGTTTTCTATGCGGCAGTTCTTGGCAAACTCGCTAAGCAGCTGGCGGAACTTAGCCTGATCGGGACGCGCCTCGCGCCATTCCTGATAGGTATTGCGCGATGTCTCCGAGTACTTCACTACTATGCTGTCCCACCCTTCTGGGCGCTGTATAGCCATCATACACGAGTTGTCCACCTTCTTGTATGGCCAGAATGTGTAGCCGATGTTGTTCTGCTTCAGCACCTTCACAAAGTCGGCCTGCCACTCCATCGTGTTGTGTCCGAACTCACCCATGTACATCGGGCGGTTGATAGAGTCGCGGAAGTTGATGTAGTGCGTGATAGCCTCCTTGGTGGCTGGTCCGCCATAGCGATGACAGGTGTACATCAGCTTGTCGTCGAAGCTGGCATCGTTGAGCATCCAGAAGAAACTGTTCCAGTGGGCTCCGCCCAGCAGTATTATGTGGTTCTCGTCAACCTTACGGATAGCCTCTACAGTCTTTTTGTACAGGGGCTGCAGCAGCTTGTACAGCTCGTAGCGGTTTTCAAAGTAGTGAGCTATGGGCTCGTTCATCAGTTCGTAGCCCAGTATGGTTGTCTCCTGACGATAGCGAAATGCTATCTGCTGCCATATCTTGCAGAACAGCTCCTGACTCCTTTCGCTCTCAAACAGCCAGGGATATCCATGTCCGTCGTCGATGTTGTCGCCAGTCTGTCCGCCAGGGCAGTCGTGCATGTCAAGGATGAGATACAGACCGCTAGCTTTGCACCAACTCACCACCGAGTCGATGCGCTCAAATCCGTCCTTCGGGCCTGTCAGTCCCATATAGTCTTCATCGGTAAAGAGTTTGTAGTTGAACGGCAGGCGGATGGTGTTAGCACCCTGCTGCGCGATAAAGTCTATATCGGCCTTAGTCACATAGTTGTCCTTGAACTGCTTCCAGAAGTCTGCAGTAGCATCGGGGCCCACGGCCTCCTTCATCATCAGGTCGATCATCCATGCTGAATTGGTACGTCCGAATCCGAACATATATCCTTCGGGGTTAAGCCAGTTGCCAAGATTGGTTCCTTGTATCAACAGCTTCTCGCCGTTGGGTTTTATCAGGTCGTGTCCCTGTATGGTCACAAACCCTTTCGCGCCCTTTTCCCCGCTGCCTGCAGTACAGGCAGCGAGCAAAAGCACACAAATATATAAGAGAGATTTCTTCATCACTATTTACTTTTTCTGGAATACACGAATGTAGTCTACCTCCATAGTGCATGGCAGCGCACTCTCGTCTACGCCCTGAGCGCCGCCCCAGTCGCCGCCCCAAGCAAGGTTGAAGATGATGTAGAATGGGTCGTCGTAGGGCCAGTCGTCGCGACCAAGACCACGGTTGTCGTAGCTCAGCTGTACCTGTCCGTCAACATAAGTAGTGATATTCTTTGCTGTCCAAAGAATGGCATAAGTGTGGAACTCGCCCTCAGCACCTGGGCATTTCATCTCGTGAGTAACCTGGGTGTTGTTTGAATGAACATGCGCATTGGCGTGCAGACTTGATGACACGTAGTCGGGGTGATAACCTACCTCTTCCATGATATCAATCTCGCCATCGGCAGGCCATGAGCGGAAGTTTACAGGCATCATCCAGAAGGCAGGCCATGTGCCCTTACCCTTTGGCAGCTTAATCGATGCCTCGATGTAGCCGTACTGCCAACCGCTCTTCACCTTAGCATACACACGTCCTGAGTAAACCTTGCCGTTCTCCTTCAGAGCAGTGATGCGCAGTGCACCGTTCTTAATCTGTGTAACCAGCGCTCCGTCGGGAGTCTTGTGGTTAACGTAGTTCTGTAACTCGTGGTTAACCCAACCAGAGTTTTTCACCTCGTGAGTCCAGTCGGCGGCGTTCAGTTCCGTACCCTCATCAAACTCATCGTGCCATACCAGCGAGTAGCCTTCAGGCGCATAGTATGGAGACTTCTCCTGCGCAGCCTGGTTGATAGCGATGCTCTTACGAGCAGTACCCGACATAATGACAACGCTACCTGTACGCTCAGTGGTATTAGGATTCTCGGCAACGGTTATAGCCACCGAATTAGATGAGTAGTTGGCTGTGGCCTTTACAAAGTCGCCTTCGGCATAGGCTCCCCACTGATTGCCAGTGGTAGTTACGTTGATGGTGTAGCTGCCTCCATCGGCAGGTGCGCTGATGCTCTCTTGCGATACAGTGATCGTGGGCACAGCTGGTTCGGAATCATCGCTGCCCCCACCGCAGCCCATCAGGGCCACGGTGAGCGAAAGCAATAGAGTGTTAAACATGTAACGTTTCATTAATTATTCAATTATTGAGCTTTTTCAAAGATAATATCCTTAATAGTAATCTGAGTACCGATAGGTGAACCACCGAAGTCGAAGAACAGCGACAGTGCATGAGCATCGTTCTTAGGAAGAGTTACACCAGTTGCCTTGTAAACGTATGGCTCGTCGGCCTTTACGTTGTGCTGAGCAGCGAAGTAGAAGTTATCATCGTGCTTGCTGGCATCGTCGGTCTCTGTCAGTTTGATAGTTACGCCATTGCAGTCGTTATCTGCAACCAAAGTACACTGGAAATTGTATACATCATTCTGAGCTGTTGCAAGAGTGGTGTTGATTGGGAACTGTCCCTGCCACTGGCTGCCACCCATACCTTCAGGGATGGTGAGTGTCCACTCTTTGCCATTGTGGCTCCATGTGGGATCGCCAATCTGGCTCCAACTGTCGTTGGCAAACCAAGGTGTTACGCTGATAAACGCGTCGCCTGTATCAACACTCTTCCACAGGTTGTTGGCATCGTCATAGTTCATCTCCACGCTCTCTTCGAAGTATATCTTGCTAATCTTGATGTTAGCACCGATTGGCGAACCACCGAAATCGAAGAACAATGATAGTGCGTGAGCGTCGTTCTTAGGCAGCGTTACGCCCTCGGCCTTGTAGATGAATGGTTCATCAGCTTTTACATCATGACGATCAGCGAAGAAGAAGTTGTCATCATGCTTAGCTTCATCATCTGTCTCGGTAAGTTTGATAGTTACACCTGGCAGATCAGAGTCTGACTCAAGTACTAGATAGAAGTTGTACTTCTTGTCCATCTTAGCTGTGAGTGTGGTGTTGATTGGGAACTGACCCTGCCACTGGCTGCCACCCATGCCCTCAGGTATGGTGAGGCTCCACTCGCCATTCTCGTGTTTCCAAGTAGGATCGCCTATCTGACTCCAGCCGTCGCTAGCAAACCATGGTGTTACGCTGATGAATGCATCGCCAGCTTCTACAGCAGCCCAGAGGTTAGAGCCTGATGCAGGATCCCAGTCCATAGTTGGTTTATCAGGATCGTCGCCACCATTAGGTACTACTGTACCGTCATCGTCGGCGTGGTTCTTCAGCACGATGTTAGAGATGCTGATGTTGGTCTCGCCTGTAGCGTGTCCGAAGTCGGTAGCCAACTTCAGGTTCGACATATCCTTACCTGCTACGTCGCTCTTCCATACTACGTAGTCCTGACCAGCCTTCAGGTCAACATGCTCCTCGAGGATAGCGTCTGTATCGCCCTCGTCGGTCAGCTTGATGATTACGCCATTGATGTCCTTATCGGCATTCAGAATAACAGAGAAGTCGTAGTTGGTAGCTGCGTTAGCATTCAGACCTGTATGGAAGTGTACCTGAGCCTGCCAGTCGGCATAGCACTCGTTGAGTACTGTGAAGCTGTAGTCGTTGTTACCACCCTTGAATGTAGCCTCGAGTGCAGCAGTCTGCTCGTTGCCCCAACTTGGATCAGGATTGTAGTAGAACGACATTACTGGTGTGATGCCCTTCCACATATTGAAGTCGCTGTTTGCATCGAAACCGCTCTCCTCTACGTTGCGTACGTCGGCCTCTGATGTCAGGATGAAGCGCCATGCAATACTGCGGTCAGGAGTCTCGTAAACCAGCACAATCTTCTTGGCTGTCAGCTCCTCAACACGGAACTTAGGATCGGCATACTGAGCGTCGCTCGAGATGTATGGGAAAGCAGTGTTGGCAGCAAGCTGTATGTACATCTGCTTGCTCACGTTGCCCTCGGCATCCTCCCAGTCGTAGCTCTCAAAGCTCCAGCTTGAAGTCTGGTTGCCCACTGCTACATCTACGTCGGCATTATCGTTCTGGGTGTTCCACTTGGTTACACCCTTATTAACATAGGTGTTACCGTCGGCACCAGCATTATAGGTGAATGAGCCGCCCTTACGTGTGTCGGCAGTGAATGTGATACGGTCGTCGTACACGCCAAAGTCCTTCTTGTCGTTTGGCTGTGCGCTCCACCACTCCATTCCGGCTGTTCCGGCAGGGCCGCAACCCATGTGACCCACTTCGCGGTTGGCAATACGCCACTCCTTGTCGCAAATCTTACGGAAGTAAGAGCTGTAGTCAATTTTAGTCTCATTGAATGTGAAACTCTTGCTTATAGAACCCTGGCTGAATCCGTTGCGGTTACCCAGCTTCATCTCGATGCTGTATGTACCAGCCTCAGGGTTGTTGTAACCTACCTCCTGCAGGGTAGAGTATGATGTACCATTCAGTATCCAGATGGGATATGTGCCAGGCTGTGGAGTGTATGTGGCAATCATCTGGTTGGTCTCCTGGTCAACGCTGATCTGGAAGTCAACGCCACTTACCGATGGGATACCATTGGGGTCTGCGCCGTCGAATTTGTCGGGCGAGCAGGCGGTCATCATCACACCTGCCATCAGAGCTCCTATCGAATATTTAATCAGATTCTTCATAATCATTTTAATGTTTAATCATTAATGTTTAATCTTAATAATTGTTCTGCTTCAGCGTTGGGTCAGCATCCAGCTCGCTCTGTGACAGAGGAATGTGCTTCTTGCTTGGTGTCCAGGTGTTAGTGCGATAGCCGTATGTATCGGGCACAAGCTTCAGAGTAGCCTTCTCAGTAGCACCGCTGATACCCTCAGCACGTACAAGGTCGAAGTAACGCTTACCCTCACCGCAGAACTCCAGGTGACGCTCGTTCAGGATGTCGTCGATGGTTACACCGTTGAGTGCAGCCAGTCCGGCACGCTCGCGTACCTCGTTTACGTATCCGGCAGCCTCCGATGCGCTTCCGCCAGTCTGCAGAATCAGCTCAGCAGCGTTAAGCAGAGTCTCGGCATAACGATAGATGCGCTTGTTGTTATTGTAGTTCAGGTTCTTTGATGTTGGGCAGTCCTGATTGTTAGCGCTCTGTGGGCGATACTTGCCGTGCCAGATGTGAGTGTCCTGATAACGCTCGGTGTATGTGTAGCCACGAACGTCCCAGCAGGTTACATCGCGACGCTTATCGTTCTCGGCATACATATTGTAAGCCTCAAGTCGCATAGGCAGGAATCCCCAACCGTCGTTACCGCTGTCCCAGCCTTCGCCGCCACCCCAGCCGTTAGGCGAGCAGAGTGTTGGGAATACTGTACCACCAGCGTGCATTGATGTACCCCAGTCGCGCTGTGCGTTGTCGTCGTCGTAGGTAATCTCGAAGATGCTCTCAGCGCACATCTCGCCGCTCTCTGCAAACAGATCGGCAAAGTCAGGATTCAGCTTATACTGGCTGTCGGCAATAATCTGCTTCATGTAGCCCAGGGCTGTGGGATAGCGTGCAGAGTCGTTCTGATACATTACCATCTCGGCATACAGCATGTAGGCCATAGCCTGGCTTACGCGACCCTCGTTGGCAGCATCCCAGCGCATTGGCAGCACGCCCGATGCGATGATATCCTCGAGCTCAGGCATCAGGTTTGCGTAGATCTCATCAGCAGTCAGCTGTGGGGCTGTGTAAGGCTCGGTCAGGTTCTCCAGATAGAAGGGAACATTGCCGTAGTAGTGCCACAGTATGTTATAATAGTACACGCGAAGCAAACGGGCCTGCATCTCGTAGCTCTGACGGTTGGCAGCATCGCCACCACCCCACGAGCAATACTTAATCACGTCGTTGCAGCGCTTGATACCGCTGTAGAAGTCGCCCCAGAGGGTTCCCAGTGTGTTGTTGCCGTCGCCCTCAAAGTTGAAGAGCTTGTGCCAGTGCTGGTTGTCGCTGATGCTAGCACCACCTACCCAGAAGTCGTCGCCCAGAATCTCGGCGTCGCAAGTCAAGTCGTTATAGGCTGTGCCGTCCCAGTCGGGCCAGTGCAGTGGAGCATAAGCCGAGGTACAAGCCTCGCTCAGGTGCTCGTCGGTCATATAATACTCCTCCAGAGGCTCTCCGGTAGGATTCTGTACCTCAAGGAAGCTGTCCTTACAAGCAGTAAGCGATACGGCCACTGCTCCAGCGAACAATACTTTATATATCTTGGTATTCATAATACTTCAATTCTTTAATTTTTCAATTCTTAAATTTTTCAATTCTTAAAGTGAGAGGTTGAATCCTACAGTAAAGATGCGAGCCTGTGGATATACTCCGTAGTCTACACCCATCGATGTGCTGCTGGTACCGATTTCAGGATCGAATCCCCAGTACTTGGTCCATGTGAACAGGTTCTCTGCACGAACGTACACGCGGAAGCGCTCTACGTTTACACGCTTGGTCAGGTTGCGTGGCAGTGTGTAGCCCAGCGAGATGTTCTTCAGGCGCAGGTAGCTGCCGTCCTGTACATAGATGTCGCTGCAAACCCAGTTCTTGCTGTCGCCAAGCTTCAGCATAGGTATCTTGTTAGATGTGCCCTCGCCAGTCCAGCGCTGCAGCACCCAAGTTGGGTAGTTACCCGATGCGATATCCTGTCGCCATGTAGCGTCGAAGATGTCGGCACCGCTCACGCCCTGGAAGAATACGTTGAAGTCGAATCCCTTCCAGTCAGCATTCAGGTTCAGTCCGAATGTCCAGTCAGGTGTTGGCTTACCTATCTTGGTACGGTCGTCACTGGTGATGTAGCCATCGTCGTTTGTATCTACGAAGATCAAGTCGCCAGGTACCGACGATGCGTGATACTTAGCATTGTAAGCATCGGCCTCGGCCTGATTCTGCAGCACGCCGGCAGTCTTGTAACCATAGAAGTATGGGAAAGGCTGTCCGTTCTCAGCACGTGTACCACCATCGCTGAACTGCGAGATACCATAGTTCAGGAAGCCAGTGTCGTTACCCAGATTCTTCAGGGTGTTCTTCAGATGTGATGCATTAGCCTTGATAGCAAAGTGTGCATCGGCGATGTTCCACTTGTAGCCCAGTTCAAACTCTATACCCTTGTTCTCCATGTCACCCACGTTACCGATAGGCTTGGTCTCACCTACATACGATGGGATAGGCATGGTCATCAGCATACCGTTGGTCTTCTTGATATAGTAGTCAACGGTGAATGTCAGCTTGTTATTCCAGAATCCGAAGTCGAGACCCAGGTCGGTCTGCTCTGATTCCTCCCACTTCAGGTTCTCGTTAGCCAGTCCGTTAGCCTTCGAACCGTAGTTCATCACGCCCTGACGTCCGAAGTAGTAGTTACTGGTACCACCAGTAGTGGTCAGCACGGTGTAGCGGAAGTCACCGATGTTCTCGTTACCGTTCTTACCCCAGCTGGCACGGAACTTCAGGTTGGTCAGCCAGTCGCGTGTGTTCTTCATGAAGTCCTCGTTCATGATGTTCCATCCGATTGAGAATGATGGGAACACACCATACTTATTATTGCTACCGAAGCGGCTTGAACCGTCGCGACGGATAGTGCCCTGGAACATGTACTTCTCGTCATAGTTGTAGCTCACGCGGGCAAAGAGCGAAGCCAGGTGGTGCTCAACGTATGGGCCACCCCAACCGCCTACCAGACTCTTCACGCCAGTAATCTTTCCGTCGGCATCCAGAGTAGTCTCGATGTCGCCGCCAGTGGTGTAGTTGATGTATGGCTTGTTGATATTAATCAGATTCCAGTGAGAAGCACCTACGTTGTCGCCGTAGTACTTCAGTGCGCTCTGGCCCAGCACAACACCGATGGTGTGCTTGCCAAACTCCTTGTCGTAGGTCAGAGTGTTCTCCACCTGCCACTGAGTGCTGTTAGCCTTCTCGGCCGATGCCGATGTGTGGTCGCTATTGTTGTTGCCGCTCAGGTAGTACTTGCTCAGTGTGGCACTCTCGCTGCCCCAGAAGCTCTGCTCAGCACTCCAAGAGAAGTGGTACTTCAGGTTGTCCCACAACTGCAGGTCGATCGAGAACTTAGGCATGAACTTGTGGCTCCAGCCCTTCGATGGGTTGCGCTGCATCAGGGCGATTGGGTTGTTCTGCTCCTGATAGCTACCCACAAAGTTAGGGATGGTGTAAGGATCGCCGTTAGCGTCGCGATACAGGTCGTATGCAGCGTAGCGGTCTATCATCTCCTGAGCCACGTCGCCCTTCAGTGTTACGGGCAGTGTAGGAGCCAGATACAGAGCCGAACCCAGAGGCGAGCCCCATGTAGAGTTGGCGTCGATACCTGTGCTGTGTGTACGCATATAAGAAAGGTTAGCGCTGATGTCGAGTTTGTTCAGGAATGAGCGCTCCTTTGAATCATCGAAAATGTTGAACTGATTGTTAGAGCGGATAGTCAATCGGTCGTAGTTACTCTGTCCGTAGTTACCACCCACGATACCCTCCTGAGTGTAGTAACCCAGCGACAGATAGTAGTTCACCTTCTCGGTAGCACCGCTAATCGATACGTCGTGCTGACTTACAGGTGCGTTGTCGTTGAACAGCAGCTCCTGCCAGTTGGTACCGAAACCAGTAATCTTCTGGCCGTTAGCGTCGATCAGGTTGTATGGGTCGGCATACAGAGGAGCCTGTCCACCGTTCACATACTTCTCGTTCTGCAGGATAGCATAGTCGGTAGCACTTGTTACGTCGCGCTTTCTCCATGCGGTCTGCCAGCCGTAGCTGAAGTTGTAGTTAATCTGAGCCTTACCAACCTTACCCTTCTTGGTAGTAACCAGGATAACACCATTGGCAGCACGCGCACCGTAGATAGCACCCGATGCAGCATCCTTCAGCACCTCGATACTCTCGATATCGTTGGGGTTAACACTCTCCAGTCCGTACTGGTCGGCTGGCATACCGTCGATAATGTACAGCGGGTTGGTATCATTAATAGTACCCGTACCGCGCACGCGAATCATCGACTGCGAACCTGGCTGACCTGAAGCCGATGTAACGTTTACACCAGCGGCCAGACCTTTCAGAGCATCATCGGCACGCAGACGTGTCTTGCCCTCCAGATCCTCAGCGCTCACCTTGGCGATTGATGCAGTTACCACGCTCTTCTTCTGCACACCGTAGCCGATAACCACTACGTCCTGCAGTGTCTGAGCGTCTTCCTTCATCACCACGCGCATGTTGTTTGTTGCTTTTACTTCCTGAGTCACATAGCCTATGTAACTCACCACGATAGTAGCTCCCTGGTTCACCTTGATGTTGAATTTACCATCAAAGTCGGTGATAGTACCGTTCTGGGGATTACCCTTTTCGACGACTGAGGCACCGATAACGGCTTCGCCCTGATCGTCAACCACAGTGCCCGAGATTCCCTGGGCCCAAGATGTCAGCGACACCATTAGTGCCAACAACATCGTAATTAACCTGCTTTTCTTCATACTTTGGTTTTATTAAATGTTAATTATAAGTTAGAATTTACCCACTTAGGTTTTTCCGATTGCAAAATTAACCAAAAATTTCCTTCATATCGCGCGTAGTAATGGAAAAAGTGGACGGTTACAGGGGTCCGATTTTCGTAACCCGCTGATAACCACCACCTTAACATTTTTGACAACTCAAAAAAGAGTGGACGAAATATAGAGGTGTAATACGTACATTTTTGCTCTTTTTCGCCATTTTTATGATACTTTTTTGGTGTAAGCAGTACCCTGAAACAGGGCAGTGGTCTGAATCAAGCAGCACTCTGAATCAGGGTCCCCTATATCGAAAATATGGTCAAAGTGGTCATGGTCATTTTGGTCAAAATGGATTTCGGGAACGCGGTCATTTGCTCACTATATATAAATAGAATATTTATATTATAGTGGCGGTTTTTGACATTACGTTTTCGATTTTGACCATTTTGACCATGACCATCATGACCGCGTATGTTTGTCTGAAAAAAGTTAGATGATTGTTCGTGAACCGCAATAAAAGATTCGTACCTTTGCAGCGTCAAATTGAAAGAGCAAAAATGACAACCACACGTAGAAAAACTATTTTCCACGTGCACCAGGAAAATTTTCTACGTGTGGCCGTAAAAACCGCTCAAGATATGCGACGAGCGATCTCAGATAAATTTATTGTACAATCTTTATTTCTTAGCAGCAGCGGCGCCGCCGATTACTTTTGAGATGTCCATCATCATGCCACCATTGCCGGCCATGATCTGCGGCATCTTGCCATCCCACTTCTCGATCATGTCTTCCTGGACGATCATCGGCGAGAGCGATGCGGCGATGGTGCGGTTGTAGTAAGCCTCAGCATCGGCCTTGATCTTCATGGCCTTAGCATTACCCTCGGCCTTAGCCACGGCAATCTTGGCGTTGGCCTCAGCCTCCTTAACCTCGTTCTCGGCCTTCAAGGCGCTCTGGATGGCGGTGTTCTTGGCATCGATCATCGACAGCAGCGACGATGGAGGGGTGATCTTCGAGGTGAACTCCTCTACCAGGAAGCCCTCGCTCATCAGCGACTTCTCCAAGCGGGCACGTACATCGCGCTCGAAATTAGCGCGGTTTGACATGAGCGAGTCGCTGGTGTACTGGTTGGCACAGGTACGATAGGCCTCGTAGATGCAGGTGCGGATATAGCCCTCCTCAAGGTCCTTTACTCCTACACGATACTTAGTGAAGATGTCGCAGGCCTTATCGGGATTGATGCGATAGGCGATGGTTGGGTCCATCTCGAAGAGCGAAGCGTCCTTGGCGTTGACAGAGAAGGTCTCGTACTGCTTACGCTGGGTGAAGGTGGGATAGGTAAACACGTTGGTGGTGATGGGATTGTAGAACACCCATCCCTTGCAGGTGCCCTCTACTCCACCGTAGTCCTGCTCGTTGAGCGACCACTTGTGGAAACGGATGCCTACCTCACCAGAGTCGACCACGGTGCAGCAGGTGGCAAACAGAATCATTACCAATACAAACGCACTGATGCCGTAGGCCAGCACGCGATAATAGGGTTTGATAGAATTGATCATAATGCTATAAAAATGTTTTGATTATTTCTTAGGTGCATAAAGTTTCTGCAAGTTTACCCACTCGCCCTTGCGACCATTGTAGAGCACACGGGCACGCTCTACAAGCATGATAGGTGGCAGGTCGTCGATCACTCCGTCGGCACGGGCCGAGGCATCAACAAACCCCTTCTTGCCGCCAGGCAGAACTACACAGACCATAAAGGTAGACACCTTGCGCAGCGAAGGGAAGTTGTAGGGCAGCATGCCCAGGTCGCGTGTACGCAGAATGGTTGGGGCAGAGATGATGCCCACCTCGGCGAGCGACTGGATGAGCAGCAGGTTGATATCGGCATTGCTACCCTCGCCCTTCTTCAGAGTCTCGGCTGTGGGGGCAGGACACAGGGCGTACTTGCCGTTCCACTTCACGTGGTTCATCACCAAACGGAACACAGCGGCCACACGCTCGCGCTGGTCGGCGATGTCCTTTATGCCGGCAGCATTGATCTCATCGGCCAGCGGACTGTGATCGGTGAGTCGCTTGCCAAGCTCTTCGCTATTCAGTATCATCTGGTCTACCTTATCCCACGAGCTGGCGTAGTCCATCTGGTTCATGCCAGGCAGGCGGTACGACTTGAGCTCGGTGGTGATACCTGCACAGAGGTCGAGCACGTTCCAGGGGTAACCCTCGTTGGTGACGGCCTTGAGGTCACGACCTACGTAGACGTAGTGGTTGGTGTTTACATACATAGGATTGGCCAGCGGGTCGCTCTCTATCTTGTACTTCAGGCTGCCCTTGGTTACGGTGTATGTAAGGCGCTGTATGCCCTGATCCTCGATATTGAAGATGAGGTAGTTAGGGATGTTCATATCCAGCTTGGCATAAACCACGGGTATATCGCACTGGGCATACCAGTCGTGAAGTTGCCAGAACACCGAACTGTGCACACGATACTCGTACTCTATCACGGTGCCCTGCTTAACCTCAGGAATGGTGAACTCTATCTGGTAGTTGTTGTCGTCGATCTTGGTCTTGGTGATGGCGCTCTTCTTCATAGAGGTTTTGACCACCTTGCTGCCCTCGAGATTGAAGGCTGTGGCCTTGATGTCCTCTACCGACTCGTCGCCCTCGAAACCTGTCACGCCATCCGACATAGGACCATCCTGCTCCTGGAATGCCGAGCTGCCGCTGATGCGGTCCATTGGGATTGTCATGAACGATGAGCGCAGGCCGCCCATATCGCCGCCTACCGACATATTCATAAGATAAGGTACCACGACCTTGGCAAATCGGGCTCCGCTGGGCTTGAGAACTTTTATGCGGACCTTTTCGCGATAGTCGGTTAGGAAACTGCTGGTTTGCACGGTGTACTCTACATCGGTGAGACGGCACAGCACCACAGCGTCGGCCTGTGGGTCGGCATCGTATGTGGTCATCTGCATCTCCTCCTGAGTGGGTTTGCCGAACTTCATATTCACGTCGGCTGCGCTTGCCGTGAGGAATGGAAAGGCAAGCAGTGCTAATAGTTTAATTACTCTTAGTTTCATACATCTAATTAGTTATGATTGACAATACTGGCTGCAAAAATACAAATTATTTGCGAAAGCAATCGCCGTTTAAGGATTTTTTTGTAACTTTGGCGCCAAATATGGAAGCAGTAACCAAGATACCACAGGAGTGGAACAAGTTTTACCTGAAGGACGTGTCGTTTGTGAACCTGATGACACGACGTATCTTCAACGTGCTTATTGTGGCCAACCCCTACGATGCATTCATGCTGGAGGACGACGGCCGTGTGGACGAGAAAATCTTCGACGAGTACATGGAGCTGGGTATGCGATACCCACCCACGTTTACACAGGTATCGACCACCGAGGAAGCCAACAAGGTGCTGCATACCACAGACATCGACCTGGTGATATGTATGCCTGGTAATGCGGACAACGACGCATTCACAGTGGCGCGCGAGATTAAGGCCGAGCACCCCAACATCCCCTGCGTGGTGCTTACCCCATTCTCGCACGGTATCACCAAGCGAATACAAGACGAGGACATGAGCGTGTTCGACTACGTGTTCTGCTGGCTGGGCAACACCAACCTCATCATGTCGATAATCAAACTTATTGAGGATAAGATGAACATCGAGCACGACATCAAGGAGGCTGGCGTGCAGATGATAATGCTGGTGGAGGATAACATCCGATTCTACTCGAGTGTGCTGCCTAACCTATATAATTATATACTGGCGCAGAGCAAGCGATTCTCGACCGAGGCGCTGAACCCGCACGCTGCTGCACAGCGCAAGCGCGGACGACCAAAGGTGGTGCTGGCCACTACCTACGAGGAGGCTATGCAACTGTATGAGAAGTATCACGAGAACACGCTGGGGATAATCTCGGATACCCGATTCCCCATGCAGGTACACGAGGGCCGGTTGAGCCACGTGGAAGAGGGCGACCCTGAGGCTGGACTGAAACTGCTGCGCGAGATACGCCGCCGCGATGAGTACGTACCGCTGATACTGGACTCATCGGAGATAGCCAACAAGGCAAAGGCCGAGGCAGAGGGTTTCCATTTCATCGACAAGAACTCGACCAAGATGAACGTTGACCTGCACCACCTGATGGAGGAGCACATGGGATTCGGCGACTTTATATTCCGCGACCCGAAGACCAAGGAAGAGGTGGCCCGAGTGACATCGCTGAAGGAGCTGCAGGACAACATATTCAAGATACCTAACGACTCGATGCTGTATCACGTATCGCGCAACCACATGAGCCGCTGGCTGTGCGCACGTGCCATCTTCCCCGTTTCGGCATTCCTGAAACATGTGACGTGGCACAAGCTGCAGGACGTGGACGCCCACCGACAGATTATCTTCGACGCCATCGTACAGTATCGACGGATGAAGAATATAGGTGTGGTAGCAGTGTTCGACCGACTGAAGTTTGACCGCTACGCCCACTTTGCCCGTATCGGCGAGGGCTCGCTGGGAGGTAAAGGACGTGGTCTGGCATTCCTCGACCAGGTGATAAAGCGCCACCCGGAACTGAACCAGTTTGAGCAGGCACAGGTGCAGATACCAAAGACGGTGGTGCTGTGTACCGACTTCTTCGATGAGTTTATGGAGAAGAACAATCTGTGGGGCATAGCGCTGAGCGACGCCAGCGACGAGGAGATACTGCAGCACTTTATGCGCGCGCAGTTGCCCGACTCGCTGATAGCCGACTTCTTCACTTTCTTCGACGCAGTGAAGAGTCCTATCGCCGTACGCTCCAGCTCGCTGCTGGAGGACAGCCACTATCAGCCGTTTGCAGGTATCTACTCTACCTATATGATACCTTATCTGGACGATAAATACGAGATGCTGCGCATGCTGGCCTGTGCCATCAAGGGTGTGTATGCATCGGTTTACTATAAGGACTCGAAGGCCTACATGCTGGCCACACAGAACGTCATCGATCAGGAGAAGATGGCTGTGATACTGCAGGAGGTAGTGGGCAAACAGTATGGCGACCTGTACTATCCTAACTTCAGCGGTGTGCTGCGATCGCTGAACTACTACCCCATCGGCGACGAGACTGCCGAGGAGGGTATAGCATCGCTGGCCATAGGACTGGGCAAATACATCGTTGATGGCGGACAGACGCTGCGCGTGTCGCCATATCACCCCAAACAGGTGCTGCAGACATCGGAGATGGAGACGGCACTGAGCGAAACCCAGACACGATTCTACGCACTTGACATGGCCCACGTGGGCGATGACTTCAAGGTGGATGATGGCTTTAATATAAAAAAGGTACGCGTAAAGCAGGCTGCAGAGGACGGTGCGCTGACATATCTGGCATCGACCTACGACCCGACTGACAATATCATACGCGACGGAATATACGAGGGCGGACGCAAGGTGATATCATTCTGCGGAGTGCTTCAGCATGATGTATTCCCACTGCCCGAGTTGCTGCAGATGTCGCAGAAGCTGGGTGCCGAGGAGATGAAGCGACCAGTGGAGATAGAGTTTGCATGCAACCTGAACGACGACCGCACGGGCGAGTTCTACCTGCTGCAGATACGCCCGATAGTAGATGCCAAACAGGTGCTTGACGAGGATCTGCAACAGATACCCGACAGCGACTGCCTGCTGCGTTCGAACAACTCGCTGGGACACGGCATATCAGAGGATGTGGTGGACGTGGTGTACGTGAAGACCGACGACGACTTTACGGCAGTGAACAATCCCGCCATAGCCAACGAGATAGAGGAGATAAACCGCAAGTTCCTGCAGGAGGACAAAAACTACGTGCTTATCGGCCCGGGCCGCTGGGGATCGAGCGACTACTGGCTGGGCATACCCGTGAAGTGGCCACACATCTCGGCCGCGCGCGTGATAGTAGAGGTGGGACTGAAGAACTATCGTGTAGACCCATCACAGGGCACACACTTCTTCCAGAACCTGACATCGTTCGGCGTGGGCTATTTTACTATTAACACCTACACTGGCGAGGGCGTGTTCCAGAAAGACATTCTGGACAGCATGCCTGCTATCGAGGAGACTCAATACGTGCGCCACGTGAGATTTGAAAAGCCCCTGAAGATAATGATGGACGGCAAGAAGCAATCGGGTGTGGTATTACTGTAAAAACAATAATCAACAAACATATTAAGACAGATGACTAAGAAATTAAGACAAGGTACGCTGTGTGTACAGGCCGGATACAAGGCCAAGAACGGAGAACCTATTGAGTTGCCCATCATCCAGAGCACTACATTTAAGTATGACGACTCTGAAGAGATGGCAAAGTTGTTTGACCTGGAGAAGGAGGGCTACTTTTACACCCGCCTGCAGAACCCTACCAACGACGCTGTAGCAGCTAAGATCTGCACACTCGAGGGCGGTGTTGGCGCTATGCTGACATCAAGTGGTCAGGCAGCCAATTTCTACGCAATGTTCAACATATGCCAGGCGGGTGACCACTTCATCACATCAAACGAGATTTATGGTGGCACATACAACCTGTTCGGAGTAACAATGAAGAAGCTGGGCATAGAGTGCACATTCGTATCGCCCGAGGCTAGCGACGAGGAGATTCAGGCTGCGTTCCGTCCGAACACAAAGGCTGTGTTTGGCGAGACAATTTCGAATCCTGGTTGTGCAGTGTTCGACATTGAGCGCTTCGCAAAGATTGCTCATAAGAACGGTGTGCCCCTTATCGTTGACAACACATTTGCAACACCAGTAAACTGTCGCCCATTTGAGTGGGGCGCAGACATCGTGACCCACAGCACCACCAAGTATATGGACGGAATGGCTACACAGGTGGGCGGTTGCGTGGTAGATAGCGGTAACTTTGACTGGCTGGCACACGCAGAGAAGTTCCCTGGACTGTGTACTCCCGATGAGAGCTATCACGGACTGACATACGTGAAGGCATTCGGCAAGATGGGTTATATGACCAAGCTGGTGGCTCAGTTGATGCGCGACCTGGGTTCAATACCTGCTCCACAGAACTCATTCCTGCTGAACATGGGACTGCAGACTTTGCACCTGCGTATGGCCCAGCACTGCAAGAACGCACAGAAGGTGGCCGAGTTCCTGAATGCAAACGACAAAGTGGCTTGGGTGCACTACTGCGGACTGCCCACAGACAAGTACTACACATTGGGACAGAAATATCTGCCCAACGGCAGCTGCGGCGTAATCGCATTCGGACTGAAGGGCACACGCGAGACAGCCATCAAGTGGATGGACTCGCTGGAGATGATAAACATCGTTACCCACGTAGCCGATGCACGTACCTGTGTGCTGCATCCTGCCAGCCACACCCATCGTCAGTTGAGCGATGAGCAGCTGCGCGAGGCTGGTGTAGCTCCTGACCTGATTCGTCTATCGGTAGGTATCGAGGACGTAGAGGATATCCTGGACGACATCAAGCAGGCACTCGAAAAGATATAAGCCTAGGGCAAACGTCGAAACACATGGGGGTAAACGTCGAAAGTAATTTCACGTTTACCCCCTTTCTTCATACCTTTGCAACGTCGATTTAGATAAAAAGAATAAAAGAACATAAAAAATAAAAGGTATGAAACAGATTAAGTTTTTTCTGGCAACAATGATGCTGATGACATCGGCAGTAGTAATGGCACAAACAGAGCAGAATGACACCGTAATCTACAAAGAAAGCGACGAAATGCTGAAGGAGGTAGAGATAGTGGCACAGAAGCCTCTGGTAAAGATGAAGGTGGACAAGATGACCTACAACGTGGCTCAGGACGAGGACTCTAAATCGAGCACTGTACTCGACATGCTACGCAAGGTGCCAATGGTAACAGTAGACGGACAGGATAACATCACAGTAAACGGCTCATCGTCATTCAAGGTTTACGTAGATGGTATGCCCAACGTTATGTTCTCTAGCAACCCATCGATGGTGTTCAAGAGCATGCCAGCATCGGCAGTAAAGAGCATCGAGGTGATAACCAACCCAGGTGCCAAGTATGATGCAGAGGGTGCAGCAGGCGTGCTTAACATCGTGATGAACAAGCAGAACACTCAGGCCGCACAGAGCATGAACGGATTTAATGGAACAGTGCGTGCTTCGGCAGGTAATAAGCAGTTGGGCGCAAGCGTATTCCTGAACGGACAGCAGGGCAAGTTGAGCTACAGTGCCAACGTGATGACCAGCTACAACAAACCTGGCAATACTACCACAGAGATGGAGCAGATACAGGATAATGGAGTAAGTCAGATACTGACATCGGACAACGATCTGAAGACTCCATTCACCATGGGTAGTCTGTCGCTTGGATATCAGATAGACGATATGAGCGCACTGAACCTGACAGCCCAGGTGAACTCGATGAACACCAAGACCACTGGTACCACTTACACCACAATGGGCGGTGCAGCTTATGGCAATGGATTCAGCTACGGCAGTACAACGGATATGAAGATGTCGCGCACATCGTTCAGCGGTAGCATCGACTATCAGCGATTCTTCAATAAGCAGCACACACACTCGCTGGGATTCACATATCAGCTGAACTACAGTCCTGCAACGACAGAGACTACCAACAACTTCCTGGACACATCGAGCTACATCGACCTGACCAACCGCTACTCTGAGAACAAGGACAAGACCACCAACCATATCTTCCAGTTGGACTACAGCCTGCCTATCGGAATCGGTCAGACACTGAACCTGGGTAGCAAGTTGCAGCTGCACGATGCCACATCGGACTCTAAATACTATCTGAAGGATGTGTACGACCCAAGCACTAGCTCTGAATACGAGTACAAAAACACTATCCTGGCCGGCTATGGCGAGTATGTGGGCAACTGGGAGAAGTTTGGACTGAAAGCAGGTCTGCGCTACGAATACACTTGGCAGGACGTGAAGTATCAACTGGGCAACGGTCAGGACTTCAGCACAGGTTATGGCAGTCTGGTACCAACAGCTAGTATGCAGTACAATCTGGGCGTAGGCTCTAACATCGGACTGACCTACAACATGCGAATCTCTCGCCCAGGTATCTCATATCTGAACCCATACGTAGACAAGAGCAACCCTATCGCCCTGTTCTATGGTAACCCCGACCTGGACGTAGAGAAGGCACACAACATATCGCTGGTGTACAACGCATTTACACAGAAGCTGATGGTGAACCTGAACCTGCATCACAACTTTGTTGACAACGCCATATCGCAGTACAGCTTCTACGACGACAACAATCTGCTGAACACCACTTATGGCAACGTGGTTAAGAGTCATCAGACTGGTCTGAGCGGCTACGTTAGCTACCTGCTGACCAAGAACACCAGATTATTCTTCAACGGAGCAGTAAACTACATCGACCTTCGCAGTACAGTTCTCGATCAGAAAAACAGCGGATGGACAGCCAACGTGATGGGCGGAGTACAGCAGACACTGCCTTGGGACCTGAAGCTTAGCGCATTTGTAATCTCATCGACCAAGAGTTATACCCTGCAGGGCTGGAGCAGCGGATTCAATCTGATAACAGCCAGTCTGTCGAAGAGTCTGCTGAAGAACAAACTGAACCTGAGCGTATCAGGACTGATGGGACTGAACAAGGGCGGCAACCTGAGCATCGAGACTTACAGCCGCGGTAAGGACTTCACCAGTCGCAACGCCGTCAAGGTGCCTATATACGGAGTAACATTCACAGTAAGCTACACCTTCGGTAACGCCAAGATAGCCCAAAAGCAGCATCAGAGCCGAGTACAGAACGACTTCATAGAGCAGCAGTCGCAGGGCGAGATGATCAACAGCATCGGAACAGAAACTAAGTAAAAAAAGAAGATAAAGCGTTCTTTTTTTGAAAAAGGACGCTTTATTTTCATTTTATTTGTATATTTGCAGTCGTTATGAAGAAGATACAGAAAAAAGACCTCTGGTTGCTACTGGCGCAAGTGGCAGTATGGGCGGCTATATTTTTCGCAATGCCGTTAGCTACTTATTTTAGTACTAAGGACACCCAAGCCACACGCACATCGCTGATGGTAGTATTGGGATTGTTCCAGTCGCCCGTGGTGGTTTATTTCCTTAACTTCTACGTGTTGGGACCGTATCTCTTCTTCAAGCATCGCTATTGGTGGTTCTTCCTAGCCAATCTGGTGCTGATACTTGGACTGAACTCGCAGTTCTTCTACGTTTACTTTAATCGCAACAACCTACCATCGATGCCTGCCATGAGCGCCAACATGTGGATAGGTTATTTCTCTGGATTCCTGATGTTCCTGGTGCTCAATTGTATGGTAGCCGGAATTGCTATTGGCATTCGCCACTTTATCCGCACCCGACAGATAAAGCAGCAGCTGAAAGACGAGAAGGCAAAGAACACAGAGGCCGAGTTGGCATGGCTTAAGAATCAGATAAACCCGCACTTCCTGTTTAACACACTGAACAACATCTCGAGTCTGTGTCAGATAGATGCCGATGCCGCACAGGATGCCATCGCACAGCTTAGCGACCTGCTGCGCTACGCCATGTACGAAACCAACAAAAAGATGGTGCCCATCGAGGGCGAGGTGGAGTTTATGCGCAACTACATCGAACTGATGAAACTGCGCTGCAACGAGAAGACAGAGGTAACAACAACTTTCGACGTGAAGCAGAATATGGAGGTTGCACCGCTGCTTTTTATCTCGCTGGTTGAGAATGCATTCAAACACGGCGTGAGCAGCAACCGTCCATCAAAGATAGACATCCGATTGCTGCAGAACACTGACGAACTGATATTCAACTGCGACAACACCAACTTCCCCAAGGACGACGCCGACCGTAGCGGATCGGGCATCGGACTGGAGAACACCCGCCGCCGACTGGAACTGATGTACGCTGGCTGCTACAGTTGGGAGCAATCGCTCGAAGGCGACATCTATCACGTCAGAATTACATTAAAAATTAAAGATTAGACATTATAATATGCCATTAACCTGTATCATAGTAGACGACGAGCCACTGGCAGTAAAGCTGATGGAATCGTTTGTGGCCAAGACACCCGACCTGGAGCTGCTGGCCAGTTTTACCGACTCGGTAGAGGCCATAAACGCCGTGAAGGAGCAGAAGCCCAACCTGCTGTTTCTCGACATACAAATGCCTGACCTGAATGGTATGGAACTGGCCCACATGATTCCCACTGAAACGAGAGTCATCTTCACCACAGCCTTCAAGGAGTATGCCTTTGAGAGCTATGAGGTGAGCGCCCTCGACTTTCTGCTCAAGCCCATCCGATATAATAAATTCATGATGGCTGTAGAGAAAGCTAAGGATTGGTTTGCCAAGAGCGAATCACCCAAACCTCAGCCATCACCCCACTTGGCCTTGCCGCTTGGCTCGCCCAAGAATACTCAAACTCCATCTGCCCTCTTCGTTCGTGTAGACGGCGAGTTACGCAATATCACCATCAATGATATCATCTACGTGAATGGCATGAAGGACTACGTGATGTTCTATCTCGACAGCGAGGCCAAACCGCTGATAACACATCTAACAATGAAAGCTGTTGAAGAGATGCTACCGCCAGAAAGATTTCTGCGCGTGCACCGCTCATATATTATAGCGGTCGACAAGATAAGAAAAGTAGACCGCAATGACTGTATCTACATCGGCAACGAGATTATCCACGTGCCTGATGGCTACCAAGAATCCTTCCATAATTTCCTGGGAACGCGCACAATTAACAAAATGTAACTTTGTAGCGAATTTTTTCGGGATTTTCCTTGGATGGTATCGATAATTTTCCTACTTTTGCAGTACAAATAGTAACATTATGTAAACTTAAAACATTTTAACGACAATGGAAGTTGAGAAAATTATGCAGGCCTTGGAGCAGAAGCATCCAGGCGAAATGGAGTACTTACAGGCAGTAAGAGAGGTGTTGGACAGCATCAAGGATGTGTACAACCAGCACCCCGAGTTTGAGAAAGCCAAAATCATAGAGCGCATTGTAGAACCTGAACGTATCACCACATTCCGTGTGCCCTGGGTCGACGACAAGGGCGAGGTACAGGTAAACATCGGCTACCGCGTACAGTTCAATAGCGCTATCGGCCCCTACAAAGGCGGTCTGCGTTTCCATCCATCAGTAAATCTGAGCATCCTGAAGTTCTTAGGTTTCGAGCAGACATTTAAGAATGCACTCACCACTCTGCCAATGGGCGGCGGTAAGGGAGGTTCTGACTTTGCTCCTCGCGGCAAGAGCGATGCAGAAATCATGCGTTTCTGTCAGGCCTTTATGTGCGAGTTGTATAAGGTGATCGGTCCTGATATGGACGTGCCTGCTGGTGATATCGGCGTAGGCGGTCGCGAGATAGGTTATCTGTTTGGATACTACAAGAAGCTTACCAGCCAGTTCCATGGTGCGACCCTCACTGGTAAGGGTATGGAATGGGGCGGTTCAATCCTGCGCCCAGAGGCTACAGGTTATGGTGCACTCTACTTTGTTCACCACATGCTGGAGACACACGGGCTCGACATCAAGGGCAAGACAGTAGCTCTGTCTGGTTTTGGTAACGTAGCTTGGGGTGCAGCCAAGAAGGCCACAGAAATGGGTGCCAAGGTTATCACCATCTCAGGTCCAGACGGATACATCTACGATCCAGATGGTCTCGATGCAGAGAAGATAGACTATATGCTTGAGCTCCGCGCTAGTGGCAACGACGTATGTCAGCCATACGAGGAGGAGTTCGAGGGTTCTAAGTTCTTCGCAGGCAAGAAGCCTTGGGAGCAGAAGGCCGACATCTATCTGCCATGTGCCACCCAGAACGAGCTGAACGGTACTGACGCCGACATGATTCTGGCCAACAAGCCACTCTGCGTAGCCGAGGTATCTAACATGGGTTGCACAGCCGAGGCTGTCAACAAGTTCATTGCCGCAGGTCAGTTGTTTGCACCAGGCAAGGCTGTCAACGCCGGTGGTGTAGCAACATCAGGTTTGGAGATGACCCAAAACTCTATGCGCATGGCATGGACCGCCGAAGAGGTAGACCAGCGCCTGCACCAGATTATGTCTGGTATCCACGAGCAGTGCGTGAAGTACGGTAAGGAAGGCAACTACATCAACTATGTAAAGGGTGCCAACGTAGCCGGCTTCATGAAGGTAGCGAAAGCTATGCTCGCACAGGGCATTGTATGATCAATTACAAAAAGATAGTCTTAACGACACTGACATTGGTAATTAGCTTTACCGCTCTGGCACAGACTCAGAGCGGTAAGGCTTCGTTTTATTCAAAAAGCTTCAGTGGACGCAAAACTGCAAGTGGCGAGCGACTGCATCACGACAGTCTTACCTGCGCCCATCGCACCTACCCTTTCGGCACTCTACTGATAGTAACTAATCCCGCAAACGGCAATAAGGTTATCGTAAAGGTAACCGATCGCGGTCCATACGTCAAAGGTCGTATCATCGACCTATCAGTACGTGCCGCCAAAGAACTTGGCATCTACGCTCAAGGCATCGCCCCTGTTATCGTAGAGAAGTTCGATCCGTTTATCATACCATTCAAGCCTTCAGACTATATCGAAAAGCCTGAACTTGATATGGGAACAAACGAAGGTTCAAACTCCAAGCCCATTTGGGTGGAGCTGAGAGAACAGTATAAGAAGAAACAGCTAGAACATAAAAATAAGCGATAGTGGTTTACTATCGCTTACTTGTTTTTATCCTGAATTCCCTAGTCTGGGAAACAATCTCGCGCCTGCCTTGGAAAACACCTATGCGGAATACCGCTTCGCCATCCTTTAGCCTGCTATCAGCCCTTACAAGCGCCGTATAGCGGATGCCTTGGCCAGGAGCAATACTCTCAATCATTACGTTGTCAGATACTTCGATATGGCGATTTCCTGTAATCTCGGCAACTGAAGGCTGGATGCGATAAACGGGCTTGGTAGAGGTATTAAACACCTCGAACACAATCCTAGCCTCTTCGCCACGGCTCAGCACCTGGTCGCGACTTGTATCTATCAACATCGGGCGACGAATCTCAAGTCCACTAACCTCATTTGCGTTATAACTGCCATTGTCAGGATAGCCATATTCAGGCTGTCGCTGTATCGCACCGCGCTCAGCACGTCGCTGCTCGTATTGCTCTATCTTCTTCTGTTGAGCCTCATCAGCAGCCTGACCTATAGCAGCACCAACCACAGCACCACCAGCCATACCGATAAGCGTGCCAATATCACTACCACGCGGGCCACCGGCTATACCACCGATAGCCGAACCAATAATAGATCCGAACCAACCACCAGTAGTGGCCCCGGTCTCAGTATAGGTACCACAGCTACTAAGTAGCAATACCCCACCAAGCGATAAAACAACTAACTTCTTCATAACTAACAATTAACAAAATCAATCAACGCTGCAAAGATAAGCATTTTCATAAAAAGAAAGAAAAGGAATTCCCCCAAATTATGGTAGGGGAATCCCTATTCTTTATACGAGAATATAAAATTCTAACGATTACTCAGCCTTAGCCTCTTCAGCAGCAGCCTCAGCAGCTGGTGCCTCCTCAGCCTTTACCTCCTCAGCTACAGGAGCCTCGGCAGCAGCCTCAGCCTTAGGAGCAGACTTGCGTGAACGACGGGTAGACTTCTTCTTGGTATCCTTTGCCATCTCTGGATCAAAGTCAACTAGCTCGATGAAGCAAACCTGTGCAGCGTCACCCTGACGTGTACCAAGCTTGATAATACGAGTGTATCCACCGGGACGATCGCCAACCTTCTCGCTTACAGTTGAGAAAAGCTCCTTGATAGCCTCCTTGTTCTGAAGGTAGCTGAATACTACACGACGAGAGTTGGTAGAATCCTCCTTAGCCTTAGTGATCAGGGGCTCTACATACTTCTTCAAGGCCTTAGCCTTAGCAACGGTCGTAGTGATTCTTTTGTGCATGATCAGCGAGATAGCCATGTTAGCAAGCATGGCACTGCGGTGAGATGCAGTACGACCGAGATGATTGAATTTCTTATTATGTCTCATAATTATTTTTTGCTTTTATTGGGCAAGAGATTACTCTCTGTCCAGTTTGTATTTTGAAATATCAGTTCCAAACGACAGATTCAGACTCTCGAGCAAATCATCAAGCTCAGTGAGCGATTTCTTACCAAAGTTACGGAACTTCAGGAGGTCTGTCTTGTTGTACTGTACCAGATCGCCAAGTGTCTCAACATCAGCAGCCTTAAGGCAATTGAGGGCACGAACAGAAAGGTTCATGTCTACGAGACGAGTCTTAAGCAGCTGGCGCATGTGCAGAACTTCCTCATCAAACTCCTGGTTGCTCTCTGTCTCAGAGGTCTCGAGAGAGATCTTCTCATCAGAGAACAGCATGAAGTGGTAGATAAGGATCTTAGCAGCCTCTTTCAGTGCGTCCTTTGGGTGAATGGAACCGTCCGTTGTAACCTCGAGTACCAGTTTGTCATAGTCGGTCTTCTGCTCAACACGATATGGCTCTACTGAATACTTTACGTTACGAATCGGAGTGTAAATAGAATCGATTGCAATTACATTAACGTCGGTGCAGAACTCGCGATTCTCATCAGCGGGTACATATCCACGACCTTTGTTAATTGTAATATCAATCTGCATCGATGCTTTGGAATCTAAATGACAAATCACCAAATCGGGATTTAACACTTCAAATCCAGAGAGATGCTGGCTAATATCACCGGCCTTGAATTCGGTTGAATTCTCGATCGTGATACTAACTTTCTCATTCTCGAATTCTTCTACTATTTGCTTGAATCGAACTTGCTTCAGATTCAAGATAATGTTGGTTACATCTTCCTTTACACCAGGAACTGATGAGAATTCATGCTCAACACCAGCAATGCGGATGGTGTTGATGGCATAACCCTCGAGTGATGAAAGCAGAATGCGGCGCAGGGCGTTACCAATGGTTACACCAAAGCCGGGCTCCAAAGGACGAAATTCGAACTTGCCGAACTTGTCGTTGGCCTCCAACATTACGACTTTATCGGGTTTTTGAAATGCTAATATCGCCATTAATTTAAATGATTTTAGTTCTTAGAGTACAACTC
>JAEEGH010001726.1_pt1 | contig 61756 bp, 50 predicted proteins | sample 9134181 | NCBI WGS metagenome assembly JAEEGH01 (sample SAMN16246544, study PRJNA631951) | gut metagenome | biome: gut microbiome; feature: rumen; material: DP-attached | host: Bos | place: Iran: Karaj | collected 2018-10
CGATATCAGCTGTAGCACCCGCCTCCTGCATGTGATCACCTGAGATAGAGATAGAGTTGAACTTAGGCATTTTCTGAGATGTGTACTCGAAGATATCAGCGATGATCTTCATAGAGAATGCTGGTGGGTAGATATATGTGTTACGCACCATGAACTCCTTCAGGATATCGTTCTGGATGGTACCAGCCATCTCCTCAAGCTGAGCGCCCTGCTCCAGACCTGCCACGATGTAGAATGCCAGGATAGGCAGCACGGCACCATTCATGGTCATAGATACAGACATCTTGTTCAAGGGGATGCCTGAGAAGAGCACCTTCATGTTTTCTTCGTTACAGATTGAAACACCAGCCTTACCTACATCGCCAACTACACGGGCGTTGTCGGGGTCGTAACCACGGTGTGTAGGCAGGTCGAAAGCTACAGAAAGACCTTTCTGACCAGAAGCCAGGTTACGGCGATAGAATGCATTTGACTCCTCAGCGGTAGAGAATCCGGCATACTGACGGATGGTCCACGGACGGAACGGATACATCATAGAATACGGACCACGCAGATAAGGAGGAATACCGGCTGTGTAGTCGAGGTGCTCCATACCTTCGAGGTCTTCCTTAGTATAAACAGGGCGAACCTCGATGTGCTCGGGGGTCTTCCAGTTTTCTACTATACCATTGTCTTTAATCCACTTGGCACCATCTTGAGCCTTAATGCCATCGTAGATATCAATATCTTTGAAATTCTTTCTCATTTTTATTATTCTTTATAATTGAACACAGAGTCTCTAAGACTCAGAGATATTTATTATTCCCTTACTGGCTTAATACCTGTATATTCTAATCTGCCATTAATCTTTCGCTTTATGCCATCCTTTAGAATAGGAACATTGAAATTCACCAAGAGACCGATAGGCTTATTCGATAATTTCATATATGTCAAGAGCTGGACTTCATGCACAGGTTTTAATTCATCTATTGCTTTAAGTTCTACTACCAACATATCTTCAATCAACAAGTCCATTCGAAAAGTTTTGCCCGTATTTCGACCCTTATAGACCAAAGGAATATCTACCTGAGATTGAAATCGAATACCACGAACTGTCAACTCTTCACACAAGCAATCCTCATAAACAGATTCCAAAAGACCAGGCCCCAGCTCTCTATGAACCTCGATTGCTGCAGAAATAAAATCTCTAGACAATTGATTGAGGCGATTATATTCATCACCTTTAATAATCCTCTGAGTCTCTGAGCCTCTGTGTTCCATAAATAATTATATTCCTAACTTCGCATTATAATCCTTGAGAGTTTCTAGTACGTTGCACTTTACGTGGATGTAGTTCTCGATGCCGGCAGCCTTAAGATCCTCCATGCAAGCAGGAGCACCAGCTACGACGAACATGGCACGACCGTTCAAATACTTGAAAGCAGGAATAGCATATTCAGCATACTCATCATCAGAAGAGCAGATAACTACAATGTCAGCCTTAGCTTCGAGTGCAGCATCAACACCTTCTTCTACAGTCTTGAAGCCAAGATTATCAATCACCTTGTAGCCTGCACAAGCCAGGAAGTTGCAAGAGAACTGTGCACGAGCCTGACGCATGGCGAGGTTACCGATGGTGAGCATAAAGGCTACAGGCACCTTCGTCTCCTCGGTATGGATGCGCAGATCCTCGAAGTCGGCTGCCAGACGAGTGGTCTCGAGCTTCTTGAAGGGAGCCTCGCACTCACCACCATGGCAGCAAGCCTTGCCGGAAACAGCGCGCTTGCCCTCGCTCTTCTCAGTGAAGTTGGGGAACTGGTTGGTACCCAGCAGGAACTCCTTGCGCTTGGCAGCGTCGCCATGACGCTTCACGTTGGTGGCGTTGATGTCGTCCTGAACGGTGCCCTTCTTGCAGGCCTCCAGGAAACCACCCTCTTCCTCGATCTTCAGGAACAGCTTCCAGCCCTCCTGAGCGAGTGCATCGGTGAGGTGCTCAATATAATATGAACCAGCTGACGGGTCGACAATACGGTCGAAGTGGGCCTCCTCCTTGATGAGCAGCTGCTGGTTGCGGGCAATGCGCTCGCTGAAGTCAGTAGCCTTCTCGTAGGGCGCGTCGAACGGTGTAACCACCATCGAGTGAACACCACCCAGGGCGGCACTCATGGCCTCCGTCTGAGAGCGGAGCAGGTTCACATAGCTGTCGAACAACGTCATGTTGTAGGTAGAGGTGGTGGCGTTGATAGTCATCTTGCAGGCGCAGTCGCACTTCGGCTCATACTGCTTCACAATCTGAGCCCAAAGCAGACGGGCGGCACGGAACTTGGCAATCTCCATGAAGTAGTTCTCAGAGACGCCCATGTAGAACTTCATCTGACGGGCGGCAAGGTCTACGTCAACACCGGCATCGACCAACTGCTGAAGATACTCGTTACCCCAAGCCAGCGCGTAGCCCAGCTCCTGGACGATGTAGGCACCAGCATTGTTCAGCGTCTCGGTGTGAACAGTCATCACATGAGCCTTCGGATAATCCTTCAAAGCCTCGACAATCTTCGGACCCTCGGCCAGCAGTTCTGTCACGTCCTTGCCCTTGGTGAGCATGGACTCGATGGGGTCGAAGCCCACGGTGAACGACAGTTTCTCCTTGTCGAAGCCCTTCTTGGTGAAGTAAGCGTCGACAATCTGCGCCAGCTCCAGTGCATGACGGGGGCAAGTGCGGAAGTTCAAGTCGACGATCTCGCAGAAGATGCCATCCAGCAAGGTCTCGATGAATGCCGCACTCACGTCGCTGCCCTTGATGCGGAAGCCCAGCGAGTCGATACCCTTGTTCAGGATGTCGAGCGCCTTCTTGTTAGCATCCTTAGCATCTTCGACGGCAATGTTCTGACGGACATACCACTCGTTAGAGTCTTTCTTGTTACCACGTACAAACGGGAATTCGCCAGGTAACGAATCGGGTGTCTTGAGGTCTTTCAAATCCTCACGACGGTAGAAGGGTTGCACGTTGAACCCTTCGTTGGTTCTCCATACGAGTCGCTTCTGGAAGTCGGCGCCTTTCAGGTCCACTTCAATCTTGTCCAACCATTCTTGCTTGGTCGGAGCCTGGAACTCGCTGAAGAGTTTCTCTTTGTTAGCCATAAAATAGTGTTTATTATATAAGTTGTTTTAGAATATCTGTTCTTTTGACGAACTCGTTTGCAAAGGTAGCAATTAATTCTGAAATAACGAAGAAATTAATAATTATTTTATATTTATGAAAAATAGTTGCACAAAGTTGCACGTTTTGCGCAATTATTTAGTAATTTTGCAGGCAATTTCGAGAAAGTATAGTATGGAATCGTTTCATTGGTTAAGAGAATTATTTACAACTACGGACTCCGTAGCACACATTGCGCTGCTGTATGCAGTGGTGATTGCCGTAGGTGTGTATTTAGGAAAAATCAAGATAGGCGGTGTGTCGCTGGGCGTCACCTTCGTGCTGTTCGCCGGTATCGTAGCCGGGCACATCGGATTCACGGCCCCCACCCCAATACTGACCTTCGTACAGGATTTCGGACTCATTCTGTTCGTCTTCATGATTGGTTTGCAGGTCGGTCCTGGCTTCTTCGAGACCTTCGGCAAGCAAGGCATCAAGCTTAACGGACTGGCCGCATCGGCCATTCTGCTGAACATTCTGGTGATGTTTGCCTGCTATTACATCTTCTTCGACACCAACAATAAGATGAACCTGCCCATGATGGTAGGTACCATGTACGGTGCTGTGACCAACACCCCCGGTCTTGGTGCTGCCAATGAAGCATTGGGTACGGTGTTCGGGCAGAATGCCCCCCAGATTGCCTCCGCTTACGCCTGTGCCTACCCCCTGGGTGTGCTGGGCATTATCGGTGCTATTATATTAATAAGGTATATATGTAGCATCAAACTGGAGAAGGAAGAGGCTCGTCTGAAGGCGATGGAAGAGACCAGCGCCAACAAAAAGCCCTATAAGATGCACCTGGAAGTGACCAACAAATATTTGGAGGGGAAGACACTGTTGCAGGTGCACGACTTCCTGAACCGTGACTTCGTGATATCACGCATCGTACACGACGGCGAAGTATCGATTCCCAACCGCAACACGCTGTTCCATCTCGGCGACCAGATGCTGGTGGTATGTGCAGAAGCCGACCAGGAGGCCATTATGGCTTTCATCGGTCCCAAGCTCGACATCGACTTCGAGCAGCAAGACCAGCCCTTGGTGTCGAAGCGCATTCTGATTACCAATCCGAAAGTCAACGGCAAGACGCTGGCATCGATGCACTTCTCGAGTGTACATGGTGTGAACGTCACCCGCATCACCCGTCACGGCATCGACCTCTTTGCCTCTGCCGGACTCCCCATGCAGGTGGGCGACAAGATTATGGTAGTCGGTCCGGAGGACGCCGTAGAGCGCGTGGCTAATCAGATGGGTAATCAGCTGAAGAAACTGAACGCGCCCAATATCGCCACCATCTTCGTGGGCATCTTCCTGGGACTCATCTTCGGTTCGTTCCCGCTGGCCATTCCCGGTATGCCCGTTCCCGTGAAACTCGGTTTGGCCGGTGGTCCGCTGATCATCGCCATTCTCATTGGCCGCTATGGCTATAAGATTCACCTGGTGACCTACACGACGACGTCAGCCAACATGATGCTGCGCGAGATAGGATTGGTGCTGTTCCTGGCGTCGGTGGGTATCAAGGCCGGAGCAGGGTTCTTCGAGACCGTCATCGACGGTGACGGACTGCTCTATGTGCTGACGGGCTTCCTCATCACCATTATCCCCATCTTGGTGATTTGTCCTATCGCACGCATCAAGTTCAAGTTCAACTACTTCACCATAGCGGGTATGATAGCCGGTACCTATACCGATCCCCCTGCACTGGCCTATGCCAATAGCATCTGTTCGAAAGAAGCACCCGCACTGGGCTATTCAACGGTATACCCGCTGTCGATGTTCCTCAGGATCTTCACGGCACAGATTGTGGTGCTGTTCTTCTGTGGATGACGGACTAGTATAACTAGTATAACTAGTATGACTAGTATGACTAGAGAGACTAGAAGACTTATAATACACGTAACAAAAATAAAAATGAACAAATTCGCATTCCTGTTAGGCTCGCTGCTCACCTTTGCCTCACAGCCGATGTTGGCCCAGATGGACGCCAGCATCAAGCTGAACGAGGTGATGACACAGAACGAGACGAGCCTGATTGACGAATACGGAGCGCACAATGCCTGGGTGGAGATTGCCAACATCTCGCACTCGACGTACAACATTCGAGGCATGTATCTGACCACCGACCGCTCCGTACTTGACAAGAAGATGAGTGTTCCTGAGCGCGTCAGCCGTATGAGCAAGATAGCCAACGGCGACGAGCGCACCAACCTGTCAGGACGCCAGCTCATTGTTTTCCAGTTAGGCAGTCAGCCTGCACAGGGCTCCCTGCATCTCTCGGTAAAGGTCAATGCCACCGAACCTACGTGGATTGGTCTCTACAACGGCAATGCCACCCAGCTCATCGACTCCGTCACGGTTCCTGCATTGGGTATTGACCAGTCGTATGCCCGTATTGCCAACAACGGCACTGCAGCCGATTGGGAAATCAAGTCGGCAGACCGTGTGACTCCAGGTATCCAGAATCAGCTCATCGTCAGTGAGTCGAAGGTGGAGAAGTTCAAGCGTGAAGACCCCTATGGCTTCGGTATGGCACTGATGGCGATGGGTATCGTGTTCTTCTGCCTGGCCTTGCTGTGGATCACGTTTACCCTGTTTGGCATGCTGATGCGTCACATGGACACCGCCAAGAAGGTGGCCAACACGCAACCCATCAAGCCAATTACCAAGACAGTGGAAAAGACCATAGAGGTAGGCCACAAGACGGGCGTCATGCTGAAGGAAGGTCTCGACACCAAGGGTATTGACAAGGAGGTCTACATGGCCGTCATCGGTTTGGCCCTGCGCCAGTACGAAGACGACATACACGACGTCGAGTCGGGTGTCATCACGATAGCTCCGAAAAGTACAGATTGGGACGATGAATACAGTCAGATGACTCATCTGCACGAGGCGTTCATCCCCTCCAACCATAACGCTCCAAATATTCCTACAGGACCAGAATTGAAATAACAGAACACAAAGATGAAAACATATAAGTATATAGTACAAGGCGTAGACTACGAGGTAGAAATCGCCGAAGTAGAAGGTAAAATTGCCAGAGTAAACGTAAACGGCATCCCCTTTGAGATTGAGATGCAGAAACCCATTAATGCCGCCAAGCACCCTGCACTGGCTGCTACCAAGCGTACTGCCACTGCAGCACCCGCCGAGGCTCCTGCCGCACCTGCCGCTGCTGCTCCTGTTGCCGCTGCTCCTGCCAAGCCTACCGCACAACCTGCTGCTGCCGGTGCCGGTAATGCACTGAAGGCTCCGCTGCCCGGAACCATCAACGCCATCAATGTGAAGGTGGGCGACAAGGTGAATGTCGGCGACGTGGTGGTCGTACTGGAAGCCATGAAGATGCAGAATAACATCGAGGCAGAGTATGCCGGCACGGTGACCTCTATTCTTGTGAATCAGGGCGATACCGTCATGGAGGGCGCCGTCATGCTGACCATCGGTTAATATTAATGATTAATTAGCAATGAGTAATGAGTAATGATGATTACCATACAAGCGGAAAAAAAAATCACAATTACTAATTACTAATTACTAATTCCTAATTAAAACAATTATGTGGCAATTTATCATCGACAACTTCAATGAGTTCCTGACCTATACGGGTTTTGCCAACGTGACGGCAGGAAACCTCATCATGATAGCAGTAGGTGCCTTCTTCATCTGGCTTGCCATCAAGAAGGACTTTGAACCCCTGCTGCTCGTACCCATAGGTCTGGGTATCATTCTCGGAAATATTCCCTTCCGTGCTGATGCCGGACTGGAGATTGGCCTATACGAAGACAACTCCGTACTGAACATCTTCTATCAGGGTGTCCGCCAAGGATGGTATCCACCGCTCATCTTCCTGGGAATTGGTGCCATGACCGACTTCTCGGCACTATTGGCTAACCCCAAGCTGATGCTGATTGGTGCCGCTGCCCAGTTTGGTATCTTCGGAGCCTATATGCTGGCACTGGCACTCGGCTTTGAGCCCAACCAGGCTGCAGGTATCGCCATCATTGGTGGTGCCGACGGTCCTACGGCTATCTTCCTCAGCTCGAAACTATCGCCCAACCTGATGGGTGCCATTGCTGTCTGTGCCTACTCGTATATGGCGCTGGTACCCCTGATTCAGCCCCCATTGATGCGATTGCTGACCACTAAGAAGGAGCGTCTGATTAAGATGAAACCCGCCCGTGAGGTCAGTCAGACAGAGCGTATTCTGTTCCCCATCGTGGGACTGTTGCTCACCACGTTCATCGTACCTTCCGGTCTGCCTCTGTTGGGTATGCTGTTCTTCGGCAACCTGTTGAAGGAAAGCGGCAAGACCACCCGTCTGGCCAAGACTGCCGGTGCAGCGCTGAACGACATTGTGGTCATGCTGCTGGGTCTGACGGTAGGCTGTTCGACACAGGCCTCTGAGTTCCTGACGCTGAACACCATCTTCATCTTCGCCATTGGTGCCGGAGCCTTTATTATCGCCACGATGAGCGGTGTTTGCTTTGTGAAGCTGATGAACGTATTCCTGCCCAAGGACAAGAAGTTGAATCCGCTGATTGGTAATGCCGGCGTAAGCGCAGTACCGATGGCAGCACGCATCTCGAACAACCTCGGACTGGAGTACGACCGCCACAACTTCCTGCTCATGCACGCCATGGGTCCCAATGTGGCAGGAGTCATCGGTTCCGCAGTAGCTGCCGGTGCCCTGCTTGGATTCCTATCGTAACACGAATCGGGAAAAAAAATATCTATAAAAAGACTGCCCCAGGTAATCGGAATTACTTGGGGCATTTCTATTAACGCTTATGTCGTTTCTTGGCCTTCGTGGTTTTGGAACGACGCTTTTGACTGGTCTTGCGCTTGGTGGCTTTACGCTTCGTAGCTTTGCGTACTTTGCGTTTGACGATCTTCTTCTTACTAAACGACGACGTATCGCCCGTACTCTTCCAGGTAACGCTCTCCCGGGCAGTGATCAGTGGCAGGTTCGGAGCAGGATTCCGTTCGCAGTATTTCAGAATGGCATAATAGTCAATATTTCTGCGCAGATGGTTCTCGTAGAACCAAATCTCAATACCCGCCGAAGCGGTAGCAATCAGTACAATGTCACGATCGAAGCCCACGTACCAACGGGCAAAGGGATGAGAACGGACTGTAGACTCCCACGTGGGGGCACCATAGTGTTTCTGCATCCATTTCCGCAAGGCAATATAGTCGTCACGAAGCGTATTGCCCTGTTGCAATTGCGTCGTCAGCAAAAGATGATCGATTTTCGTAGAGTCCTTACTGATATTCACATAAAGCCACACATCCAATCCGGCAATGCGTCCGGAAAGCTCGTAACGGTCCTCCTGCTGCAGTCCCTTTTCCGCCAAGGCATCCATCATTTCCTCGGGAGAAAGGTCTATAGGCAGGTCGACAAAACGGGTATGTTCCTGAGCCTGAAGAGAGGTCAAACAGGTCAGAAAACTGATAATCATGATGTGTTTTCGTATCTTCATAAGCGTCTAAATGGCAAAATTTCGTGCAAAAGTACGAAAAAAACATCAAAAAACCGCCATCAGTTAAAAATAATTCGTATCTTTGCAGGGATATTAAACTAAGAACTCGATGAAGTTACCTAAAATATTCCACCGAAAACGCTCCATTGCCCGCCGACTCACATGGCGTGTCATACTTACTGTGACACTTGTCTTTGTGATTATTTCGACCTTTATTTTCGGCATTATCTGGGTTGTTGGAAGTGGTGTCCTTGTCGCATATACCAACAAGGACATGGATATCTCCAACGAGAAAATCAGCAACGTCTTTACCAACATCGAGGTGGCTGTTGCCAACAACAAGGCTGTCGTAGAGGAGACTTTGGGTGACGGCTCCAAACTTTACGATGCCCAGAAACAGCTGTTGAACCTCAACCCCAATATCCTTGGTGCTGCTGTGGCATACAATCCCAACAGTAAACGCATGAAGGGAAGAAAATCTGCTGCCTTTGCCTATCGCGACGGCAGGGACAGCACCAGCATCAGCACCAAACAGCTGAACAACAGGAAATACGATTATCTGCATAAGGAATGGTTCACCAAGCCCTGTGAAGAAGGCACTGGAACATGGTCGGAGCCTTATATGGACACTGGAGGAAGCGGTATTCCCACCATTACCTACTCGCTGCCCCTTGTCGACGAGGGCGGAGAAGTATATGCAGTAATGACTGCCGATGTAGGCATCGGATGGATTAATGACTTGGCCATGAAGTCGGACGATATCTTCTGGGATATCTTTGAAAACGAGAAACCAGTCGTATGTTTCATGGCCACCGCCAAAGGAACGATCATCGCACACACCGACAGCACGAAAGTCCTCAACGAGAATTTGGAGAGCTACTTGAAGTCACTGACGGGAGAGGGAGAAAAAAATCTTTACGAGAGAATCAAGCAGAACAATAGTTCCATTAAGGTATTCTTCGACCAACAGGATCGCATGCAATTCGTCATCTTTAGAACGTTGAAGAGTACCGATTGGACGATGGGAATTATTCTGCCGGCAGCAGATGTCGTAAAACCTGCCAACCAATTCATCATTTCATTTGGCATCATTATGCTGATAGGCATCATCATCGTCGGTATGGTGTGCAGCATGACCATCCGTCGTGTCACCAAGCCCTTGAGAAAATTTGCCGACTCAGCCGATGAGATTGCCAAAGGAAACATCACGGCATCACTACCCAAAATTAAGACCAAGGACGAGATGTACCGACTGCGCAACTCCTTCGAAACTATGCAGCTATCACTGGTCAGACAAATTGAGGAAACGAAGGCCATCAACGCAGAGAAGGGACGCATGGAGGGTGAACTGCAGACGGCCCGAAGCATCCAGATGTCGATGCTCCCGAAGACATTCCCACCCTACCCTGACCGTGACGATATTGACATTTACGGCCAGCTGGTGCCTGCCAAAGAGGTTGGAGGCGACTTGTTCGACTTCTACATCCGTGACGAGAAGCTGTTCTTCTGCATCGGCGACGTCAGTGGAAAGGGTGTTCCCGCCTCACTGCTGATGGCTGTTACACGCTCCCTGTTCCGCACGGTATCGGCCCACGAGTCGCAACCCGCCCGCATCATGACGACCATCAACGAATCCATCGCAGAGGACAACGATTCGAATATGTTTATCACCCTGTTCATCGGTGTGCTCGACCTGCCTACTGGCCGTTTGCGCTATTCGAATGCAGGCCATGACGCACCCCTGCTCGTTGGTAAAGCAAACACGGGTAAACTGCCTTGCGACCCCAACCTGCCCATAGGCATTGAGGCCAACTGGAAATTCACAACCCAGGAGGCTGTCATCGACCCCGAGACTATTATTTTCCTTTTCACTGACGGACTGACAGAGGCTGAAAACATCTATTACGACCAGTTCCAGGAAGAACGAATCATCGAAACGATTCGTCTGTCGGAACATACGCCACAACAACTGATTCAAAGTATGACAGAAGCCGTACGTCAGTTTACAGACCAAGCTGAACAAAATGACGATCAAACTATGTTAGCAATCCAGTACACAAAAGAACAGGACAAGAATGCCCGACTTTGTCGCAGCATTACACTGTCCAACAACATTGACGAGGTACCTCAGCTGGCAGAATTCGTCGACGAATTCTGCGAGACTGTCGGTGTAGACATGTCAACAGCCATGAGCCTGAATCTGGCTCTTGAGGAAGCTGTGGTCAATGTCATGGAATACGCCTACCCTGTGGGTACCAAGGGAAATGTGAACATCGAAGCCAAGGCCAACGACCAACGGCTGAAGTTCGTCATCACTGACTGGGGAACACCCTTCGACCCCACAGCAAAGTCGGAAGTCGACACCACTTTGTCGGCAGAAGAACGCCCCATCGGAGGTCTGGGCATCCATATGGTCAGACAGATTATGGACTCCATCAACTACGAGCGAACGGACGGAAAGAACGTCCTGACGTTGCGGAAAAAGCTGGTTTAAAGGGCATTTAAAGTTTTTTAACTACTACAATAAGAAGATAGTCTGAGAATTTATTTAAATTTGCAAACTTAATAAAAGAAATGACTGACGTCATACTATCAAGTTTTATCAGTCTGTTTGCACTATTCGGCAAAGTAGAGCAGGTAGACGAGGAACGGGCAAAGGAGATGCTCGTTAGCTATTTGCGTCACCATTTCGGCATCAGAAACATTGACCTCTATCTGGACCTGTACAGCGACATGCGCATGGCCTACGAGATGACTGACGACCTGAATACCCAGGACACCGTCAGGTCTATCTGTAGCACACTACACGGCAAGATTCGCTCATCAGAAGAGGCATTGCTGCTGCTGCGACTCATGGAGTTCTGTCAGGGCGACGGCAACGAAGGCAAGGACATGTTCAAGACTATGGCCAGCGAGTTCCATATTCCTGAGGAACAATTCCGCAACTTCACCGACTTTGTGGAAAACCGCGAGAGCGACAGCGTCATGCTGCATGCGATGAAAGGTTTCGACGGAGTACTGAAGACGTTGTTCGATCGTCATACTGGCCTACTCATCTTTACTTATATGGGCACTGGCCGCGTGTTGTTGAACGACGTCCCCGTGATGTCTGGTGCTTACCAAGTATGGCTTCAGAGCAGTGTAATCAAGGGTAGCGGTGGCCATCCCATTTACTACTCATCCATCATGAAGTCCTACACCAAGGACGAAACAACGACCCAGACTGTAGAATTCTGCGGACGCAATATCAATTTCCGCTTCCCCAACAGCGACAACGGAATGCACGACCTCAGCTTTACCCTCAAGAGTGGTGAACTGTTGGCCATCATGGGAGGTTCAGGAACGGGTAAGACGACGTTGCTTTCGCTGCTGAACGGCAGTATGAGGCCTCAGGAAGGCACCATCACCATCAATGGTCACGACATCAGTGAGCCGAAGGCCAAAGACCTGATAGGTTTCGTGCCTCAGGACGACCTGCTCATCGAGGAACTAACCGTCTACCAGAATCTCTGGTTCACAGCCAAGTTGTGTTTCGAGGGTATGCCCGAAAAGGAACTTGACCGTCGTGTGATGAAGACCCTCAAAGATCTGGGACTCGATGCCGTCAAAGACCTGAAGGCCGGTTCTGCCATCAACAAATACATCTCTGGCGGACAGCGCAAGCGTCTGAATATTGCCCTTGAGCTGATTCGCGAGCCGGCAGTCCTGTTCCTCGACGAGCCTACCTCCGGACTGTCATCTGCTGACACCGAGAAGGTCATCAACCTCCTGAAGGAACAGACGCTGAAGGGAAAACTCATCATCGTCAACATCCACCAGCCGTCCAGCGACGTCTATAAACTCTTCGACCGACTGTGGTTGCTCGACAGGGGCGGATATCCCGTTTTCGACGGTAACCCCATCGATGCCATCACTTATTTCAAGGAGGCCGCCAACTATGCCGACGCCGAAACCAGCGCCTGTCCCATGTGCGGCAACGTCAATCCGGAAATCGTGCTGAACATTATCGACGAGAAGGCACTGAACAACAACGGTGAATTGTCTGACGACCGTAAGATGACGCCTCAGGAGTGGCACGAGCTCTATCTGAAGAACCGTCCGGAACTGCCTGAGCCTGCAGTAAGCGAGGTTCCCCCATCCGACCAGAAGAAGCCGAACGTGCTGAAGCAGTTCGCCATCTTCCTGCATCGTAATTTCAAGACGAAGATTACCAACGTACAGTATTTGGCCATTACCCTCCTCCAGGCTCCCCTGCTGGCTGTGGTCTGCGCCTTGCTGACTCGCTATGCTCCTCCCGAAGGTTATACGGTGATGGGCAATAAGAACCTCGTCAGCTATTTGTTCATGGCAGTTATCGTGGCCACGTTTACTGGTATGAGCGGCAGTGCCGAGGAAATCATCAAGGATCGTGCCCTGCTCAAACGCGAAAAGTTCCTCCATCTGTCTTATGGCAGTTACATCTGGTCGAAGATCGTCTATATGGCCTGTGTGTCACTCATACAGACTCTGCTATTCATCGTCGTCGGCAACACCATTATGGAACTCCATGGACTTTTCGGAGTCTGGTGGCTCATCCTCTTCATAACGGCATTCCTGGCCAATCTGACAGGACTCTTGCTCTCGCAGTGCCTTAACTCAGTGGTGTCTATCTACATCAGCATCCCCATGCTGCTCATCCCGCAGATTCTGCTCTGCGGACTGGTGGTCAGCTTCACTGACCTCAACCCCCGAAGCACCACGGGCAACGTACCACTTATCGGCGACATTATCCCTTCGCGCTGGTCGTACGAGGCATTGGCCGTCACGTCCTTTACCGACAACAAATACAAACGACCCTTCTTCGCTGTTGAAAAGAAGAAATTCGAGACGCAATACTACAACATGGGACTGCTCTACGAACTGCAGTCGCAACTAGAAACGCTGAAGGATGAACAGCAGCGCGGCAAGGAGGTCAATCCCAACCACATGGAGGTCATTCGCACCAATCTGCCTCTGGTCACTGAGTATTGCGGCATGAAGCCCTACAAGGGCGACGAGTCCTACCAGTCGCTCTATGACTATATGAAGGAAGCCGAGAATCTGCTTGCCAAGAGGAGTAACGAACTGACGCTGGAGGCCGAGAAGTATATCTCAGCATTCATCCGCAATCACAGCAAGGAGTATCTCCTCGAACTGAAGCGGAAATACTCGAATACCAAACTGGAGGATTGCGTGATTGGCGCCGACCAGAAACGCATGGTAGAGGTCATCGACAACTACGTAGTGCCTCGCACCGGTCTCATCTTCCTGACTCCAAGGAGCACTATGGGACGAGCTCCGTTCTATAGCAGCGTGAAGATTCTGGGCTCCTGGAAAATCAAGACACTGTATTTCAACATGGGTGTGATGCTGCTGATGTGTATCATCACCATCATCCTCCTGCTGACAGACTGTCCTGGACGATATATGAGAAAAAGTGATAATTAAAAAGCGAAATAAAACAATTAACATTATTAATAACAAAAAAGACAAAGAAAAAATGAAGAAATTATCAATTTTAGCTATTGCTTTTGCAGCCATCGTTTTCGCTGCATGTGGTGGTAAAAAGAGTGAGCAGGCAGCAGAGAATGCTGACAGCCTGAAGAGTTTTGAACAGCAGCAGATTGAAGCCAGCATCAAGATGCACTTCGACAGCATTGCTGCTGAGATTGGTAAGCTGAAGCAGCTCCCCTTCCTGTCTGATGGTGACGATGGTCTAAAGCTGACTAAGGAAGAGAAGCAGGTGAAGCCTGACTATCTGCTCGATCCCGCTACTGCAGAGGAAGCTACCACGCTGGCTGAGAAGTATCGCATCCTCAGCGCTCTGAATGTCGACAAGAAGATTGCCTCTTTCTATGAGATGCCTACCGAGGACTACGACAAGGCTATCACCAAGCTGGTTGCCGACATCAACGATCCTTCTTTCAAGGCTATCGACGATGCCAACACGCTGTATGAGACTTCTACCACGCTCTACGATGCCATGAACGAGAATGGTCGCATCAACTTCTTCTGGCAGATGGCTTCTGCAGCCCTCATCGAGGAGCTCTACGTGGCTAACCAGAACCCCGACAAGTACCTCAGCACCTTCACCGACGAGGCTGCTTCGAACGTGACTTTCCGCATCATCCTCATCCTCGACGCCATCAACCGTCTGGCTCAGTACGATCCCGACATCCAGCCCGTTGCCAAGGCTCTTGCTCCTCTGGACGTGCTCAACGCCACAACCGTTGCCGAGCTGAAGGACCAGATTGCAAAGGCTAAGGAACAGATCAATGAAGCCCGCAAGGCTATCATCAAATAAACAACGTAACGTAACTATTATGATTTTTGATATTAAAGAACAAAACGGCGGCTATCTTACCACAGTCAGTGGACGCCTTGATACGCCTGCTGCTGTAAAAGCCCAACAGGAAATTGCTCCGTTGTTGGAGAATGCCGATAAGGAAATCATCCTCGACTGTAAGGATCTGGAGTACATCAGCTCGTCTGGTCTCCGTCTGTTCCTCACCATCCGCAAGGAGGCTTCAGCCAAGGGTGGCAAGGTCATTATCGAGCATATCAACGACGAGATTAAGAAGGTGTTCATGATGACCGGTTTCTTCAATCTGTTTGACATCCGCTAAACAGCAATGAAGGAATACGGCCTCGACCTACATGGAGAGATGCTTCTCGAAGAGTACTGCGCCAAGCAGCCACTTTTCGAGAGGCTTCAATCTGTGGTCATGGATCAACTCGGCGCACTGGTCCGCCAGAGCGGCATTGAGGTCAACTCTATGGAGTCTCGCATCAAGGCTGAGGCGTCGCTGGCAGGAAAGTTGCGTCGGAAAGGTCATAAATACAGCTCGCTGGCGGACATTACCGACATCTTCGGTGCACGTATCATCACGTTCTACAACGAAGACGTCGACCGCATTGCTTCAATGGCCGAGGTGCTGTTCGAGATAGACTGGGCCAACTCCGTCGACAAACGCCGTATGCACGATTTCGACAGTTTTGGCTACAATTCGCTCCACTACATCTGCCGCCTGCCCGAATCGCTCTATTCCGATCCGGACATGCCCGAGCTCAACCAGATTCGCTTCGAATTGCAGATGCGCACTGCCCTGCAACATGTATGGTCAGCCATCCAGCACGACATCGGCTACAAGTCTGAGATTGAAACGCCTTTGGAGTACCATCGCAACCTCAGCCGTCTGGCAGGCATGCTCGAACTCGCCGACAATGAGTTCAGCCGTATTCGCAATGGTATTGCCGACTACCGCCGTCGTGCACAAAGTCTCGTACAGAGCGGACGCCTGGAGGAAGTACCCCTCGACGGCGACACCTTCCGCAGCTATCTCGACAAGCGTCCTTTCGACAAGCTGAACCACAAGATAGCAGCCATCACGCAGGCCGAACTTCACGAAGCCCCCATGCGTCCCTATCTGACTGCATTGCGCTATATGGGTATGGAGACCTTAGGCGACGTGGAACGCCTGATGCGCGACAATTTCGACGATGCCTACCAGCTGGCACTGTTCCAACTGGGCAGCACCGATATCGACATTCTCGCCGAAACCATCGGGTTGCAAAACCTTTGCATTGTCCACCTGCTCAAGACGGGAGGCGGCAAGTTGGCCCTTGTCCAGCTGTTCGACACCGTCAATGGCAAGATGCCACAAAACGAGATTCTCGCCTCAATGGTTATGGAACAGGCGAGTCGTCTGGAATTCATGAACAAGTCAGACCATTAAATGAATTCCTCCCCACGGCCCAAGATAGCAGTCATCGATTCCAACACACTCGCTGTGCTGGGACTGAAACAGCTGTTGCTCAGCATCATGCCCATCATGACTGTCGACACCTTTGGCTCGATGGCAGAACTCGAGGCCAACCAGCCCGACGCCTACATGCACTATTTCGTCTCGCTGGACATTCTGCTCAGCAATCGTCCTTTCTTTACTGAGCGTCGCCGTAAGACCATCGTCCTCACCCTGTCACTTTCCGATGCCTCGCAGCCTGCCGAGTTCCACTCGCTCTGCATCAACCAGCCTGAACCACAGCTTATCCGCCAGTTGCTCATGTTAGAGCAACATGCCCACGGACAAGGACAGCACCTGCCCCCTACCCCGCAGATTCTGCAACGTAAAATCCTGACCGACCGCGAAATCGAAGTGATGGCACTCATCGTTCAGGGATATATCAACAAAGAGATTGCCGACCGCCTGCACATCGGCCTCGCCACCGTCATCACCCATCGCAAAAACATCATGGAAAAGCTCGGTATGAAGAGCGTTTCCGCACTCACCATCTATGCCGTCATGCACGGCTATGTCGACATCAATAAAATATAATAGGTATTAATATTGACAATGATGAAAAGAATACTGTTTTTAGCTTTTTGGTGTTGCCAATTGATAATTACCCTTCAGGCTGCTCCTCCTTTGCGTGGACTTATGCCTATGAAATTAGCTGATGATACCATTGTAACCCCTTTAGCGAAAACCGTTTCCCCGTTTTGCGGAGACACTCCGTGTGCATCACAAGCTGTAATCGGTAACGGAAATTATCTGCAACATTCCGGCAGTCCGCGCATCCTTACCATCTTGGCTGCCTTCCAGGACTATGATTTCATCGTTAACAATCCCGCACAGGCTTTCGACCAGTATCTGAATGGCGAAAAGCAGGAGGATATGGGCAATCACAATCAGTTGAATGTAGCCAGCGTGCGTCAGTATTTCGAAACCTGTAGTCAGGGACAATATTCACCACAGTTCGACGTTGTAGGACCTGTTACTCTGCCCCAGAACCTAAAATATTATGGTGGCAGTAACGCAACGGGGTCAGACGATAAGTTTACGGACTTCTGCAAGGATGCTATGGATCAAGCCAGAGATTTGGTCAACGACTGGTCTCTCTACGATAACGACAAAGACGGCAACATCGAGTTGGTATGCGTCATCTTTGCTGGCTTCGGACAAAATCAAGGCGGTGCCGATAGCACCATCTGGGCCAAGGCTGCCACTAAGAATATGACAGTGAACGACCAACTGCGCATCACCCGTTTCAACTGTTGTTCAGAACTGTTTCATCCTCAATTTCCTAACTATATCAATGGCACAGGTGTCTTTATCCACGAGTTCTCCCACTGCATAGGACTGCCTGATCTCTATGCCACCACTGCGAAAGCTCGTGTCAACAACCAAGGCATGGAGACGTATAGCATTATGGACTATGGACTCTATAACTACAATGGTTTCGCCCCGTGTCCCTATAATGCCTGGGAACAAGAGGTCATGGGGTGGAAGGAGATGGAAGATGTTAGAAGTTTGATGACTAACGATGTCTGTCAGATAGACAACCTCCTGCCGTTGATTGAAGGCGGAAAAGCCTATAAGTTGGTCAATAGCGATAACGACCGCGACTACATCGTCATGGAGAATATCCAACAGCGTGGACTGAATTACAAGAGCTATGGACATGGACTGCTGGTCTATCATGTCGACTATCCCTCTTCAAGCGTCAATATGACCGACTCACCCAACAACAATCCCGGGCACCCTTCTGTAGCAGTAGTACCTTCGGGTGGCCTTTTGATCAGCAGCTATCTTCGTGGCAAGGACAAGGAATACACCAACGACGAATGGAAGGCCAGCCTGGCAGCAAGCCCCTTCCCCGGTTCTCAGGAGGTGACATCGCTTACTGCCGAAATGCTGTTACCTAACTACTGTTTCTATAACAGCAATACTGTGCTACCCACAGGATTTATGCTCAGTAACATCAATGAAGACACAGAAAAAGGTAGCGTCAGTTTTACCATCGAGCCTGAAGAAACGTCAGCAATTAATAGAATAACGAGGGAACACATTAATACCGAGAGCCCTATTTACGACCTGCAAGGACGCCGCATTCAGGGTTCTTTGAAAGCTGGCATCTATATCATCCAAGGAAAAAAGATTCTGGTAAAATAACGTTATCGCACAACGTTTAGTCTTTCTGCTACAGCTTTTCTCCGCAATGCGAGCAATAGCGGTCCTCGTCGCGCACCATCGCGTCACAGCGCGGACAGTGGCCGTCCTTTGGTTTTTCCTTCACCTCGTCGATGATATTGGCCGTCACAATACCTGTCGGTACGGCAATGATAGTGTAACCCAACAGCATGACGAATGCCGACAGCAGCCTACCGATAGCCGTCACTGGCGTGATGTCGCCATAGCCCACGGTGGTCATCGTCACTATAGCCCAATACACCGATGTAGCCAAATCGGTAAACTGCGTATCGGGCTGCCCGTTTTCCACCATAAACATCAGCGTACCCAAGCAGATGTCCAGTATCAGCACGAACAGGAAGTATACGGCTATCTTGGTGAGACTCTTCTGCAACGAGCGCATCAGCATGTATCCCTCGTTGATGAAGCTGAACAGCTTGAAGATGCGGAAGATGCGGATGAATCGGAACGAACGCAACAGAATCATGTACCGTGCATGGGGCAGGAAGTACGACAGATAAGGCGGCAAGATTGATAACAAGTCGATGACGCCAAAGAAACTCAGCACATAGTCGCGCTTACGGGGGGAACAATAGACGCGGGCAATGTACTCTACTGTAAAGAAGAACGTCAGCGCATATTCCAGAATCTCCAGCACCAGTTTAAACGTACGGGCCAAGGAGGGAACGGTCTCAACAAACGAGATGATGATGCTCAGCGAGATGGCAATAATCAGCGTGAGGTCAAAGATGCGTCCTATCGGGTGCTCCGACTCGAACATGATGCTGTAGAGTCTTTCTTTCTCAAGCCATTGGGGTTTCTTCATACTCATGAATGTTTGCAATTTCGATGCAAATATACAAAATAGTTTCTAAAAAGCAAAATAATCGACGTGATTCTTGGAGTCACCGACTATATCAGGCCATAATGGCGCAGGGCATTCCTGACACCGTCCTCGTCGACAGATGTCGTCGTGTAGTCGGCCTCCTGCTTCAGCGACTCCAGGGCATTGCCCATAGCCACACCGATGCCTGCCATACGAATCATCGAGGCATCATTGCCACCGTCACCAAAGGCCATCGTGTATTGCGGGTCAAGCCCGAAGTGGGCAGCCATTGTCAGCATACCCTCGCCCTTGTCTGCCCCCTGTGCCGTCACATCGGTAAAGGCAGGATGCCAGCGTCCTGACGTGCAGCAGGGAATGCGGGCCATCAACTCCCGCTCGTAATCAGCGGCAAAGAAAGGTGTCAGCTGCAGAATGTGCTGTTCGAGGACTTCTTCCACGGGTTTGGCCTTGTCCAGATTCTCGACAGCAATCTCCTGGCGGAAAATCCTGTCCACCTCGCCATGAGGGTCGAGCACAGCGACATCCTGTTCGCCTACGACAATCAGTCCGTAGTTTTTCTCCCGTGCGTCGTCCACCACCAGACGGGCCGCCTCGTGGGGAATGTTCTTACACCTCACCACATCGTCGCCCACAAAGCACAAGGCACCATTGATGGTCACATAGCCGTCAATCAGATGCTCGATAGCCCCCAGGTTGGTGATAATCAGCGGCGGACGCCCGGTGGCTATGAACACCTTATGCCCATTGGCCTTGGCCTGGGTGAGAGCAGCTATCGTAGACTGCGGTATCTGGTGCGTCTTAAAACTCACCAGCGTCCCGTCGATATCGAAGAATAATGCGTACTGAGTCATATTTATAACCTTATCTTGATGGTTTTCTCTGCGACCTTGACGATATAGACTTGTCCGGCGGTCAATGGAATCGTATGTTGAGCATGCTTGATGGTTACTGAACGAACGAGTCTGCCATCAAGTGTATAGACATTGACCGTCTGACCTTCCAGTGCATGGTCGACAACAATACCACCATCGTAGCCAAGGACTCTCACCTTGCTGTCGCCCACCGTTTTCACTCCTGTGCCAGCCTGTTCGTAGGCAATGCGTATGGTGCTCTTTTTGCGCAGTACGGGTGTATCAATATAGGTTCCTTGTTGTATCTGGTCGGTAATGTCTTCGCCGTTGAAGGTCAGGCTGTTAACGCACCATCCCTCGTCGGGCTGTATCTGATAGCGCAGGCTGTGGTTCTTGGCCACCGACAGCGTGACGATGCCCTGCTCTGTCTGCACGATGTCGACATCTACCAACGCATCGTCAAAACGCACATACAACTCGCCATTCTCGGGCATGGGGTCGATGGTAAAGCGATTGTCGACGACCTCGTTGGTATAGTAGTGAGAACCATGACCATCGTAGCGCACTTCGACATAGCCTGCCGCATGATCTTCGTCCGGCAAAATGGTAAAGGTAGCCTTTTCGCCATAGGGAATGAGCATGCAGCCGCCTTCCTGCCCGATGGTCCACTGCCCGTACGACACGGCTCCACCCTCACCAACGTTCGGCAACATGTTGCGATAACAGGTTCCCATATCCTGCTCAGTAATGTTCTTGAAGTTCTTCCAGAAGTCAGCCTTCTGATAGGCACTTTTACAATCTTCAGGAACCACGAGCTCGGCCTGTTCGAACATGTCAAGAATCTCCTGGGTGAAAGTATTGTTGCTATAGGTAGGCGGTTGCTGGCAACGCACGACGATGCGACGCAGCGAACTGCATCCGTCCAGTGCACTGGTGCCGATACTCTTCAGACCTTCGCCAATGGTCAGACGCTCCAGCCCGGTGCAGTTCTGGAATAGCCAGTGTTGCATATAAGGCATGGCAGCAGGCAGCACCACCTCCTTCAGACTACTACAGCCGTCGAATACCGACTGTCCCATCTCGCGAACCGACTGGGGAATGGTGATTTCCTTCAAACTTGTGCAACGCTGGAATACGCTGCCCTCGATGGTCTGCAGTCCTTCGGGCAGCACCACTTTTTCCAAACTAGTACAATTCGAAAAACCATTCAGATTCCTGATAGCCCCCTTGAATTCGACTTCCTTCAACTTCGTACACCAGGCAAAGGCATCATACCATATCTTAACCAACGGCCCGTTGAAAACGATGCGTTCCAAGTTCTGACACCCGCTGAAGGCATTTGTTCCAACCTCGCGCAGCGTTGCGGGGAAATCAAAATCTGTCAGTCCGTTACATCTTTGAAATGCTTCATTCCAAATTTTTGTGATTCCGCCAGGCAGCTTGATCTTGCTCAGGCTGGTGCAACCCGAAAAGCATCCTTGGCGTATCTCCTCCATCGTAGCAGGCAGATTGACGTAGGTCAGCTTGCTACAGTTCTGAAACGCCCTGTCACCGACGGTTGTCACAGACGGAGGCAAAATGATGCTGTCCACCAGCAAATTCGCAAACGCTGCCTGCCCGATGACCGTCACGTCGAGTACGTGTTGCTGCACCATGACAGTAGCAGGCACCTCCAGTTTCGTCGTGTCCTTGCCCCACTCCAGATTAACCTTTACCAGCGTAACACTGGTCGGCGAGGTGATGTCGTATTCGTATATGCCTTCTTTCACGTCTGCGCCATAGACACTCAGCGTCGTCAGCAGCAGCATGGCCAGTATGATGTTTGCTCTCATCGTTTTATTTTTTTACTTTGTTACCCTTTTACTCTTTCTTATACTTTACCGTAATCGTATGGTCGTCGCTCGTCCAGTCTTCATAGTGTATCATCCCCGTCTTGCCGTCATGCTCGCGCGACTCAGACGACTGCCAGAAACTGGAGTAGTCCTTGATCTTGTCAATACGGTATCCTTCAGCCGCTGTCACTTTGACGTCCATACGGGTCTTCGAGGCAGGAATGACGTAGATGCTGCCACCGGAACTCTGGGATATCGTGACGGCATAGCTGCGCCAGGGGATATCGACCACAATGTCCAAATTCTCGCTGACGGCATCGAGCGACAGCTGATACTCATTCCCTGCAACCTCAATCTGGGGTATCATCTCCTCGCCGTTCACCTTCACGGAGGCCACATAGCGCGTACCACCAGAGTAGGAACTGGCATCGTCCAACAGGATGGTGAGCTTCAGCGGCTGCCCCTTCTCTATCTCCATCCAATAAGGTCTCAGCAAGGCGTCTACCGCCTCGTCGTTCACCTTAACGGTGCTGTAGCCTGTCGACTCAATTTGCACCTCGCAATATTCCTTGCCCGACGTGTTGTCTTCCACCATATTCAGGAATTCCTTCCACACATCCAGCCCACGATAGTATGCCTTGCTGCCTTCAGGCACGTGAAGGGTGGCGAAATAGAGTACCGATTTGGAGAAAGCCTCCGACTGAACATAATAGGGCCATTCGGTCTGTATCTTCGGATTCTTCATAACGACCTCTGCTAAGTGCTGGCAATAAAAGGCCTCCTTCCCAATCTTCTGAATACCCTCCGGCAGCGTAATGCTTTCTATGTCTGTATTATAAAAGGCCTTGAATCCAATGCTCTTCACCGCAGCTGGCATCTGGAAAACCTTCAGGCTGCTGCAGTCCGAGAAACAATAATCAGGAATGGTTTCCACACTGTCGCTGAAAGTCACCTCCTGTAGGGCTGTGCACTTATCGAAAGCCTGCGATTCTATCTGTAACATCGAGGCAGGAAAAACCAGTCGCTGCAATGACGAGCAATATTGGAAACACGCCAATCCCACACGCTCCAGCTGTTTCGGAATATACAGGTCTTTCAGCATTGGGCAATTACAGAAGCAACAAATATCAAACTCCTTCACCTGGTCGCCCATCGTCACGCGTTCCAACGCAGTGCAGCCACTGAATGTCGACCTCCCGAGGGCAGTCACTCCTACAGGGATATCTATCTCCTTCAGCGCCTTGCAGTCGGCAAAGGCTCCCGAGCCAATAAGCGTCAGACTGGAAGGCAACTTGATGTCTGCCAATTTAATACAACCATACAACGTATGGTCAGGCAGTTCCTTCATACCTTCAGGCAATGAAACGCGGGTCAGCTCATAGCAGCTCGAAAACACAGACTGGCCAAAATCAATCAGTCTGTCGAGCGTGAACGACGTGATGTGTGTATACCCGAAAGCATTGTCGCCAATGCCTGTCACCTGCAGCTTGCGGCCTTCGTTCTCGGCATACTCCGGAATAACGATGTCACCCTCCGGAGTCGGCTGATGGTAATATTGAGCCGTCACCTCTGCCGTCGAGTCTGTCAGTTGCCGGTACCAAAGTCCCTGATATTCAAAGTCTTGCGCCCTGCCCGTCACAGCAAACAACACAAGCAGAAGTGCGCAAACTATTCTTTTACTACTCGTATTCATTCGTCTTTCTCCATTTTACGTCAATAATTGGCTACAAAAGTACTAATTTTAATCGGAAAAAACAATAGCCTTTCGCATTTTTCCATAGGGTTTTAAGCGAAATTTTTCATAATCTGCTGATTTTTAGCAACTTGCGTTTTTGTTCCTTTTGCGAGTTTTCCATAGGTTGCTGATACAACTTTAGAAAAAATATCGTAACTTTGCAGACGAAAACCTATATTTATGCAAAGGAGTTCGTTATACATATTTATTATAGGTGTTCTGATGGTTGCCTACAGTTGCAAGCACGAAGACCAGCATCCTCTGACGGCGAAGGCTTGTCTGGAGGCTGCTGAGGCTGCTTTGGCTGACGACAGCGTCCGCTTGGGTGAGTCTTTGCTGCGCAAAACCATCCATCTGGCGGAAGCGTCGAAAGATTGGCACACCCATTATATTGCCTACCAGCGACTGGCAAAGGCACTGTCGCAGAGCAACCCTGACGAGGCGTTGCGGCTGATGAAGCAGGCGCTGGCCATCTATGAGCAGCATCCTGACGACGAGCGCAACCATTGCCTGCTGCTCGACTTTGCGGGTACTTATGCAGCGCAGGCCGCTTTCATTGCAGAAGGCTCATTCGACGAAGCACTCTCCTATATCAACAAGGCCTACGATATTGCCAAGAAAAACCAGATGGCGGATATGATGTGTCAGACGCTGACCAGTCTGGCCAACATCGCCTGGGCCCAGGAGGACTACCGGCAGGCACTCAGCTATGCCCATCAGGCTGAATCGGTGGCCACAGACGAACTGCGACCTGGCACCTTGCAGGTGCTGGCACGCAGTTACCTCGACCTCAACATGCTCGATTCGGCTGAAACCGTCTATCGGCAGATTCAGCCTGGCGACGACGTTCATCTGGCTTATATCGTGCAAAGCAACCTCGCCAAGATAGCCCTCCGACGCATGGGCGCCACTCAGGTGGAGGACAGCGTAGACGAAGCCTTCGAACAAGCGGAGGGTTTCTACTATAAGGCACTCGAGCAGAAAGACCAGTATTATCAGGAGTCGCTGCGTCAGGAACTGGAGAATCAGCAGTTGGAATATCGTTCAAAGATGTACGCACGCACGCTGATTATCGTCGTCATTGCTGCGGTGATAGTCATCCTGGCCCTCGTGCTGGCAATCCGTTACAGGATGCGGGCTCAGCGTCAGGAGAAACGCCAACTGTTGCAAGAGGCCGAGCATCAGAAAACCCTGCTGCACCAGGCCAACGAAGTGGTGGCATTCCTTCAGAACTTCATACTGGAGCGTACGGAGGTGATGCAGAAACTGAACCAAAGTGGCGATTCGGTCATCTATCTCAGTCCGCACGAATGGAGCGAGGTGGAACGGACGCTGAACGCCATCGACAACAACCGCTTCGCCCGTCTGCGCCAGCAGTACCCCAACATGCAGGAAGACGACATCCGCCTGTGCATCCTTACCCGTCTGGGCATCAGCAACCGCACCATTGGCAACATCTACTGCATCACCATCTCTGCCGTCCAGCATCGCAAGCTCAAACTGAAGAAGGACATCTTCGGAGAAACCAACCCCGACATCACACTCGAACAAATACTAACGAAATAAAAAAAGAAGAGATATGAAACGTACATTATTATTTATCGCGTGCATGCTGGCATCATTGACGATGTTAGCGCAAAAGGACTATGTTCCCTTTGTTGAGATGGGTAAGCAGTGGCAAGTGGTTCGTACCATTCAAGGTGCAAGGAACCATTTTGACCAATACATGATGAACGAAGAGGTGGTATTGAATGGAAAGACTTACATGAAGATGTCTCGTACTGAGGATGACAAGGCTGAAATCTATAATGAAGGGCTTCTACGTGAGGAAAACCGCAAAGTATATTTCTATGATACGGATATGCAGGAGGAGTTTCTGCTGTTCGACTATTCTCTGAAGGAAGGAGACACATACGAGACCTATTCGTATGAGGATCAGAAGATGATGACATACGAAGTATTACAGGTTAGCGACTATTCGATAGGTCCTAATGTAATCAGTTATGAATACGATTCCGTAGCAGACAGTACAGTAATACAATACCGCCCTTTACGACATTGGCTTGTAAAACGTGCTGATAGTCAAGATTGGTGTTTGTTTGGTAATACATTGGAATGGTTAGAGGGTGTTGGTTCTATAGAAGGGCCCTTGGCAAACCGATACCTTTCGCGCCCCGCACACACCATCAGTTATCTGGCTTATGCGTTCTATAATGACAGACCCGAATATTATCCTTTCTCGTTTTATGATAGACAGAACAGGGGTATATATGGTTGTGACTTGACTACTTATGCAATAAATCAACCAAAAGAATGGAATTCTCATCTTACCTACGAACGAGACAGTAGACGTCTGCATGTCTATGGCGAATTAGTTCTAAATTGTGGGGGTCACAACTATGCCTACTTTATCGATGAACCTACTGATGACCCATTGGTGCATAAACTCCGTTTTGAAATGCGAGAAGTAGGGCCATTAGCCACATGCGTGAGCCTCCAAGGGGTCGACTTTTATGTCTCAGAGCTCGACCCCAAGATTAACTATATCGTTGTAGACGATACAGGGGAACATCCTGTTATCAACAAGACGCCACAGAACGAATATCGCCCGTTCGTCGAAGAGGGTAAGGTGTGGAAAGTAGGAAGTACATTGATTACAGATAGTCTTGTGAAAATGGTTGACTACTACTACTTCGAGGGTGATACGATTGTCGATGGAAAGACCTGCAAGCAGATGATGTGTCAGCGATTTGTCAGCCCTGATTATCCTGGTTATGACATTATATTGCAATATAATATGCTGAACTATGTGGGAGCATGGTACGAAGAGGACAAGAAAGTGTATGCCTACGACTCAATAAGCAATCAGTTTGAGTTGATGTATGACTTCTCCCTTCAGGCCAACGACACCCTACAGATTAAGGGGCAATCTTATGTGATTGGCCCGAGGAAGACTGGAGGCATGAAAGGTTTCAAGGGTGTATATAGAGATGTTTGGGAGTGTGGAGACGAAGAAAGGATTTACTTCCAGTGTGCCCCTTGGTTGGAAGGTGTCGGAGTTGTTTATGGTCCCCCGACAACAAATATCTTTAATGTAGAATTAGACGATCCTGCGTGGTTCCTGATGTCGTGTACCGTTGGCGATGAAGTCATCTACCTCAACGATGAATACGAGGATGGTATCATCCCTGAGGGTGTGAATGCTCCCAAACGACGCTTCGACTTCACCCATACCACCAAGTCGCAGCCCAAGAGCCCGATGCGGAGAGAGGCTGAGCAGTCGCTATATGGCGAATACAACAACTTGCTGCTGGACATCAACCTCGACCCGCTCAGCGAAGCCTATCTGGTGCGCATTACCGACGAAACGGGCAAGGTGGTCTACGAGAAAGCCATCAATGCCGGCAGCATCGTCGCCCTCAACATCGACATTTCTGCCTACGCTGCAGGGCGTTACACTGTCACAGTGGAGAACAGCCAGGAGTCGTTCACTGGCGAATTCGAGACACAGACAACGGGAATTCGCGACGCTTTGCGTCTAAATAATAATGAAGAAATAAAAAATAAGATTTACAACCTCCAAGGCCAGCGCCTCAGCTCCTTGCAGCGTGGCTTGAACATCGTCAATGGCCAGAAGGTGTATGTTAAGTAAAAACTCTGTATTCAAAAGCATAAAGATATGAAACGTACATTATTATTTATCGCATGCATGCTGGCATCATTGACGATGTTAGCACAACAAAAACAAAAAGATTACATTCCTTTTGTAGAGCCTGGCAAAAGTTGGCATGTGGTCAGTAACGTCACTTATCCGTACTCTCCCAGTCATTCTGAAAGATATGCCATGTTCGCGGAAGTGGAGCGTGACGGTAAGACATACGCCCATATAGGTCTTTTTGACGACGGAGTAGATACCGAAGAATTCAAAGATGCAGGATTATTCCGTGAGGAAAACCGTCGTGTGTACAAGTACGACGAGAAGGCAGGTAGGGATGTCCTAATGTATGACTTCTCACTCAAAGAGGGTGACACATTTACATATGAGTTTGACTTTGGCCAACCCGCAAACTGTAAGGTACTGAAGCAGGGATGGTTGGAAGACGGACCTAAAATCGCGTTGCCCAGTACCAATCCAACCGACACATTGGATTTCAACTATCGTCGATTACGCACTTGGACTATAGGCAGGGAATACGATCCTGGTGAGTATTATGAGATGGTTACCTGGGTTGAAGGCGTTGGTACCCTTACAAATATGTTCGATTTGTATCGTATTGTAGGGAGGATGTCTTGTTTGGCTTACATAGAAAGATACGACACAGAAACAGACTATAATGTAAACAATTATTTGCCTTTCTCGTTTTATAACATGTATGGTCCCACTCATGGCTGCAACCTGCCTACAGGAGCAGAAAACAATGAGGAAGACGAGTGGAGTCAACATCACCTTACCTATGAATTAGAGGAAGACCGCCTGCATGTCTATGGTGATGTGTTCACCCAATGCGGCCCAAATAACTATGCATACTTCATCGAGAAGACAACTGATGACCCGATGGTACGTAAAATCGAATTCAAAATACAGGAAGTAACGCCAGTAGCAAATTGTATGGCTCTTCATGCCACCAATTTCTACGTTCCAGGTTTCGACCCGAACATGAGTTACATCGTGGTGGATAATCATGGTGAAGAGCATCCTGTCATCAACAAGACGCCACAGAACGAGTATCGCCCGTTCGTCGAAGAGGGTAAGGTGTGGGTTGTAAGAGTCACTACTCCAGGAGCAGTAAATCAGTGGACGGAATATTATTATTTCGATGGCGAAAGCGTCATAGACGGACATACGTGTAAACATATGAAGTGCGTGGTGAATGCTAATGAGGATAATTGGGTAAACGGCGTGTTTAAGCCAGGCGACCTTCCTCAAGAAGATGTCGGTGCTTGGTACGAGCACGACAAAAAGGTGTATTATGCATATAAAAGCCAACAACCATTCGAACTACTCTACGACTTCACGCTCTCCTCTGGTGACAGTATAGCCAATCCAGACGGTTATATGTATGTTGTGAATAAAATATCAGGAGGTCTCACGGGCTTCAAGGGAACATATTATGATTTCTGGTATTATGATTATTTTATAGAACGTTGGCTCGAAGGAGTCGGCAGCGAGTCATGGCCATGGAGCAATCATCCAGTGGGATTAACTGGAAATAAAGCCGTCCTCCTTACATGTTGCGTGGGCGACGAAGTCATCTATTACAATAGCGAAGTAGAAGACCCACACGTCATGGAAGCCCGAAAACGCTTCGACTTCACCCATACCACCAAGTCGCAACCTAAAATTCCAAAGAGGAGAAGTGAGGCAGAGCAGTCGCTCTATGGCGAATACAACGAACAAAAGTTAGATATTAACCTCGACCCGCTCAGCGAAGCCTATCTGGTGCGCATTACTGACGAAACGGGCAAGGTGGTCTACGAGAAAACCATCAATGCCGGCAGCATCGTGGGCCTGAATATCGACATTTCTGCCTACGCAAAAGGCCGTTACACTGTCACTGTGGAGAACAACCAGGAGTCGTTCACTGGCGAATTCGAAACCCAGACGACGGGAATCCGCGACGCTTTGCGTCTAAATAATAATGAAGAAATAAAAAATAAGATCTACAACCTCCAAGGCCAGCGCCTCAGCACGCTGCAGCGTGGATTGAACATCGTCAACGGCAAAAAGGTGTATGTAAAGTAAGTAAATACAATGATGAAAACAAAATCTTTATTTGGTCTGACAATGCTGTTCCTCCTGGCTTTACTGGCTGGATGCAGCAGTGATAATGAAAAGAACGAAGAGCCCATTGTGGAGCCCAGGGAGTTTGCCCTGACGAACTTTACGAATACGGGATGCAAGTCCACCATGTCTGCTCCAAGGAGAAGCATGGAGTATAACGAATATTTCGAGTTGAAGGCAACGAAGGACGGCGGGCTTTATGTAAAGCACGTGAATGCGACCTTCAATTGTGTTTCCCATAAGTTCAAAGCCGAGGCAAGTCTTGAAGGACAGACCTTAAAGGTGACGGAACTGGATGCAACGCATGCTGAATATATGGCGACCTGTGAGTGTCCTTTCGATCTGGGCTATATCCTCGGACCGATGAAGGAAGGTGCAACCTATGATATGACTATCACCACCACCACAGAAACAACTCCAGAGTTGGAGGCTATGGGTGTGAGATTCGATAAAACGGAAACACCCATCACGTTTACCTATTCTCTGGATTTTGACGATGTCTTCCCCGTCAGATATGAGGGAGAGACAGAAATCTAGTCCTCAAATCGACATCCTATCTTGCTGTTTACGACGGGCTCGTACCCTACTACTCGGACAACGAGTATTTCCTGTTCACGAAGAAGAAATAGAGTCACACAGTGCCATTAAACGCTGTTACAGGTACATTGCTACAAATAAATAATCGTAAAGCAACATACATACCTACATATTTTTTTGCTAATAGTCTTAATATAAGCACTTTGCGGATTCAAAAGTATACATAAAGCCTGCATAAAGCCTACATATATCCTACATAAAAGGTACATTATAACGCCATTTCTGAGGGTTTACAGGTGCCGGATAAGGATTCGGAGCCAAGGTGAACGAACGAAAGAAAAGAGACTGAATGATTTAGCCCTTTGAAAAACAAGAAAATTCTCTAGAGAATTTTGTCGTTTGCTTACTAATAGCGCGCTGCCAGATAGGTAATTAGCAATGAATTCTCTAGAGAATTTACATAAGAAAACGAACAGACAAACTAACAAAAACGTAGATTTACCTCTTCGAGGTAGTAGATAAGCCATTAATTGCCTAAACATAGACAACATCTATCCGCAAAACAGCAGTTTTGTGTTGCTTTCATGTAGGCTTTATGTATACAATATGCAGGCTTTATGTAGGTAAAATATTTCTTAAACTATTAAATTTCAGCAAATTATTACAAAATAATGTAGGCATGTAGGCAATCATATCAAATATAAGCAAAGGGTCACACGGTGCCAGGCACGCTGTTACATAGTGCCAGGCACGCTGTTACAATGAACCTATTCCCCGTGATTCCGGTGATTTTTCCATGCCTTCATTGAGCTTTTTCCACAGGGTGCAGTGCGCGCTTGTTATAAGTGACTGAATTATAATAACTTGGGGCTTTATGGGATCGTTAGTTTTCCATAGGCTGCTGATAACACTTTTCGAAAAACGTCGTAACTTTGCAACAGAAAAGAGTGATTCTCGTAAAGTTAGCAAAGCATGCGGATAAAGGAATTAGATTATCTGAAGGGAGTGATGATTATCTTGGTCATCAGTTTCCATTTGGTATATTTTGAACAACTTTATCCGTACGCAAAACTTGTGGCATATACCTTTCACATGCCTGTTTTCCTGGTTATTTCAGGCTATCTGATGAATATTAACAAGAAATGGAAGTATTTCCGTCTAACTATCTCAGGACTTGCCATACCTTATATAATTATGGAATCCGGATATATCGTAATGGCTTCTTTGCTGCCCATCAACGAGCATATAGACCATCTTACCTTTGGCGTTTTTATCAGCAAGTTGTTGCTTCATCCTTTGGGACCATACTGGTATCTCCACTCGCTGATGCTCTGTAGTGCTACCTATTACGTCATCTTTCGTTATTTCCATGCGAAAGAGGTAACACGTTTTATTCTGATGGGGCTCGCCCTATATCTGTATTCCCATGTGCTGGGGATTCTTTCGTTCACATTATCCGTTTTCTTCCTAATGGGGATTGTCCTGCGACAATGCAATATGGACTTCATGCGTTTTTTTCAGTCATCGTCATTCGCCTTGTTGGCTTTTTTGCTACTCATCTTCCATGAACAGTATTTGAGTCCGTCGACACTCGGGGGAATCCTTATTATCTATCTTATCATCAGTTGCTGCCTCTTTACGTTTAAGTATTTCCCTCGGTTAATCAGCAGCTCCATAGTATACTTAGGCAAGAACAGCCTGTTGCTTTATGCGTTCTCACCCATATTCACTATCTTGTGCAAACAGATAGTCTCATGGCTCGCATTCGATAAAACAGGCATCCTGTTCTTGATAGCTTCTCTGATAGTCTGTATCAGTGGTAGCCTCTGTATTGGATACATGATGGATGTGTTGAGAATCTCGCCCCTATTTTTCAGGAAACAGCACATTATCAGCAAGTAAAAGGTCACACAGTGCCAGTCACACAGTGCCAGGCACGCTGTTACATGATTCTTCTTCAGTTTTTGGCGTGCGTTTCTTAGGCAGACGTTTGGCTTTGCGCAGGGCCTCAGTGATAATCCACTGCAGTTGGCCGTTGGTGCTGCGGAACTCGTCCGCAGCCCAGGCCTCTATTGCGTCCATCGTCTCAGCGTCAACGCGTAGAATGAAATTCTTTGTTTCTTTCTTCGCCATTAATTATGAATTATGCATTGTGAATTATGCATTGTTTAATGGTTAAGGGTTCCTGTATTTACAACTGGCTGAGCACTTTCGTCACCACAGAGTACAACGAGCAGATTCGAGACCATAGCGGCCTTCTTGTCGTCGTCGAGTTCTACAATCTCCTCGCTCGAAAGCTTGTCGAGAGCCATCTTTACCATCGATACGGCACCCTCCACAATCTTCTCACGGGCCGTAATGATGGCCGAAGCCTGCTGGCGACGCAACATCACAGCGGCAATCTCAGGAGCATAAGCCAGATAGTTGATACGGGCCTCTACCACCTCGATACCAGCCAGAGCCAGGCGCTCGTCGAGCTTCTGCTCCAGCTGCTCGTTAATCTCATCGGCACTCGAACGCAGCGTGGGCTCACCAGCCTTCGTGTCCTCATCGTCGTAGGCATACTGTCCAGCCACCTGGCGCAGCGCAGCATCACTCTGAACGCGTACGAAGTTCTCCAGCGCATTCATCAGTCCCTTGGTGTCGCTACCTACGCTATTGGGATTAGCAGCCATCGTCTGGGAATCGACCTCAAACAGTGCCTTATAGGTGTCCTTCAGCTTCCATACCAGCACGAGGCCAATCATCACGGGGTTACCCGTCTTGTCGTTCACCTTGATAGGTTCAGCATCGAGGTTACGCGCACGCAGCGATACCTTCTTAGTACCATAGAAGGGGTTAATCCAATAGAAACCAGTCTGCGCGAAGGTTCCAGCATATTTACCGAACCATGTGGTGACGCGAGCCTCGTTGGGCTCCAGCTGCAACATGCCGCACCACATCACGATGTCTATTACGAGCAGTAATATACTACCTCCCAGCAACCAGCCGCCTTCCGCACCATCGCTGGCATCGAGCATGATGACACTGTAGACAATTCCAACGATCGACAAAATCAGCATGGCGAAGTTGACAAACAACATCAGGAAGCCGTTAAGAACTAAACCTTTAAAATTGAACTCTTGATTCTCCATTGTTCTTTAGTTTTAATTACTTAAGTTTAAAGTGATATCAATTTGATATCGCAAAGATATACACAATTTTGGGAACCACAATGGATTTCTTGTTTTATTTAACATTATTTTGCTCACACGGTGCATAGTCACCCTGTGAGGCGCATTTAGTATGATACTAAAGGCTCTCTGGTATCATACTAAACGGTGTTTAGTGTCATACCATATTACGGATGAGCACAAAAGGGGGTGGAGATGGTGGACTTGTTTCCCACCATCTCCACCCTAACACGAAAAGGTATATGATTTAGCAGAGAAAAAACTTAGTCTGTGGCGGGATATTTGTCCCAGTCGTTAAATGAGGAGGCGATGTAGTTGAACTCCCAACGGTAGCTGGTGCTTTCGTACCATGTACCATGGAATCCGCTGCCGTCAACGACGATTTCGTTGGTGCGATATTCGGCATGGGCGGTCTGCCAACCACTCTTCTTCCACTCCAGATACAGGCAGTCGTTGTTGAAATACCATCTGAACTCGCTGCTCTCCACGAAGTCGGTCTTGTATGAGTTGGTGAAAGCTACGAGGCGGCCTGTACCGGTGGTTGATTCCGTTGAGGCGCGGTCGAAGCGCAGAACGGAATAGCGTTCCTTCTTGGTGCCTTCATTCTTGACTTTGGCAACTTCACGCCCTTCCCATGTGAACGATGTTTTGTTCTGCATCATCTGGTTGGTAAACTTTAGACGGTTTGACTCTGAGTCGGTGTCTTCGTCTTTCTTGCAGCCGGTCATCACCAGGGCTACGCTGACCACGAAGGTCATTAGGAATAATATTTTTTTCATACGGATTAAAATTATAATTCAAATCGGGCGCAAAGGTAATGAAAAAATGTCGAAAAAACACGAAATAACATCATTTAACGCTTTAGCATGCAGTATTTCTTCGTTTTTTGGATTTATGATGTAGAAAATGATTAAATTTGCAAGCACAATGAAGAATGTATTATGGGTAGCCGTCGCCCTGATGATGGCAATCGGTTTGGGAGCCTGTAGCAGTGATGACCAGTTTACACCTGACGAGCCGTTATCGAACGAAGACAACGAGCGGAAGGACATTGCACTGACGCGAGCTGAGCAGACGCTGGTGAATAGCAACAACGACTTTGCCTTTAACCTGTTTCGCCAAGTGACCTCGCAGAAGAGTGAAATAGTATCGCCCATCAGCATCACCTATGCGCTGGGCATGCTGAACAATGGGGCTGCTGGCGAGACGCAGGCTGAGATCAACAAGGTGCTGGGCTTTGGCGAGACGGGTGCTGACGGTATCAACGCCTTCTGCCAGAAGATGCTGGCGGAAGCCCCTAAGCTGGACAAGCTGACGAAGGTGATGATAGCCAACAACATCTACATGAACAAAGGCTACGAGTTGAAGCCGGACTTCATCAGTAAGGCGAAGACCTTCTACGATGCAACACCTGAGACGCGCGATTTTCACGACGGCAAGACGCTCGGCGTCATCAACAAGTGGGGCAGCGACCATACAGAAGGCATGATTCCCGAGGTGCTCACGGGAGACGAGTTCGACCCTAATGCTGTCAGCTATCTGCTCAATGCCCTCTATTTCAAAGGTGCCTGGGCCGAGAAGTTCGATAAGGGTAACACGAAGAATGAGCTCTTCCATGGATACAACGGTGATACACAGGTACCCATGATGCATCAGGAGCACGAATTCAACTACACGGAGACGGACGATTGTCAGGCACTTCGATTGCCATACGGTAATAACGCCTACTCGATGACTATCTTGTTACCCAAGGAGGGCAAGACCGTCAGTGATGTGCTGCCGACGCTCACTGCCGAGACTTGGCTGCAATACCAATGGATGGGCAATGCTATCGTCGATGTGAAACTGCCTAGCTTCGAGTCGGAGTCGAATATCAATCTTACAACGATCATGTCGGCATTGGGCATGCCAAAGGCTTTCACCCCAGCTGCGGAGTTCCCTGACTTCTGCAATGTTCCCACCTGCATCGACCTGATGAAGCAGGTGGCCAAGATTAAACTCAACGAGGAAGGTACCGAGGCTGCCGCTGTTACCGTGATTGGTATAAAGATGACGGCATTAGACCCCGGTGAACCCCAGCATGTCGAATTCCACGCCACTCGCCCGTTCCTCTATGTCATCAGCGAGAAGTCCACTGGAGCCATCTTCTTTATCGGACAATATATGGGAGATTGAACGTTGAACGTTGAAGGCTGCGATTGAGCGAGAGCAGAACCAAGCATGCTTGGGTTATGCCGAGCGTGAGCAGGCTCGACCGAAGGTCAACGTTGAACATTGAACTTTGAACTTTGAACATTGACGAACAACGCTTGGCAGAGCGGCTTCGCAACGGTGACAACGGGGCGATGCGCGAGTTCTATACCCTCTATGCAGAGCAGATGGCAGGTGTTTGTTCACGCTACATCACTGATGAGGACGACATGAAGGACGTGTTCCAAGAGTCGCTCATACACATCATTACCCATATCTCAGACTTTACTTATCGCGGGGCAGGATCGCTGAAGGCGTGGGCCACAAGAATCGTCGTCAATGAATCGTTAAGATTCCTAAGAGACGTAAAACGTCACGAATTGTTGCTGTTGGACCAAGAGGTGGCAGAGGAGCCAGAAGACGTCGATCCACCCATCAGCGACGTTCCGCCAGAGGAAATCCACCGAATGGTGAGCCAGTTGCCTACAGGTTATCGAACGGTGTTCAACCTCTATGTCTTCGAAAACAAAAGCCATCAGGAGATAGCCTCACTACTCGGCATCAAGGAAAAGTCCTCAGCCTCTCAACTCAGCAGGGCCAAGAACCTGCTTGCGAAAATGATCAGACAGTATAACCAAACACGTTTCACACGATGAAAGAACAATGGAGACAACAGATGCAAGAGAAGCTGGCAGACTACCGGAAGTCTGCCCCTGAGGTGTCGTGGGAGAAAATAGACAAGGCGTTGGCCAGCAACAAGCCTAAAGCCAAAGCACCGATTAAGAGAGAGAAGAACGATGCTTGCATCAGCTCTTCCGAGCGTGAGGTGGTTCGACCGAAGGTCAAAGCCGTACCGATGTGGATGCGCCGGATAGCAGCAGCAGTTGCGGTGTTGGTTGTTGCCACAGCGGGTTATCTGGCTTTGGATCGAAATCACGAAGAACTCTCTCGCGGGGACGGTTTTGACAATCCTGTTTCTTCAGCAAATGGCATCACGCAATTCGCAACGCCACACTCTCAAAGAGAGAACCCTCCCCATCATCAGGAGTCTCTACAGGCAAAAGTTGAGCCTGTAGTTGTGAAGGCAAAGACTCACCAGACTACAGCGAAAGCCGTTGATGTTCAAGAAGAGCCCCCTACCCCTCAGCCTCAAGAAATGCAACCTCAGGAAACGCGTGAATCCCAAGAGCCCCGTCATACCCATTCGGTAGTTGAGACTCCCAAGCGCCAGACATTGGACGAGCCTTCCGTCATCCGTCAGCAAACGCCTGCTGGCAGTCGTCTGATGGCTAAGGTCTATCTTTCGAATGGCTTAGCTGGTAGTAACAGTTCTATACGTGACAATGGCTATCCTATTGATTTTTCAAATAATCACGAGGAATCCCAACCGACTGGCCAGACTCAATATTATAATAACAACTCAACAAATTTGACGCATCATCAGCCCGTCCGCCTTGGACTGTCCCTACGCTATCGCCTCAACGACAGATGGAGCATAGAAAGCGGCTTGGCATATACCCGTCTTCGCTCTGACCTTAAGTGGAGGAGTGGGCAGGAAGCAGAGCAGACACTATCGTATGTGGGTATCCCCGTCAATGCCAATTACCTGCTGTGGGGAAGTCGCTATGTCAATTTCTACGTCTCAGCGGGTGCTATGGTTGAAAAAATGGTAAAAGGCAGTCTTTACACGACAGCTAAGGGAAAGGAACAAAGTGAAAGCATCAGCATTCATCCCTTGCAGTTCTCCGTCAATGGAGGTATAGGCGCAGAGTTTAATCTTACCAATCAATTTAGTATCTACGCAGAACCCGGTTTGGGCCATTACTTCGATAACGGCAGCGACGTCCGCACCTACTATCAAGACAAGCCCTTCAGCTTCAACCTGAACTTAGGTTTGAGGTTCAATATCAAATAGTGAACAAGTGGGCGCCCCTCTGATTAAATATGATTAATAACATAATTAAAAAGAACAGTATGAAAAAGCATTTCAAATTATCTTTTTTTGTGGTTTCGCTAATCCTTGTAACAGGGTTTATCGTGAGTTGTGATTCAGACAATGAGGAATCGAGTATAACACCGGTGAGCACCCATGCTGACGTCGTCTTCTATTCCTCGCTACCTTATGCCAGTGAGACTCGAGGTTATTGGAATGGAGACTCTTTCATTCGTTTTCATCCGAACGATACACCCCCATACTCTTTGATGGTTGTCACCCACAATGATGAGGGCAAGGCGGCTCTCAAAGAACTTGCCGATACAGAAAAAGCGATAATAGAACAAATATCCCCGAGAAATGATTCTGTCTGGTTCGTTTCCTCAAAGCTTTACTTTGAGAGTCCGTTATTCTATGTCTCAAACAGCTATCGTACCGACGAGATGAAAACAGACAGTTATCCGATTTTCATTCTACCAAGAATAGTGGTAAAAATGAAAAATGGCGGTGATGTATCTGCTATAATAGAGAAATATAAGGATAAACTGACATATAATCCTAATAGTCAGATTATATCAGGCCTCACGATATTTGAGAGTAATGTCAACAATTCCAATGACTTACTGATGCTAGTAGAGGAAATCGGCAAACTCGAAGAAGTCGCTTGGGCTGAGCCTGACTACTCTGGTGGCTATCATTTAACATTTTTGACCAGGGGACGAAATAACATCATTTAACGTTTGTGCGTGCAGCATTTCTTCATTTTTTAAGTTTAATGATGTAGAAAATGATTAAATTTGCAAGCACGATGAAGAAGAATGTATTATGGGTAGCCGTCGCCCTGATGACGGCCATGGGACTGGGAGCCTGTAGCAGTGATGACAACTCAGAGCCCGTTACGCCTAGGTCTGAGCCTAATGGTGAGGGGGAGCTCTTAGATGGTGGGAGAATTTCGAAGGTCGGTCTTTACTGTCTGAAAGACGAACCTATGTATGACGCGTGGTTCAACTATTATCCGAAGGTCAAGACACTCAACGACTATTCAGATATGTCATCGCTTTGTATAATGCTTCACGATGAAAAATGGACATATACGACTGATAATATTGAAGAGATGTCGGCCATATCAATTTTGGAAAAAAAGTATTTCAATGAGAAGTCGTCGTTCATTCTTGAGGCTTATAAACAGTATAAGGCATCGGATTTCTTTCGTGAAGCGAGTAGAAATCATGACACCAAACATTTATGGGGCTGGCCGGAATTGTTCACAGCCTACACTAATGGTGAAGTTACCATTACTTGTGACAAGACACTCTTCGGAGAAACGTCTGGTACAAACCTTGCCAAGCACTTTGTCATCAATGGAAATAGCGGCTGTATGCCCGTAGGTGTCGAGAATCCAGAGTTGCGTTATACTTTCTTCGATGATCAGCCGACGCTGATGAGTGAGTGTTTTCCAGTAGGAGTGTGGCTCCAGCCTAAATATTCGTTGCAGTTCCAAACATATCCTGAAGAGAAATATGACAGTATAACCCTGAGTCTGACTATGCCGCTGATCATCGAACACACAAGAGACTACGCCGCAGCAGTTTACAAGGGAAACAACCAATCATCAAAATACACCGAGCAAGTATTCAAAGCAGATTGTCCTATTAAATTTAATAATGTAGGAAATGATTAAATTTGCAAGCAATATGAAGAATGTATTATGGGTAGCCGTCGCCCTGATGACAGCCATAGGACTGGGAGCCTGCAGCAGCGACGACGATGAAACAATCAAGTCGCCAATAGCCCTTTATGCCATTATCAAACCCGCTGAAGCACAGTTGATTGACATTACCCCCAGCGATTATGTGCTGACGCTCGACGATATCGTAGCCGTGAATCCTGAGACTGGCGAGTTTAAGCTAAAGAATACAGAGCGGATAGACTCGAAAGCATATCCGATACCGACCCAGTACGTCATCCAATTCTATTCAGTAAGGGCCTTCTTATTCGAAGCCAAACTTAATAGTGCTCTCTCCAGCTACCTTCCAAGTGGACTGACCTTCTGCCATATCTATTCCGACACGAGCGGTATGGCCAGATACGACCTTGGAGCTTCCCGAATTGTCAATAAAGACGGAAAAGTGTTAGAAGGCGATCCCACTTGGCAGCAAGAACGTGGCATGCAGCGAATGTACCAGATACTGCAAAAAGCCGGCAAAGTCAGCAGTCACATCGATTATGGCGTATAGTAAAAACTAAGGCAACGTTTGGTACATAAGATGATAACACAAGGTCGACGGAAAACAATAACAAGAAAACGAAATGAAACGAACGACGCTTACTCATGTCCTAATGGCAGGTTTGGCCATCTGTCTGTTAGCTGCTTGTACTAAAGAAGAAAACGAACATGTCTTAAAAGCAGGGATGAATAAAGAATTACCCCAAGTCACTTATGAAGCGAACTGGGTGGTAGACCGTATGGTGATAGACAAGACCATATTTGAATATTACTACAATGGCAATATTAGGATTTGGCACGTGCCCAGTCAATTGCTGTTGAAGGATGTGCTTCCTATCGATCAATGGAATCTTCCCGCTAACGATTTTAACGAGATGTACCTTCCCCTTTACAATCTAGGAAACAACACCACAACATCATTCTATAATAACGACATTCATAATAGCAATTACAACACCATTCCTGGGGCATTTGCCAACGATTCCTTTGATACGAATTACAATATAAGGAATGGTGAGGAGGTATATTCTGTACAACTTGCTTGTAAGATTGACGGAACCTATGAACACGATACAGACCAGTGGACTATGAAATTGACAGTGGACAAACTTCAAGTTTACAGTTTCTCGGTTGATTCCATCATCGCTACCCATACCTTCGAGCCTGCGCTGACGATGTTGCTTGTTAGTACGAAACGACTTCATTAAGAGACCTTGGAAACTGAGCTGCAACTGCTAAAGGCAATACGTGGCGGAGAACGGGAGGCTAAGCGTCGCCTCTACGAACGCTTTGCGGGACGGACTATGGCCATTGCATTACGGTATGTGGCTAATCAGGAAGACGCCCGCGACGTTGTGCAGGACTCGTTTGTCAAGATACTCACCTCGCTGGACCACTTTAACTATCGGGGCGAAGGTTCGCTCAAGGCGTGGGTCACCAGCATCGTCGTACATCAGGCCGTCGACTACGTCAAACGTCATGAACGCATGCAAATGACAGACCTTCTGCCTGATGAGCCTGAAGAAGAAGAGCCTGACATAGGGCGCGTGCCGCCTGACGTACTCTGGCGACTCATCAGCCAGTTGCCCCCAGGCTATAGGATGGTGCTCAACCTGTATGTGTTCGAGCAACTGCCGCACAAAGAAATAGCCCGTCTGTTGGGCATAGCGCCCGGAACCTCTACCTCGCAATACGCAAGAGCCAAAAAGGAGCTCGCCAAACGCATCAACAACTATCTAAAGAATAACAAGCTATGACGAAGAAAGACTGGACAGAACAACTCCGCGAGCAACTGGCCGACTACGAGCTACGAGCTCCGGAAGGACTGTGGGCCGATATTGAGCAACGCCTGCCCCAGCAGCGCAACGTCGTAGTGAACATGTGGCAACGCTGGGCAAGTGTTGCAGCCCTCATCGCACTGCTATTCGGGATAGGCTGGTGGTTATGGCCAAGTCAGCAACCGCCCAGCAAACAATTGGCAAAAACGGACGACAAACAGCTTGTTAAAACAACTAACGAGCAACTTGCTAAAACGGCTAACGAACAATTTGAGAAAAAACGAGAGGAACTGAGCAAAGCGATGACTCTGAAACAGCAGCCTCAACAGGAACAGGTTCAGCAAGAAGTGGTTCAGCAGGAAGTTGCTCAGCAAGGACTGCCTCAAGAAGAAGTGGCTCAGCAAGAGCTGCCGAAACAAGAGCAGCCCCAAAAGGATTTGGCCCCTCACCCTACCCTTCAGGACTCTCCCGTCTCCCCGACTGCCAGAAAACGCAAGACGATGAGCATAGGCCTGATGGCTAATAACGGACTGATGGCGTATCGAAGGACGAATGGTGTTCAAATGAGTCCGGAGATGGCCAGCCGTTTCGACTTCAGCGATTATCTGCCCACACGCAGCAGTACCAGCGACGAGCCAATCTGGTTGGTAGGCTACGAGGAACGCCAGCATCACTCGCACCCCATCAGCTTTGGTCTCACCCTCAGCTATCCCCTGACGTCGCACTGGACACTGAGCACAGGACTCGTCTATACGCGACTGAACTCTCAGTTTGTCAACGTCCTCAGCTACACCCCCGTCACTACCGAACAGCATCTCGACTACGTGGGTGTCCCCCTCAACGTGCAGTATAGCGTATGGAAAGGCAAGGGCTGGAAGGCCTACGCCTCGGCAGGTGCACAGATTGACTGGAATTTCAACGCTAAAACGAATATAGAAGGTGTCGACGTACAGACCCGATACGACCATCCGCAATGGTCGCTGGGGGGAAGTTTAGGTGTGGAATACGACATCGTGCCCCTAGTAGGCATCTATGCAGAACCCGGTGTGCGCTATTATCTAAAGAACAACAGCAAGGTAAAGAATTTCTTCAAGGACCAGCCCTTCAACTGGACGCTGCAAATAGGAATCAGACTGAATTTAGGGAAAGAATAAAGCGCCACAGTGCAATCTTTTTTGAGTTTTCTTTTGGTTTTTAGATTGTTTTGCGCTACCTTTGCAGACAAATGGACAATATGAGAAAACTACTTACTACTATCTGTGTGTTCTCGGTTCTGACGTTGCAGGCAAAGCCATGGACGGGCGAGGATGTGAAGGAAATGATTCGGAAAGTGAACAGCTACTGGCAGGCGAACCACCCTGCCGAGGTGAGGGCTTTCTGGGACAATGCAGCGTACCATACGGGCAATATGGAGGTTTACAAGCTGCTGAAAGACAACGAGATGCTGGACTACAGCACGCGGTGGTCCAACCACAATCAGTGGATGGGTGCTACGGAGCGCAATCAGCAAAAGTGGAAATACAAGCAATATGGCGAAGGGCAGGACTATGTGCTGTTTGGCGACTGGCAAATTTGTTTCCAGACGTATATCGACCTATATAATTTAGAGGTGAGAGGAAAGAGGAAAGAGGTAAGAGGAAAGAAGTCAGAGGTAAGAGGTAAGAAGTCAGAGGTGAGAGTGGCGCGGGCCAAAGAGGTGATGGGCTACGTGGCCGACTCGAAGGTCAACGACTACTGGTGGTGGGCCGATGCACTCTATATGGTGATGCCGGTGATGACGAAGATGTACCGTCTGACGGGCGACGAGAAGTATCTGGACAAGCTCTACGAGAACATCTGCTATAGCGACAGCATCATGCTCGACCAGGAGACGGGCCTTTACTTCCGTGACGGCAAATATGTGTACCCCCAACACAAGACGGCCAACGGCAAGAAGGACTTCTGGGCTCGTGGCGACGGATGGGTGTTGGCAGGATTGGCCAAGGTGCTGCAGGACATGCCGACAAGCTACAGGCATCAGCCGTTCTTTGCCGAGAAATTCGTGCGACTGGCCAGTGCCGTCAAGCAGCTGCAGCAGCCCGAAGGCCACTGGACGCGCTCGATGATGGACCCGGAACAGGCTCCCGGCTACGAAACCAGCGGAACGGCATTTTTCTGCTATGGTCTGCTTTGGGGCGTCAACAACGGCTATCTGCCGCTACAGGAATACGCCCCCACGATAGAGAAAGCGTGGCAATACCTGACCACCATTGCCCTGCAGCCTGATGGCAAGGTGGGCTACGTGCAGCCCATTGGCGAACGGGCCATTCCCGGACAGCGGGTTGATACGAACAACGAGGCGAACTTTGGCGTAGGAGCCTTCCTGCTGGCTGCCTGCGAATACTACCGTTATCTGCAGACGACACAGCGAACCGATCGTGAATACTGGTGTGCGCTGGCCTGGAAGATGGCACAGCCCGTGCTGGAGAATATGGCCAAGGGCGAACTGCAGAAGAACATGAAGACCGAGTTCTCGCCCTCGTTCGACAACCGCGACCGCTCGGTAGTCTATATGGAAACCTTCGGACGACTGATGGCAGGCATAGCCCCCTGGCTTACACTGCCCGACGACGACACTGCCGAAGGACAGCAGCGCCGCCAGCTGCGCCAGTGGGCATTGGCAGCCTACAAGAACTCCGTCGACCCGGAATCGCCCGACTACCTCTGTTGGGGCAAGGCGGGACAGAACCTGGTGGATGCGGCCTACATTGCCGAATCGTTCCTGCGTGCCTGGGACGTGCTGTGGGAGCCGTTGGACGAGGTGACCAAACAGCGTTACATCAAGGAGTTCCAGGGCATGCGCAAGATTGACCCGCCCTACACCAACTGGTTCCTCTTCTCGTCGACCATCGAGAGTCTGCTGGCAAAGGCCAAGGCTCCGTTCGACGAGTTCCGCGTGAACACCGCCTGCCGCAAGGTGGAAGAGTGGTATGTGGGTGACGGATGGTATGCCGACGGCCCAGTGTTTGCCTTCGACTATTATTCGAGCTACGTGTTTCACGCCATGTATCTGGAAACCCTGCAGGCGATGGTCGACTCGAAATACAATTCACGACTCGACTATCAGAAATACTACGACCGTGCCTTAAAGCGCGCCCAGAAGTTTGCCATCATCCTCGAGCGATTCATCTCGCCCGAAGGCACCTTCCCTGTCATCGGACGTTCTACGCCCTACCGTCTGGCAGCCATGCAGCCGCTGGCCCTGATGGCGTGGTACCAGAAACTGCCCAAGGACCTGAGCAACGGACAGGTTCGTGCCGCCCTGACGAAGGTGATGCACCGCATGTTCGACACGCAGCAGAACTTCAACACCGCAGGCTATCTCACCATTGGCTTCTGCGGGTCGCAGCCCGAGACCGCCGACTGGTATACCAACAACGGCTCGCTCTATATGACCAGTCTGGCCTTCATGCCGTTGGGACTCCCTGCGTCGCACCCCTTCTGGACGGATGCGCCGCAGCCTTGGACACAAGTCAAGGCCTGGGGCGGGCAACCCTTCCCCAAAGATCATCGCTGGGGCGACGACATTCAGACCAAAGACAAATGGTAATCGCTATTTAATGCCCACCGACTGACGATATTCCAGCAGTTTGTTCTGGTAGTCGGCATAGGCGTCGGTATGCTTGTCGCAGGCCTGCTGATAGAGCAGCTGTGCTTCGAGCAAATCGGACATTCGACAGGTACCGGCACGATAGAAGTTACGGTTCAGGCGCAGATTCTCTTCAGCCTGCTCGATGCTACGACGGGCAATGCCCAGCTGTCCGTAGGTCTCCTGCACATCGTTCCAAGCCTTCTGCATACGAATTTGCAGCAGTTGTGCATTGTCGGCAAGCTGTGCTTCGGCTTTCTGCTGCTGAATCTTGCTGCGCTTGATGGCGTGCGAGCCGCCCCACCAGTCGGAAATGGGTACGCTGACAGTAGCGAACACCATGCCGAACGTATGATTGTTTTCCAACAGGTTATGATAGTTGTAGCCCGCACCAACGCCCAGCGACGGCAGATTCTTGCCCACCTCCATCTTACGCTGCAGCCTGGTGGCTTCGACCTGCTTTTGCAGCAGTTGGTATTCGGGCAATGACGGCAGGGCTGCATCGCCTGAGACAGCAATCGTAAGCGGTTCTGCACCCGTAGTCGAAGGCATGCTGACACTCAGGCTCTCGCATCCCAAGCCACAATGCTGCGACAAGAGCAGGCCTACAATCGAGATGCCATTTTGCAACTTCAGCTTCTGACTCTCGATGTCGTTCTGGCGAAGCTGCACCTGCAACAAATCGTTCTTCATAGCCACACCGGCACGCACGGCCACGTCGACATCCTTATGGATTTCCTGCAACAGAGCCTCGACAGCCTCGATGGTCTTCATCTTCTGCTGCAAGGAAACCAGTTGCCAGTAGTATTGCTCGGTCTGCTTCAGCACATCGTTCTCGGAGAGCTGCAGCTGAAGTCGGCTGACGTCCTCGCCTACCCTGGCGAGTTTGTTACCATTGATGATCTGTCCGCCGGCAAAGATCGGTTGGACAGCCGTCAAACTGCCAATGGTTCCGTTCTTCATCATTGAGATGCTGATAGGACTGCCTAAGGCGGCGAGGGCCTCAGCAGGCAGCGACTGGGCCAGAGCCATGCCTAACTCTGGCGTAATCTGCTCAGAAAGGTTCATCTCTGTCTTGGCCATACCCTTGTTGGCATTAAACCAAAGACCCGTGCCACTGACGTTGGGGAAATAGTTGGTAAAGGCCTCCTTGCGCTGTTGCTGGGCGGCATCGATATTGAGCCGCGCCGTGCGCATGGCGATGTTGTTGCGGAGGGCAGAGTCTTTGAGTTGCTCTAACGTGTATGTTTGTGCTGCGACAAAGTCGCAGCAAACCAAACAAAGTATGATGGATAATATCTTTTTCATACGGCTTACTTTGTGCTTACTTTCCAATAAATAACGGGCATCATCGTGACCACCATGATGAGCGAACCGATACCACCTGCAAAGATGGTGACACCGACAGGCATCCAGAAGCTGGACTGTGCGATAATCATCGGCACCACACCTACTGCCGTAGTGGCAGTGGTGAGGAAAATAGGTACCATACGACGTTTGCCGGCATCGTAGGCTGCCTGACGCACAGCTTCGTTGTATTGGCGGCGGTACTCCTCCGTTGCCCCGACGGGGAAACCGTCGGGCGCGAACTTCTTAATCAAATCGATGGCGTGCTCGAAGATGAGAATCTCGTTACGCATAATCATTCCCATCAGCGTGATGACACCCATGATGGAGGTAAGTCCGAGCGTGCGGTTCATCAGTCCGAGACCAATCAACGCACCAGGCAGCATCAAGCCCAAGGCCGCAATACAAACAATCGTGATGCCATACTTCTTGAAGTTGAACAACAGGAAGAAGAAGATGATAACCATAGCGATAGCCACACCGCCGAAAATCTGAGGCAGTGCCTCGGCATCGTATTCTATCTCGCCACCCACCTCAGTGCGAACACCCTGAGGAATGTCAATATCGTTTTGCATGATATCGGCCACACGCGCCTCCACAGGAGCGGCATAGACACCATTGGCAAACTGCGCCGTCACCGTGATGCAGCATTCACCGCCACGATGCATGATGCGGCTCTCGCTCCATTTGGGTTTGACTTTGGCAATAGAACGAAGGGGAACGGTGGAATTAGTTGAGAGGTGAGTGGTGAGAGGTGAGTGGTGAGAGGACAGTCCTGCGGCAACCATTGAGACAGGCGAAGTAACGCCGAGGTCCTCGATGTCGGAAAAAGTCATGTCGGCATCGTCCTTGACAACGATGGGCAATTCGTAGTCGCCCTCCCAAATCTGACCTACACGCAGGTCGCTGGTCGTCGCACTCAGGGCAAGTGCCGCTGTGGTGCGGGTGATGCCGAGTTGTGCAGAGGCTACAGGATCGAGCTCGACGCTGATGAGCGGGAAGGGCTGCAGGAAATCAGTATGTACCCACTCTAGTTCAGGCATCTGGCGCATGTACACCATCAGTCGCTCGGCAGCAACGTGCAGCGAGTCGAGATTCTCGCCATAGAAGCGATACTCCAGTTCGGGCACCTCCAGATAGTCCAGTCGCTTGAAGCGCACATAGGCATCGGGGAAGGCCTCGCTCCACTGGGGCTGGTACTTGGCCAGCAACTTCAGCGTAGCATCCTGCGAGGTGGTGTTGACGATGAACTGCGCATAGTTGCGACCAGCCATCTGCGGGGCATAGCACACCATGAAACGGGGCGACGAACAGCCCACAAACGAGGTGATGCACTCGACGTCCTCGTCCTGCTGGAGCACGTGGCGCAAAGAATCGACAATGACGCGCGTCTCAGCAATACCCTTGCCTTCGGGCATGAACACCTCGACGGCAAACTGGTCGCGGTCGGCGTAGGGGAACACACGAATCTTCAGTGCAAAGACAATCAGCGTGGAAAGCATCACCAATCCGATACCACCCGCGATGGTTGCCCAAGGGTGGCGGAAGGTAGCGTCGAGCACCTTGTCGTAAGTGCTTTGCACCCAGGTAGTGATGGGGTTAGGCTTGCTGGAAATGCTATTATTAGGTTTGATAATCAGCACCTCCAAGAACGGTATCACCGTCACAGCCAGGAAGAGCGACACCATGAGGTTGATGGTAATCGTGATGGGGAAATCCTCGAGGGCATCGTGGAAGGCACCCTTCATGGTAATCAGCAGGGGGAAGAAGATGACACAGATGCAAAGCGTAGCGAGCATCATGGGCATGAAATACTGCTTGGCAGACATGATGGCCGCCTCCTTGGGGGCAAAGTCCTTGCCCAGATACTCCAGATAGCCGTCGATAACCACAATGGCATTATCGACCACCATTCCCAACACGACAATGAGTGCTGCCAGGGTGACGATGTTCAGTTCGATGCCCATCATATACATAATAGCCACCGAGATGAACGTGCTCAGCGGAATGGTGATAGCCGCCACAATGGCAGAGCGCAAGGGGAACAGCACCATCATCACGAGGATGATAATCACCATCGAGATAATCAGGTCGCGCAGGAAGTCGCGAACACTGGTTCCCACCACTTTCGGCTGGTCGGCAATGCGGGTGATGGTCACATCGTCGGGCAGTACCTCAGCGGCAAAACCGCTGAGCACACTTTCTACTTCCTCGCCATATTGCACGATGTTGTTGCCTGGCGTCATCTCCAAGGACAACAGCACACAGGGGTGTCCGTCCTGTTCGATGTAGCTCACGGCACTGTCGTACTCGCGCACCACCCGGGCCACATCACGTACCCGGGCCACCTTGCCACTGACGGGGTCGCTGAAGATTATCTGATTGGCTATCTCCTCCACACTGTTCTCCGTAGCTTCCACATGGATAGGCACCTGCTGGTCGTCGTCGCTGATGCTGCCACTCATGGTGGTGATGCCCTGTGCCTGCAGACGGCTGAAAAACATCTGTTGTCCGATGCCGTAGGCCTGCAGCCGTTGGCGATCCACATAGAGCGAGATTTGTTCCTTCTGTTCACCATAGATGCGCACATTAGCCACCGAGGGAATACGGCGCAAGCGGTCAGACAACTGGTCGGTATATGTCTGCAGCTCGCGATAGCTGCGCTCAGGACTCTCAATGGCAATAAGCAGTGCCGACGTGTTGCCGAAGTCGTCGTTAGCTATCAGGGCAACGACGCCACTGGGCAGCGACGACTTAAACAGGTTCAGGCCGTGCTTGATTTTCGACCACACCTCGTCCTTGTTGTTCACCTCGTCGTTCAGGCGAACCATAACGATACACAGACCGTTCTGCGAAGTCGTGGTGGTTTTCTGGCGGTTTACCTCACCATAGGTAAAAAGGTATCGCTCCAGGGGACGGGCCACCTGTTCCTCAATCTCCTCAGAGGTAGCACCAGGATAGGCGGCAATCACCACACCCTGACGGATGGTAAAAGCCGGAAACTCGTCCTTGGGCATGACGTACATGCCATAGATGCCCAGCACAAACAGGATGCCAACGATGAGCAGTGATATAGAGTAATGCTCCAACGGCCAGCGGAGCCAAGACATTTTCTCTTTCATAATCATTTTCGTAATAACGGTATAACGTAATAACGGTATAACGAATTAGTAAACGACACGGGTTCCTTCACTCAGTTTCTGATAGCCCTCGGTGACTACGCGCTGGCCCATGTTCAACCCATCGGTAATGGCCACGTTATTGCCCGAAGCAGCACCGATGCTTACCCTTGTGCGATGGGCAGTATTGTCGCCACTGACGGTCCATACAAACAGTGAACCATCGGAAGCCTTCTGGATGGCAGTTATAGGCAGCGATTTGGTGGCCACACTCTGCGAGCCTTCTTGCAGGAACCGCACGCTGGCCACCATGCCAGGCAACAGTTTACGTCCGGCATTGGCCACATTGATTCTTACGTCATAAGTATGCGTCAGGGCATCGGCCTCGACACCCTTCTCAATGCGTCCGCCCTGCACCGACGTACCAGCAGCCTCGACGCTGATGGTCGAAGGAGTAGTCGTCTGGATGGCACTGATATCGCCTTCGGGAACACCAACCTTGACCTTCACACTACTCACGTCGAGGATGGTCACTACAGCCTGCGAGGGCATGGCGGTCTCACCGGCACCCACCAGCTTCTTGCCAACAATACCGCTGACAGGAGCCACCAGGCGACAGTCGGCCAGATTCTTCTTAGCCACTTCCAATTGCGACTTGGCCTGGGCCACCTTACTCTGTATTTCTACCCACTGCACCTCGGGCAGCGAGCCGTTGTCGTGAAGCATCTGGTAGCGTTCGAGGGCGTCATTGGCCTGCGTCATCTGGGCCTCAGCGCCACTGAGCAGGTTACGGGCCTGCGTGTCGTCCATCTCAGCCAACAGCTGGCCACGACCCACAGCCTGTCCTTCGTTGACCAACACACGCTTGACGACTCCCATACCGGTAAAACTGACGGCAGTAGCCTCGCGTTCCTCTATAATACCCACATAGGTCTGGGCACCGTCAGCAAAAGCCGGCGACACAACTTGCGTCTTCACTCTGACGGGAGCTTTCTGCTCTTTGTTCTTGTTCTCGCCACAACTGCAGACAGCGAGAATCGTTAGTAGTCCTAAAAAAACTTTTTTCATTATCGTTTTGTTTCTTTTTACCGTAAAACGCTTTTATTCAAGGGAATACGTACACCAGATACTGCACGTTAGGCTCGGTGGGATAGTTCGTAAGCCGGCCGGAACGTGAGATAAACGACAGGATGCCGTTATAGATGGTATTACCGAAGTTGTATTGCTCAGTATAGATATTAATATGGTGAATACGGCGGGCGTCATAGCTCAGCAGTCGCTCGACGTCGAATACCGGCATGCCGTCAATCAGCACCAGCGTTGGCAACGTATTATCGTAGAGCGCCTGCTCTTTGCGGACAATCAGCTGTTGCACACCATTGATTTTCCTTTTCGTAACGCAACTGACATATTCCAACAGCACCTCGCGAATCGTAAGGAACTGACGATACTCGTCGAGATTATAGGTCAGATCGGGTTTCGTACCCAGCACGACGTCACTATAATCCATAGGCACGCCATCTTCTGCCGCATCGTCAGCAATAACACCCAGCTGCAGTTCACGCTTGGCAGGAGCTATGGCTATCTGATGGCGCTGCATGTCCAAGGAGCGGGCTTCCACCTCGCCACGAACATAATGGAACACGAGATGCGGCAACTGCTTCGGCAGCAGGGTGGCAAAGGGAGTGATCATCTCGATGGGCAGACTCTCGCCAGTGAACGACATGGCAGAGAGCACTAACGGCTGCTTGCCATGAATGCCGAAGGTGTAGAATACGGCGGTAGAGTCGTCAACCATCTGTCCTTCAAAATAATGAATCTGCTTGCCCACGATACTGATGGAAGGACAAATCTGGCTGGCGCTGAAAGTCTGGCCGTTATACACGTTTTTGACACGGGCCATGACGATATGGCCTTCCGTCTCGCGCACGTCAACGTCTTTCTTGCTTACTAAATCTGCTTTACCTTCTGCTGCTACCCAGCAACTGTCACCCGACACCCAGTCGATGTCGTCGTCAACGCTCTTGTAAAGAGGATTGACCACAGCGACAAGCTGGTAAGCCACACGGGCGTTATGGCGCGTATAGACTGACAACACATAGTATCCACTATGCAAATCGGAGGGAAGTTCAATCATCCCCTCTCCTACTCCGTCTTGCAGACTGACGGCAACGCCAGCCGCCAAACCACGTGTGTCGCACAGTTCAGCGTAAGCTATCAAGGCATCGTCGGCAGTCACGCTGACCGTCATAGCCTCGCCGGCCAGATACCAGGCACGGTCGGTTTTAACACTCGCAGCAAAGGCGCCCAAAGAAAGCGCCATCGCAGCAATCAGTGACAATATTCTGTTTTTCATATCAATAACTTATGCTTTCGTTCAGATGCCAATACTCAGGTTCTTCTACCGATGCACCTCTTAATCTCACATCAAGCTGATATTGGGTAGCCCATGCCGTTCGTAACGTACCACCGGGAATCATTCGGTCGTCATTCCATTCGCACAGGAACAGGCCTCTTTCCAACATGAGGAGACAAGTCGCCTCGTTACAGTCGTCGATCCACGTACGGGAGTCTTTTTGATAAGGACGATCGATAGACAGTTCGTGAGCACGGAGGAAGAACCTGTATTCTGCCGTATTCAACGAGCATCCCACATAACCTATCACATGCTTGCCCGACGTGAGGCAATGGATATTGGTAGGCAGAGCCGACGGTTGCGGAGTAAACAAGCCTCCCATCTCGGAAACGGCCTGACGACGGGCAAGTTCATACTCATACTCGTCCTTTGAAATGGCACGCTGATGCACCAAGCCGCTATACTTGTGAAAGATACGTTCACTACTTCGGCTGATGTCGTACAGTTTGAACTTTTCGATGTGGTGCCCTTCATAATTCTGGCTTTCACCGACCAAGATTGACGAGGCGCGTGCATACAGCCAGCCCCGTTCAGGGAACTGATAAGGATCGTAGACTGCCGTCAATGTGAGTGGGTCGAAATAAATGTATGTGGTATAATCCGGATGCACTTCCCAAGTTTCATCGAACGACCACGAATAGTAGTTCTCCTGATTCGGATTCAAGGGAGCTTCCGGAGTGACGAGCACGTCGATATTGCTTTCCGGCGTATCCTGCACGGCATTGACTTCTGCTATCTTCTCGGTAGGAATAGGCTTCTGGGGCTCTGACTCATAGACCTCGCCGTCAACCTCAATATGCAGGTAATACTCCACATCCGAAGCAAGCGCCTCAATCCAGCAGGAGTAGTATTCACCATCATACTGCGCCGCATATTCAGAGCCGTCACTGCCACGTACTAAGACTTTTGCCTCGCTGACCACTTTTGGCACATAGGGAGAATTGATGGCCTGCGTGCGCGACAGGTAGAACCGGTTCTGCTTGGAACATATCGCACCCTCAACAACGAGCAGATTGGAATCATCAGCCGAAATGTCAGCCTCGTATTCTTCAATACAACCCGACAATGTACATACGCTTACCATGAAGCATAGCACGAAATATAGCGTTTTTCTCAGTTTCATCATATCTTAGTTGAATCGCATATTAATTGAGACATAAGGAATGGCAGTGCCAAACACTGATAACTTATAGCCTTGTATTTTCTCGCCTTCGGAGACGTAATAGACATTATACGCATTCTTGCGGGCAAGGGCATTATACACACCAAACGAGAACGACGTGTGCAGGAAACTGGTCAGTTTATGAGTCGGCTCGATGTTAAACGCAAGGTCCAGGCGCATGTAGTCCGGAATGCGGTAGGTGTTGCGCTCTGAATAGTACGGCATATATCGCTGATGATACGAGTCGTAGTATTTACCGGCAGGCAACGTCGTCGGACGACCTGTGGCATAGTTGAAGTTGCTCGAGAAGCTGTAGCGCTCGGTGAACTTCAGGTTCAGCACTGCCTTCACCTCGTGAGGCCGGTCGTATTCGGCAGGATACCAGTCACCATTGTTCAAAGGCATCTTCACCCTGGCATCGTCCTGACGGAGCAAAGCACGCGAGAAGGTGTAGCTGACCCATCCGTTCAACTTGCCAAAAGGTTTCTTCGCCTGAAGTTCTATGCCATAGGCCTTGCCTTTGGTCGAGATGACGTCTGTCTCCAAGTGGTGGTTCATCAGCAGGACAGCGGAATTGCGGTAATTCAGATAGTCGCTGATATGCTTGTAGTAGACCTCTGCCGAGAGCTCGTATTCCTTGCGGGCCGTTTCATAATAAATACCAGTAGCCACCTGCCAACCGCTCTGGGGCTTAATGTTCAGGTCGGACAGCTTCCAGATATCCGTAGGCGACATGATAGACGTATTCGACACCTTATGGATATACTGGTGCATGGTGTTGAAACCAGCCTTCAGCGACAGGTTCTCCTGCAGGGAATAACGGGCCGACAGGCGAATCTCTGGGGCATGATAGGTCTTGATGACACCTGACTCGTGGCGCGTCTCCACCAAGTTACGCTCTGAGGGAAGCTCCCCGTCAGCATAATAATTCACGTCGCGAGGACCCAGCGCATTGAACATCGTATAGCGCAAACCGGCAGAAACTGACAACTTGTCGGTCAGCGAACGCTCATAGTCGATATACGCAGCACTCTCCAGAGCCTTTTCCTTCTGCAACTGGTCGGCCTTGATGCGTGAGGCCTCACCCACAGGCTCATACTCACCAGCCTGCACATTATAATGCTGCACGGAGAGACCATACGAGAGAACCTGCTTTTCCGTCAGGCGCTGACGGATATGCAGCTTTGCCCACAACTGATCGATGCCGAAACTCAATCGGGCGGCCATCGACGGTACGTTCGTTTCCTCGTTGAAATAGTCGTAATGGTCCAATCCGGCAGAAACCGTTGCGGTGACCTTCTCATTCAGCAGCGAACGCCACTCTGCCGAGAAATTACGGTTCTGATAGCCGTATTTCTCGTCCGAACTGAACGAGAACTTATCTTTACTCCAATAGCCGAACACCTTCAGGCGATGCATACTATTGAGCTTCCACGTCAACACGCCACCGAAATCGTAGAAATTGGCAGTACCGTCTTTGTAGCCGCTCTTCTCGGGCAGCTTCTTGAGTATCCAGTCGCTGTAGGTCGTACGGGCATTCAGCAGCAGCGACACATGGTCCTTGACGATAGGCACCTCAAGATCCGCCTTACTGGTCAGCACACCAATGCTGGCCGAACCAGTAAACTTCTTCATATTAGCCTCCTTCGACGTCACTTTCAGCACACTGCTTATTCTGCCGCCATATTCTACGGGGATACTCGACTTGAACAGCTCCACATCCTCCACCATATCCGAATTGAACGACGTGAACAGTCCGAACAGGTGCGACGGATTATACACCGTACCGCCATTGAACAGAATCAGGTTCTGGTCGGTGGCACCGCCTCGCACGTTATATCCGCTGGAAGCCTCGCCGACGGTAGTGACACCAGGCAGCGAGAGCACAATCTTCATGATGTCCGACTCGCCTAACGCCGAGGGAATGTTCTTCAGCAACTGGGGCTTGAACTTCTCGGAACCCATCATCATGTTGTTCACCGCCGACTGACGACCACCGACAACAACGATTTCGGCCAATTCCTGATCGTCGGCGACACTGACTCTTGCTTTCTTCACACCCGGCACGATATAGACCTTTGTCTTTGACGACCCTGCTGACATACGGGCAGAGTCACTGTCCAATACGGGAATACCGGCAATCAGGTTTGAAGTTTGAAGATTCTCCGACCTGAAGGTCTGAGTGTGGCGCGCAATGACGTTGGAAGTTTGAAGTTTATGATTACTATTGTCTTTAACTTCTCTAACTTCTTTAACTTCTCTAACTTCTCCAGCTCCTTTAACTCCCGTAATGCTTCCGACAACTTTTACAAGGCTCTGCTCGCGTTCGCGCTTCGAGAACGAAAGACCATTCTTCCTCACAAACTGCCTCACCTGCTTTTTCTGTTCAGGGAATAGCTTCGCCACGTCTGCCGCACGCTTCACGTGATGCATGGCACCGTCGGGAGTGACCAGCGTATAATGCTCTAAGGTGGCAAGCGTCTTCCGGTATTTTCCTCCGAAAGTCTTGTCACCACTGTTGATTTTCCACACGCTATGATAGAGCTGCACACCATTCGTGCTTCCGTCGCTTAGCACATACGCATAACGTGTATTGTCCTCAGGGTCACGCACATAGAGGTGACCGTCCATCTCGAACCAATCCACATGCTCTTTCTCGGGCAGACACAAATAATTACCCACAGGCGACAGGACAACGACGCGCTGCATGAATTGGTCAAAACGCAGCTGTACATGGACATAAACCACACCATAATAACTGATGCGGCCCTGATACAAATCGGTGTTGTCTTTGTAATAGGGAACATCATGCCACAACGATTTGGGATACTGCGGCTCTATCGTTCCCACATACAGGCGGGCAAAATCGGAGGCAGAAGAGAAATAGTCCTGCGCTCCCGCATGCTGTATGAATACCATCATACAGGCAAAGAATAACAAATACTTTTTCACGTCTTTTACAATATGGCTGCAAAGATACGAAAAAATCCCGTTACAGCCATTGCCATAACGGGAATTTTATTGTTTTTTTATCGTTTTACCTGACTACGTCGAATAAAGGCTGTGTCTCGGCAATGCTCATGCAAGCATGGCATTGCTCTCGACTTGCACTTTACTTCACCTCCTCGAATGAGACATTCATTGATTTACAACTACTTGCGTGAGCCTGGTGTTTCAATGTAGCAAGATGCTTATAAGCATCCGTGTAGCAAACATCTAACAACCGTCTGCAAAGGTACACATTTCTTCCCAAACTGAGATAAGAAAACCGATAAAAAGTTGGATACAACGCTACTTTTTAACAAATAGCTTGGATTATCCAGATATTATTCGTACCTTTGCACCACGAGAACCCGCCAAGCCTCTTCACAATGCTTAAATCGGCGGGGCGTTTTATTCTTTATAAATATCTATCAAGTTTCTTCTTCAGGGTATTAACTCCGAAGTAATCTAGGACGTAAATAGGAAATGCACTTAATACAGCAACCATAGGGCATTTGTGGTTAATATGTTTTTCTAACTGGCTCTCGAAAATCGTGCTTTGCAATTCTGTCTTCTCTGGAAAGGCAAATTGTTCGTTCACAAGATAATTCATCTTAGAGATATGTGCATAGATCAACTCTTGCCATACTTCATTCGTGTACTTATTTATATTGCACAAATCGGAACGACAATCTGATGCAGAGGATTGCTTATAGTGAGGTTCATTTATGCATACTTTGAAATCTTCGCAATTTGCTTTGTAGGGGCAATTCGCTCGTTTACACTTTACAGTGAGGTCTTTGAAACTATCCAAGTCTTTGTAATGGCGAATAGCCTCTACCATTGGATAACTGATATAGAGCAATCCATTTTCCGTTTCGTTGTTGAAAAACTTGAGCATCTCCACAATCTTGCTATCATCGGCTAATGTAGAGTGGGCATCGTAATCGAAAAACAGATAGATGTATGCAAAGCTATTGCGAGTATAGTCTTTCAATAGCTCTGCATTTTCTTTACTCCGTTCTTTCAACAACTCTACCATGTCAAAATCGAGGCCCTCTTTTTCCAAATACTTATATAACTGATAGATTTCTGCATCGTAGACACACTTAACAGAAATCCCTTTTCCAAGGAAATTCTGTTCAAGCTTCTCTACATATTTAGATTCCGCTCGACCACCTTCAAATACAAATAGTTGTAGCTCGTTATTCGACATAGAATGCCCCCGCTCTATATATTTTTTCGATGTTGTGACCAAACCTTAACTCTTTTTCGGTACAAGCCTGCAGAGGCTTAATCTTATTGTTTTGCAAAATAAAATTGCAATCTGGGCGAAGTAAGTCATTTGTCATCAAGTAAGTGTTATGTGATGACGTGAAGACCTGGCAATTGAGGTTGAACAATTGTTTGCACACCTCGAATGACAACTTGAAATGATAGAAAGCATCGAATTCGTCAATAAAGACAAATGAAGCAGCAGTCATTCGCTTAATCCATACATATAACAATTCCAGCGCTTGTGTTCCCGTAGAAGCTATTGATAGGAATGAAACCGTATTGCCTTCAATCTCACAATACAAATTCTTGTCGCCCTCTTTTGGCGTGACAAATTTGAACTTTTGTTCACTTACTTTTGTCAGGAAATCAGAGAAATCTTCAGTATAATGATTCTGAATGATAAAATCCTCTAAACTAAAGCTTGCTGTTTCAAGTCCAATGAACTCACGGCTATCCAAATTCTTAAACCATAGCATGGAATTGACAAACTGGATTAACTTGACAATGTAGTGATCCTGAGGAAAAGGGTATGAAGCGGTAAGAAAGTTGATAACAGAAACGCTATTCACATTCTGCTTAAAGTTTTCTTTGACTGTAGCATCAACCTTGAACTGTTCGCTGTCAATTTCAAAGACGGTAGAATCTCTTTTGAAAACCTGCTTGTGGTTTACTATCAGTGATTCAGCAACAAGCAATCCAATAGAGTTTTTGGAATAGTTGTACTCCAGAATGTCGTTATCAAACTTGAATACATATTCAAATTCGACAGGTGAGTTAGGATTACCTGTATATGCAAAGTTTGCATAGTAATCAGTCTTTTTCCATTTGGCTGAAAGATGATTTTCTATATCGAAGATTGCTAATGCAAAGTTTGACTTTCCGGAACCATTTGGACCGTATACAATACCATTCTTGATAACCCCATCTTTGATGACATATGTGTTAAATTCGTAATTGCTTGGTTGGGACAAGTCCCACTCAATTCTATCGGCAAAGCCTCGGAAGTTTTTTACGGAAAATTTGATAAGCATAGCTGTGATCTTTAGAATTCCGCTGCAAATATACAAAGAATTATTGAAACGCCGTAACTTTTTTACGGAAATATAACATTTCGCTGTCTTTTCTAGCGATTTGCTATATTTCCCAGGTGTATGTCTCAACGTAATCTCCACAGGTTTCACATGGCTCTTCATCACATTCATACTCACCGAATGTTTGAACCAAGTCCTGAAGCACGAGATTGAGGTCTTGAGGTTTCAATTGATCAAAGATCTTTCTCAAGACTTCCATGCGTTCTTCATCTGTCAGTTTAATCTCTTCTTTGCCGTCTACACTTAATGAGTCGTGAATGCAGCCTCTGACCATTCTAAGAATCATAATGTACTTATTCTATATTGTTATCTTCAATGATGAATTCCTCGCGGAGCGATATATCGTGGTGGGGATTTCTCTCGTAGCTATCAATAGGACGCTTTATCTTTTGATAGGAGAATTCCGTAGTAGAATGGTCGGTGGGTGTCCAAGAGTCAAAGTATTGAATAACCTCTTCTTTACCGTTATGTCGAGTTCTGCAACGTTTATGTGATTTGGGGTCAAAGTATGATGCTAAATCAGTCCATCCAAGTAAATCCCAAAAGCTGCAAGAGGAGAATACATCCATATGGTATCGTTTGTCCTCAGTTGCCTTTTCTGTAAAGAAAGTGATTACACCGTCCTGGTTTTCTGCTACTTCGATTTCTTTATATTCTTCCAGTTGCTCGTTTGTGAAAATGTTGTTCTGTTGCAGAAATGTCATCAAATAGTCTATGGGATCGTGTTGGTCTCTTAAATTGTAGGGTATCTGGAAGTTCAGTCCTACTTGCAGTTTGTATGCCAACTCTCGCCTTATGTCACAAGCCATAAACTCTTTCCGGCTTGGCGATAAGACATTCTTGCTATATTGTATGATGTCATGGCAATGCGATGCAGCAGAACTATGTCTATTGATGCCATAATGGGCAGAATACCATATTAAGTCGCTTTCCTGCAGATTTTCACGCAGGTCAACCACATCTTTGATTTTCTTTCTTCTCAGGTAGTTGGAAATCTCAGCTGCCAAAGCATGAAATTCAGGGGTATCATATTCTATATCCCTGAATAGTTTGTACTGCTTGATGGCATCGCTCGACTCAGTCAGTCCGATTGCATAACGATACCCCATCCAAATCAGTGCCTCCTGATAGAGGTCGCTGTCTTTCTTAATTCTTCCTGCCATAATCCTAATATTTTTTTTGAATACTTTTCTACCTATAAGTATGAATAAAACACAAATGTTACGTCGTATGGGTGTTAAATATTGTAAATAAATTCACTTGTATATGTAACATCTCAACGAGTTTCATACTTTATAAGCAGAACTACAAAAAATATAGATATGGCAGAAATGATAAAGAAGAAAGACTGCTTCTTTCAGAAACGAAGAGTGAAAGGCCGCTGGCTGTCGCCTATTTTACTCGAAGTAAAAGGTGTTATTGAGAATCGTGAAGGATATCGAGGTATATACAAAGTTCGCTGGCATGTGCTGTCACGAGACAAAGTTTATACTTCTGTATTTCCTATGGTAACAATTAAGGACGGAGAGTTCGCTGACTTTGTACCAATGCCGCGTAAGATGTTTCTTGAGTGCGTTGAGATATTAAGAAAAGGGGAAATCTATAGCAATGCCAGAAAACGGGTAATGTACAGGATGAATAAGATTTTGACAAAAAAAGAAAACACAGAGAAGGTGTAGCACAACAACTACACCTTCTCTAATTATCTTCTAAAATAATCCTTAATCCTATTTAACCTCCTCGAAAACGACTTTAACTGACTATCAATGCGTTAGCACCGGATGTTGCATACATGTCGCAAAAACGGAAATAACCATTGATAATCAACATGTTACAAAATCACTGCAAAGGTACATATTTCTCCCCAAATAACCAAAAGAAAACACAGAAAAAATCACAAACCTGATGATTTTTCTTGATCCGGGCTGGTTGTACATGGAAGAGGGAAGAAGTTTAGCCACATCATTATAGTGTCTTTATTTTCTCTTGTGCGATAATAATCGCATCGTTGCAAAGGTTACGCTCTTGCTCATCCTCAACAGCATCAATGAACTTATCCGCCAACCATAGGGTAAGCATTTCCTTTTCATCCTGATGCAAATATTCCGCAAGCTTGATGACCTGCTCACGTTTTGCTCTCCTGTCACCACGCTCAATCTTACTGAACATGGGTGTGTCTATTTCCAAGAATGCTGCCAACTGCCGTTGCAACAAACCTTGCTCATCTCTGAGCTCTTTTATTTTATTTCCAAATAACATATATATATCCGTTTTTTTTTAGAGAATTACTGGCAATAAAGCAACCCTCTCTTGCATCTGAAGGTACATTCTGTAGTCCACTATTTCATAATACTAAATTGAACATGGACTCTTAAATAACCCTAACTCCTCATATATAGATATAGGAGGACAAAGGCATTGTAAGGCGCATTCTTTACATGTAGATTTCTTTCCCCTCGTTTTATACCATATACAATTGTCTTGTCCTACCCAGCGATTAATAACAGAAGACAAATCGGAGTCAAAAATAGATGCAACTCTTTTGCCTAAAACAGAGACATTACCATCATTCTCAATTGTTAGATGACCAAATATATTAGGATTAACGTAATCTGAAATGCGACAATCCTTAATGGTTTTTGAAGAATATAAAATATCATCTTCCGATATAATCATCTGTGATAGAATATCTGTGTTATCACAATTATTTGATAGTACTGGCAAATAGATTACATTCTTTATTTCACCGAGAACTTCTATATCATCAATAGTGATAATAATAGCTTTCACACAAATCCGGCCTCTTATAAGTGAATTGATTAGGGCTGTGTCTACGGAATTGTCAACTAACAATTCTATAGAATAATTACTAAACATTGCCAATAATTCTAATTCCAACTCATAATTAAAAGCATCAAACATAACTCTATGAATAACACCAATATTATATTCTTTCAAAAATAACAAAGCATTCCACAACAATGACATTTCAATCTCTCCAGCCAAAATGATACTCTCTAAATTTTTGAAAAGAGATAATTGTTGAAGTATATTATCAAGTTTTATTATTTCACTATTGTATTTAGGATATTCCATTTGAAGACACATCTCATCAGAATAATCATCTATGCCATTATTTAATAGGATAGTCACCTCCCTCAGTAGCAAATTAGTATATGATTGTAAATTATGCCCTAACGCCTTCCTTTCTTTATTTAGAGAAGTGGCAAATTCTAAATCCCTTCCATAAAAAAATGGAGAAACTCTATCAAAATCAACAAAATATCCTAATTCACTAGCGAAGCATTGATTGACAAAACCATCAAGAGATTTTGAAACTCTCACGAAACCCAGCCGAAAAGACCCTTTATCAACCTTTGACAACGGACTCTCCTTTAAGTAAACATGTTTTTGGGTCAAAGTGTCGTAAACCAAAACCTCCTTTTCCGTACTTTTTAGATGGCAGTGAGGATAAAAATAAAAGAGTTTATTCATTTTATTATGATATTGTCTTTTAGTAACTTAATTATATTTGGATGATTTTCAACGTAGGAGAAGGTTTGTGAGAGTAAAGATGTGAATTGAAGTTTCGGATGTTAATAAAAACGTGAATATATAGGTGCAAAAAAGGCATTGGAATCTTGCATATGTCGCAAGAATTGAGTACCTTTATGGTGCAAAACAAAAAGACTCAATATCCCAATGCCA
>JAEEGH010001727.1_pt1 | contig 61736 bp, 56 predicted proteins | sample 9134181 | NCBI WGS metagenome assembly JAEEGH01 (sample SAMN16246544, study PRJNA631951) | gut metagenome | biome: gut microbiome; feature: rumen; material: DP-attached | host: Bos | place: Iran: Karaj | collected 2018-10
CGGATATAGCAAAGAACGTTCCGGATAATGAGAAGGAGCAGTATCGTTTTGCCTCAGAGGAAACCTACATGAGATGCACTCTGGCTTCCGAAGGCGACGGATTCCTTTTCTTCAGCGACTCCGTTCCCAGTGAGGACAGCGACCAATATGAACATTCTGTTTTTGCGGTAAAAGAAGATGACTTAAAAATCTACCCTATCGCAAAGATTCCCAATGAGCACTATGTTATTTCAATAGATTACTACGAAGGTGCTCTCTATATGGACTTCAGTTTTGGTTACGATGAAAACAATGAATATCTTGGAGTAGGCGAGAAGAAGTTTGTTTATGATGAGAACACTGACGTTTTTACCGAAAAGGATTCCGAGTATAACGGAGTTTTCGAGTCGGCGAAAGTTATGGGTGTCAGATTAAACGGAACCACCAGAGTTATGGGATACAGCCAGGACTCCTTTACCCGTACAATGCATGAGTGTGGCTTCGTCCTCGGAAGCACCGACAACGGCTATGCGATGGTGGATGACAGGGGTGCGGTTACCCCTTTGGTGAATTTCGAAGAAGGCTACATCAATATGTACAGCAAGGGCCACATGATTTTTGTGAACTCGGTCTATGGAACGAGGGTTGCCAACGCCTTTATCTACGATGTGGACGGCAAGTGCCTTAACCAGATTTCCGACGACTGGCCGATGATTCAGACCCTGGGCCGAAACGCCAATGATTTCTACTACTATACTCAGGATGAAGAGGAGTATGGAATCAAGAGAAACCATGTATTCAAGTACAATGCGGAGTCCCGCGACACCACCCTTCTTTACGAGGCAGAGAGCATACCCGGCGTAAACCTGCAGCCCGGTGTTGAGAACTTCAAACTCTGTGGGGATAAGATGTATGCCATCTGCTATGATGATGGCGAAACCAAGTGGATGCGAATCGATTGCAGTAACGGCAAGGCAACTTACACCGATATCGGCTGCCCCGTGTCCACCGTTGACATTTTTAATTTTGGTAAAATCACCTACGGCTCCAGAGTTGCTTCATGTTCAGAATGCGGCACTCCCTTGGAAAAAGTATATGCCGAGTGCTTTGTGCTTGATGACAAATATTCAAAGAACGCCGATAAGATAAACGAGGCCCTTAAGGAAATTCAGGAAAAGGAACTTGCTGATGACGGCGGCGAATATTGGGATTCTCCATGCGAAGAGCATCAGGAGCACCCTGAATGGTATACCGTTACCGACGACTACACCGTTTCAGCTGTAAGAATAATTAACGACAAATATCTTGCTGTGGACATGGGCGGAGAATGGTATGGCGGTGGCGCCCACGGAATGCCCATGCGCAGTCAGCATCTGTTTGACCTTGAAACCGGTGAGGAAAAAACCATCGAGGATTTCTATCCCCTTTCAAACGAGGACTTTAAGGCCCTTGTGGCGTATAAGACAAAAGAAGATTTCTTAAGCTACTCGGATGGCGAATCACCGTATTTTTCCGGAGATGCCGATGAAATATTCGATCAGGCATATGAATCCGCATCCCTGGAAAGAGGTACCGTGGATTTCGCCGAGGATGGAATCTATTATTACTATCCTCCTTACGAAATGGGCCCCTATGCAGCCGGATATATCGATGTTTTCATTTCGTATGAAGAGTTGCTTGGAAGGGAAGATTTGTAAATTTGTAAATGATTTGAGGATTCTTGCGGGGGGCTCGAGCATTCCCTGCTTCGGTGGCCGCGAAATACTACTTAAATGCTGAAACGGCGGATTTGTTAGTACGGTTTTTGCTGATGGGTACTACTGAAATTTCAGAAATGCTGAATTCATTAGTACAGCATCGGCGGCGGGTACTACTGAAATTATAAGGATGTTGAATTCATTAGTATGATTTCGCCGTGCTCGACTACTGAAATGTAGAAATGTTGAATTCATTAGTACAACCCTGACGGCGCGTACTACTGAAATTATAAGGATGTTGAATTCATTAGTATATTTTTCAACGTGCTGGACTACTGAAATGTAGAAATGTTGAATTCATTAGTACAACCTCGACGGCGTGTACTACTGAAATGCAGAAATGTAAAATTCTATAGTATGACTTCGCTGAAAACTGCAGGACGTAGTGATTAGCAAGAAATGAAAAACCCCAAAAGGACTTGGTGAGTTCCTATGTTTGTGAGAAAACGGGCAATAGCAATTCTGGGAATATCTGCTCTAATTATCTCGGGCTGCGGTGCGAGCTCTGAAAGTGCACTTATTTCCAATCCCGGTTCTAACGGCAGCTTGGGCGGACAGTATATCAGTGAGCAAAATAGAGAAGAGAATCTTGCTGTAAGCAATGAGCCTCAGGATGTAATTCCTGAGGCTTATTATAGTGACGATGAAAGAATTGCAAAGTTAGCCGCCGCAATGTATAACGGTACAGAGTTCGAGGGAAGCGAGACCGGAGGAAGCTTCAGGACACCATCCGCATCAAACTCCACGCCTTCGGGAACATCCTCCACTGCAGGAGGATCGACATCCACTCCATCTCCATCCCCTACTTCGGCCGGCACTGCCACACCCACCACGACAGGTACGGTTACACCAACACCGACTCCTTCAGGTACGGTTACACCAACACCGACTCCCAAGCCAACACCCTCAGGGAACTCTAAACCCAACACAGACATTGCCCCCATGGAAGTGATATTTTACGACATCGGACAGGGGGATTGTACTTTGGTAAAATGCGATGGTCACTCCTTACTTATTGACTGTGGTGAAACCAGCAAAGGTTCAGAGGTTCGACTGAAATTATTACAGAAGCAAAATGTTGAGAACCTGGATTTTTTGATGCTTACCCACCCTGATTCAGATCATATAGGCGGTGCAGCTTCTGTAATCGATAACGTGAAAATAGATGCCATCTGGATGAGTGACTTCGTTAAGACCAACGATGTTTACACCAGATTAATGGACACAATAAGGCGAAAGGATGTGTATTACTACACTCCGAAGGTGGGCAACGAGTATTATCTGGGAGATGCTGTAATCAAGGTGATTGCGCCCAATAATACCTACGATAATCCCAATGATTCCTCCGTTGGAATCATAATAGAGCATGGTAAAAACCGCTTCCTCTTCGCAGGAGATGCGACCACCAACGCCGAAGCAGACATAATAAAAAATGGATTGGATATCTCTGCAGATGTCTACAAAGTCAATCATCATGGAAGCGCGTCATCTACTTCTCAGGCCTTCCTTGATGCGGTTAATCCTACATATGCTGTGATCAGCTGTGGAAAGAACAATGATTACGGTCATCCTACCAAGGAAGTACTTGATAAGCTTAAGGCAAAGAATGTAAGCGTTTTCAGGACTGATGAGCAGGGTACAGTTACAGTCACTTCCGATGGCAGTAACCTTACCTGGAGCACTGAGCCCTCCACCACCTGGGCAGCAGGAACAGGAACCGGAAAAACATATGGTGAGCAGGCTCATGCAGGGGCAACTGCAACGCCTACACCCATGCCTACACCTACGCCTTCTCCCACACCTACTTCTACGCCTTTTATAGTGAATGATGTGGGGGATACCGGCAATATGGACAGGTCATTGCCGAATACAAGCGGCTCGAGCACAGTAAAACGGGACTTGCCTGAACCAGAGCCAGGACCTGGAGCAGTATGGATACCCACCGATGGAGGAAAGAAATATCATAAAACGCCGGACTGCAGTGGAATGACGAATCCAATACAGGTTTCGGTACACACTGCGCAAGAATATGGTTTCACTGCCTGCAAGAAATGCTACGACTGATTGCTATTAAAAGGGAGGGTGGGAAATGCAACAAAAGACTATTACAAAAATCAAATCTTTCTTCGCATTTGCATTGATAATTGCTTTATTAGCAAGCTTTGCCGGATGTGATTCAAGTGAACTTAGAACTTCGGTAGTTCAAAAAAATACAAGCAACATTACCAGAGAAGTTGTTGAGACACCAACTCCAAAGCCAACAGCAGTTGAGACACCGACTCCGAAGCCTACAACCATAGAGACGCCCACCCCGGAGCCTACGCCCATAGAGACACCAACTCCGGAGCCAACACCCATAGAGACGCCCACTCCAGAACCGACAGCGGTAGAGACACCTACTCCGGAACCAACGGCTATTGAGACACCGACCCCGGAACCAACAATAGTAGAGGCGGCGCCAGTTCAGGAAGAATCCCCTGCTCAAGAATATGTTTTAAATAAAAATACAAAGAAATTTCATTATCCTAACTGCAAAAGCGTAGGGCAGATGAAGGAAAAGAACAAAGAGTATGTCACTGAGTCCAGAGATTCTATAATAAATCGGGGATATGTCCCATGTAAAAACTGCAATCCATAGACAACGTTTTCTCCAAGGAGGAATGAATATGGCAAAAAAGAAATTCAAGATTCCTGGGCTTTCATTTAGTTGGAAAAGAGCAACAGGACTTACAAAAGCAAAAAGAAAGGTCTCAAAAGCCACAGGTGTGCCCACCTCAAAGCAGGGAAGACGAAACAAAATAGCGAAGTGGCTGGGAATTAAATAGTTAGGGAGATAGTATGAGGTCCGTGAGAAAAAGAGTTTTTGAGATTATTGAGGTATCCAGAGATAACGACCGAGCAAGTATGGCTTATGATATTGCTATGCTCGTTTGTATAGTTGTGAGCCTGACTCCATTAGCATTCAAAAACCCACCTAAGTTTTTTAAAACTACAGATTATGTTACAACAGGGGTATTTATTGTTGATTATGTTTTGCGGCTTGTAACTGCTGATTATAAGTTAAACAAAAAGGGTGCTATATCATTTATCAAGTATCCCTTTACTCCATGGGCGATTGTGGACTTGCTTTCAATTCTGCCGGGACTGGATGTTCTTAGCAGTGGATTCAAACTGTTTAGGGTATTTAGAGTAATAAGGACATTTAGAATTTTTAGAGTCTTTAAAGCTTTTAGATATTCCAAAAACATTGAGAAGATTGCAAGGGTAATCAAAAACTCGAAAGATGCGCTGATTGCCGTATGTACCTTGGCTTTAGGATATATACTTATTTCTGCATTAATAATATTTAATGTAGAAGGCGATTCATTTTCTTCATTCTTTGATGCCATTTATTGGGCAACGGTTTCACTCACAACAGTAGGGTATGGTGATATTTACCCAGTTACAACTGCGGGAAGGATAATCACAATGATTTCCTCTATTTTTGGAATAGCCATTGTGGCTTTACCCGCAGGTATTATAACAGCAGGTTACATGGATGTAATAAATGAAGAAAAAAACAATAAAGAAGAATAGAAAAGTATGATATAATTACTTTACTTATTCTTCGTTATTTCATGCTAAGTACCGTGGCTATTGTAGTACGCAATGTTGCGGGAAAGGAGAAAGTCTATGAGGTGTTTTATGGACGTAGCAGTTAGAATCCATTGGGATGATGAAGCTGAAGTTTGGGTAGCTATAAATGATGAATTGGGTATAGCACTTGAATCTGAATCTTATGACGCTCTTGTAGAAAGACTGAAAATGGCCATTCCTGAAATGGCTGAACTTAATGGATTGTCGAACATTAAGTCAATAATTATTACAACCGATACTAGACAGATGACATACGCATAATGGCGGAATATGAGAAAATTGTACGTAAGATTTTGTCTGAAAACGGCTGCTTCTTCGTCAGACATGGTAAAGGAGACCATGATATATGGAGAAGTCCCATCACTAACAGAAACATAGTTGTTGATGGAAAAATCAAATCACGAGATACAGCAAATGCTATCATGAAGCAAAGCGGTATCAAACACAGATTCTAAAAAAGAAACGGCGGGGGTGGCAATCAAACCTGCCGTTTTGACATCAGTAAAATACTATATAAGCTGATAAACTATGATGCGGAGGGATTAATCAGATGAGGAAATACCTGGTAATCGGAGCAGGCGGAACAGGTGGCCCCACGGGAGCATATCTGGCGAAGGCCGGCAAGGACGTGACTTTCATCGTGCGAGGCGAGAATTTAAAGGCCATGAGGGAAAAAGGCTTAAAGGTTCTCCGCCCCGAGGACGAATTTACAGTAACGAATTTTAAGGCCTGCGAGTTTAAGGACTACAACGACACGCCGGACGTGATTTTTGTATGCGTAAAGGCCTATTCCTTGGACGCGATTCTTCCGGACATTAAGAGGGTTGCGGGCCCGAATACAATTATCATCCCCATTCTTAATGGCTTTGGTATCGGGGAAAAGATTCAAAAGAGTATCCCAGGTTCCCTGGTTACCGACGGCTGCACCTACGTGGCAGCAGAGCTTAAGGAGCCCGGCGTTATCCAGATGAACGGCGGCATCTTCAGGGTTATCTTTGGAGTGAGAGATAAGGCCGACTACCGCGATGAACTCAAGGAAATCGAGAAGGAGCTTAACGAAGCCGATATCATCGGAATTTACTCCGAGAACATAGTTCGAGATGTCTTGGTAAAATTCTCGTATGTCTCTCCTGCGGGTGCCTGCGGCTTGTACCTTAACGTCGCTGCAGGTGATATGCAAAAGCCCGGAGAATCAAGAGACCTTTTTGCGGGACTGATAGCTGAAGTAAGTGAAATCGGAAATGCCATGGGAATCGAGTTTGAAGAGGATCTTGTAGAGAGAAATTTAAAGATTATGGACAGTCTTATTCCCACTGCCACAACTTCTATGCAGCGTGACGTTATGGCGGGCAAGAAATCCGAGATGGACAGCCTTGTTTACGAGGTTGTAAGACTTGCGGATAAATATGGGGTTGAAGCACCCTTATACAGAAAGGTCGCTGCGGCGTTATAGAATTTAAAATGCGAAACTTAAAAGTAACAAACAATCACATTAAGGGAATCCTGTGCATCCTTGCGGCTGCACTTGGATTCTCTTTTATGACTTTTTTTGTAAGGATTTCGGGAGATCTGCCCACCATGCAGAAGGCGTTTTTCAGGAATGCCGTGGCAGCAGTGGTGGCATCGGTTGCTCTTCTCAGATCCCCCGAAAAGTTCAAAATAAAGAAAACCAGTTATGGAGACATAGCCTTCCGGTGCATCTTTGGCACCAGCGGCTTAATCTGTAACTTCTACGCAATAGACAGGCTGGGAATAGCAGATGCGAACATGCTTAATAAGCTGTCCCCTTTCTTTGCGATTCTGCTTTCAATTCCTTTGCTTAAGGAAGTGCCAAAGGTAAGGGATATTGCGGCAACGATTATTGCCTTTATAGGAGCACTTTTCATTATCCGCCCCGGCGGAGACATGTCGGTGATGCCTGCACTCATTGGCCTTTACGGAGGCTTTGGAGCAGGAACGGCCTACGTGTTTGTAAGACGTCTTGGGGGCAAGGGAGAGAGAACACCCATAATCGTTTTTTGCTTCTCTATGTTTTCCTGTTTGGTCACCGCACCTTTTCTGATTTTTAACTTTGTACCCATGACAGGCTGGCAGTGGTTCTGCCTTGTAATGGCAGGTGTTTCCGCATCCCTTGGTCAGTTCTCAATTACTACGGCATATAAATTTGCCCCTGCCAAGGAGATTTCCGTTTTCGATTACACTCAGGTTATTTTTGCTGCCATCCTTGGCATGATCTTCCTAAGTGAGACACCGTCGTATCTGAGCATCATAGGATATGTAATCATCATCGGAACTGCGGTTGTAAGGTGGTATTTGACGTTGAAGAGGGAGCGGGAAGTACAAGCTTAGAATAGTATTGACATAGCCGTACGACTATATTTATAATAGAAACGTAGGAATATAGTCGAACGGCTATATTAATGCCCTTAAACCACTCATATAGCCGTACGGCTATGAAAGGAGAAGCATGAAGGTTTTTGACGCAAATACATTTGGTGAAGTCATAAAAAGGCAGCGAAAGAAAATGGGCTACACCCAGAAATACATATGTGAGGTCAGCGGAATCAGCGCAAGCTACATTTCTGATCTGGAGAATGGCAAAGCAACCATAGAACTGGGGAAGGCCATTCAACTGGCGAATCTTTTGGGAATCGATGTAGAACTTACAGAGAGAGGGTAGCCTATGAGAAACCTTGGAGTATATCTGGAGATAAACGGCAGTTTTTGCCATGTGGGAAATATTGTAGGCAATTCATCTGCGGATGCCTGCTTTCAATATTCAAAGGCATATTTGGAATCATCGGACAGCCATCCCATATCAATATCACTTCCTTTGTCAGGTGAGATATTTACGCCTGACAGAACCAAAACCTTTTTTGAGGGCCTTCTTCCGGAAGGCTATTCAAGAAGGGCAGTGTCGGATTGGATCAAGACAGATGAGAATGATTATCTCTCCATACTGGCGATGCTTGGAAGAGAGTGCATAGGCGCCATAAAGATTGTGGAGAACGGGAATAAAGAGGAAGAAGATGGATATGAACTCCTTTCCATGGATAAGGTCAAAGAACTTGCTGCAGAAGGAGCAAGTAGGTCAACGCAGATTCTCATGGAAACCCACCTTTCTCTTGCAGGCGCCAGCGGTAAGGTGGGGCTGTACTACGATGAACCCTCCGGTGATTGGTACTTACCAAAGGGGAATGCTCCCAGCACGCATATTGTTAAGCAGAGCCACGTGCGTTTTTCCAAGATGGTTTTGAATGAGCAGATATGTATGCTGGCAGCAAAAGAACTTGGAATTGACGTGCCTGAAAGCTTCGTTATCAATACAGGGATAGGTGAGGATTCAGAGATTCTTTATGCAACGAGGAGATATGACAGAGATTTTACCGGCAAAGGAAGAATTGGAAAACTGGAGATCCCAAGCCGATTGCATCAGGAGGATTTTGCTCAGGCATTGGGCATCCCCGCATCAGAGAAATATGAGAAGACTAACAGCGGTTACCTTCGAAGGATGTTTGAACTGATAAGGAGAAACTGCACGGATCCCATCGCAGCCCAGAATAAACTTTGGAAACTAATCTGCTTTAACTTCTTAATCGGAAACACGGACTGCCATATAAAGAACTATTCACTTCTTTACGGTGAGAATCTCAAACAGATTTCCTTGGCGCCTGCCTATGATATTGTGGCAACAGGTGTCTACGGCATGACAAATGAAATGAGTTTCTTCATTGGTGACGAACTGGACATCAGAAGGATGAACCGAAACACATTTGCCAATGCTTCAGGCGAAATAGGCATGACCATGAATCAGACCCTGAAGATATTTGATGAGGTGGCAGCAGGCTTTGAATCCGCTCTTTCCAAGGCGACAGAGACTTTGATTGCTGAGGGCTTTCAAGGCGTTCCGGGACTCAAAGACAGGATACTTGAAACCGGGGGACACAGGAATGTGTAGTATGTTCCATTAATCCCTTGACATTTTAGACTGACTTCGCTATAGTACTAGATAATTAAACACCATTTAAAGGCCATGACGAAGAGGAGTAAGCATTACCCCTTAACAGAGAGAACCGCTTGGGAGATATCTCAGCTGGAAGGCGGTTTGAAGGAAGGGATGCCCAAGGTAGCTTCCAAGCCGGCAGAGTGAACCGGAGCCCAAGGCTCCCATAGAAGTAGCCCTGCACGAGTGATTCCTGTTAACGAATCGGACTCTGATAGGAGTCGCTGAGGCAGCGCAAGCTGTGAACAAAGGTGGTACCGCGTAACATTAAATGAGACGCCCTTTGCTGACGAGAGTCGGCAGAGGGCGATTTTTTGTTTTTGGTGCAATTTGGGGACTGTCCCCAAACTGCACATAGGAAAGGAGACGAAAATGGCAAAAGAACTTGCTAAGACCTATGACCCCAAGGGCATAGAGGACAGAATTTACGAGAAGTGGCTTGAGAAGAAGTATTTCCATGCTGAGGTGGATCACAGCAAAACTCCCTTTACAATTGTGATTCCCCCGCCAAACATCACAGGACAGCTTCACATGGGCCACGCTCTTGACAATACAATGCAGGATATCCTTATCCGTTACAAGAGAATGCAGGGTTACAATGCTCTTTGGCAGCCCGGCACAGACCATGCCTCCATCGCAACAGAGGTCAAGATTATCGAGAAGCTTAAGGAAGAAGGCATCGACAAGCACGACCTTGGAAGAGAGAAATTCCTTGAGAGAGCCTGGGAGTGGAAGAAGCAGTACGGTTCAAGAATCATCAACCAGCTTAAGAAGATGGGTTCATCCTGCGACTGGGACAGAGAGCGTTTCACCATGGATGAGGGCTGTAACAGAGCCGTTACCGAAGTTTTCTGCAAGATGCATGAGAAAGGCTGGATTTACAAGGGCGCAAGAATCATCAACTGGTGTCCTGTTTGTAACACATCCATTTCCGATGCCGAGGTTGAATACGAGGATCAGGCCGGCCACTTCTGGCACATCAAGTATCCTCTTTTTGACGAGAACGGTGAGGTTAGCAAGACTGAGTTTCTGGAGTTTGCAACAACCCGTCCCGAGACAATGCTTGGCGATACCGCAGTTGCAGTAAACCCTGATGACGACAGATATAAGAACTTAATCGGAAGAGACGTATACCTTCCCTTCATCGGACGTAAGCTTCCCATCGTTGCGGACTCTTACGTAGACATGGAGTTTGGTACCGGTGTAGTTAAAATCACACCTGCTCATGACCCTAACGACTTTGAGGTAGGAAAGCGCCACAACCTTCCCATTATCAATATCATGAACGACGATGCCACCATCAACGAGAACGGCGGCAAGTTCGCAGGAATGGACCGTTATGAAGCAAGAAAGCAGATCGTTAAGGAACTTGACGAGATGGGTCTTCTTGTAAAAATCGAAGATTACTCTCATAACGTTGGTACCCATGACAGATGTAAGACAACCATCGAGCCCCTTGTAAAAGAGCAGTGGTTCGTTAAGATGGATGAGCTCATTAAGCCCGCTGTTAAGGCGGTTAAAGAAGGCGACATCAAGCTTATCCCCGAGAGAATGGAGAAAACATACTTTAACTGGACTGACAACATCAGAGACTGGTGTATCTCCAGACAGCTTTGGTGGGGCCACAGAATTCCCGCTTATTACTGTGATGAGTGTAAAGAGGTAATCGTAGCAAAGGAAATGCCCGACGTTTGCCCCAAGTGCGGATGCACACACTTCACACAGGATCCGGATACACTTGATACCTGGTTCTCATCGGCATTATGGCCTTTCTCAACCCTTGGCTGGCCCGAGAAAACCGAGGACCTTAAGTATTTCTATCCTACAGACGTACTTGTAACCGGTTACGACATCATTTTCTTCTGGGTAATCAGAATGATTTTCTCAGGCTATGAGCAGATGGGTGAGAAGCCCTTTAAGACCGTTTTATTCCACGGCCTTGTAAGAGATTCCCAGGGTAGAAAGATGAGTAAGTCCCTTGGAAACGGTATCGATCCTTTGGAAATCATCGACCAGTACGGCGCAGACGCTCTTCGTCTCACCCTCATCACAGGTAACGCACCCGGCAACGACATGCGTTTCTACATGGAAAGAGTGGAGGCAAGCCGAAACTTCGCCAACAAGGTTTGGAACGCTTCAAGATTCATTATGATGAACATGGAGGGTAAAAACGTAAGTATCCCCGCTGAAGCTGACCTTGCACCTGTTGACAAGTGGATACTTTCCAAGTTCAATACATTGGTTAAGGATGTAACTGACAACATGGATTCCTTTGAGCTTGGTATTGCGGTTCAGAAGGTTTACGACTTCATCTGGGATGAGTTCTGTGACTGGTATATCGAGATGGTAAAACCCAGACTCTACAACTCAGACGATGCCACAAGCCAGAATGCTGCTCTTTGGACTCTTAAGACAACACTTATCGGAGCCCTTAAACTCCTTCATCCTTATATGCCTTTCATCACAGAGGAAATCTTCTGCAATCTTCAGGACGAGGAAGAGTCCATTATGATATCCGAATGGCCAGGGTTTGAGGAAGCTAAGGTTTTTGCCAAGGAAGAAAACGCAATCGAGACCATCAAGGAAGCCGTTAGAGGCATCAGAAACGTAAGAACCGAGATGAACGTTGCTCCTTCAAGAAAGGCTGCAGTATACGTAGTAAGCGACAACGAGGGCGTAAGAAATACCTTCGAAGAGGGCAAGCTTTTCTTCGCAAGCCTTGCATATGCTTCAGAAGTTTACGTTCAGACCGATAAGACAGGTATTGCGGATGACGCTGTTTCAGTAGTTATAGACGGAGCTACAATCTACATTCCTTTTGCTGAACTTGTTGATATTTCTGCTGAGATTGAGAGACTCAACAAGGAAGCCGCAAGACTTGAAGGCGAGATTAAGAGAGCCGACGGAATGCTTAAGAATGAGAAGTTTGTATCCAAGGCTCCCGCAGCCAAAATTCAGGAAGAAAAGGACAAACTCGAGAAGTACACAAACATGCTTGCTCAGGTAAAGAATCGCTTGCAACAACTTGCAAAGTAGAACTATAATAAAGTTAGCGTAGTACGACCTGTAAACCTGTTTTAAATCGGGGTATCCAAATGGGCGAGTTTGACGTAAATCCCTCCGGTGCCAATCCCTCTGAAGAGGAGAAAACTGCTGCGGAAGTTGCCAAGGAATTAAACGACTCTTCGGCTGAAAGCGCACAGCTTGACATGCTTCTTGAGAAGATTGCCAGTGCACAGGAGGAGATAGCTAAAAGTGAAGAAGAGGAAGTCCCCCTGTCTCCTTTGGGGGCTGATTCGTATGTCAGGATTTCCGAGGACGGAATGACTGCGTACCTTCTTCTCGGAACTCCCGAAGAGGGAGCCGACCCTTATGATATTGACGATATTATGGACTTCATCGACGAGAATGGGGTAACCTATGGCGTGGAGATGGGTCGTATTAACGGTATGCTTATTGCAGGCATGTATGACAGGGAAGAGGAGATTGCCTTCGGTACCCCCATGGTGGAGGGAAACGACGGATACTATGAGTATTACTTCTCCCCCGACGCTCATACGGGCCCCAAGGTTTTGGAAGACGGAAGCGTGGATTATCAGGCCATGCATATGCTCCAGAACGTTAAGGCAGGGGACAAGCTTGCACTTTACCATCATGCCGCCCCCGGAACTGAGGGCACGGATGTAAGGGGCAATGTAATTAAGCCTGCACCTGTCAAGGATCTTAAGCCCTTAAAGGGAATGAACATTTCCAATGAGGAAGATCCCGATGTGTATGTATCCCTTATTGACGGCAAGGTTGAACTTAAGGGTGACAGAATTGATATTCAGGCCACACATGAGATAAGAGGCGATGTGGATTATCTCATGGGCAAGATTGAATTCTACGGTGACATTATTGTAAACGGAAACGTGGAATCCGGAGTCACATTAAGGGCAGGCAGAAATATAGTTATAAACGGAACCGCTGCGGGAGCTTCGCTTTTTGCAGGGGGCGATATAATAATTTCCAAAGGTGTAACAGGCAGCCAGACTGCCAAGCTTTCCGCGAGAGGAAACATTTTCTCCAACTTCCTGGAGTACTGTAATGTGGATGCAGGCGGAAATGTGGAGGCCAACGCCATTCTTGACAGTCATGTGAATGCCAGCGGCAAGGTGGTTGCCACCGGAGGAAAAGGCAGAATCATCGGAGGATACGTACACGGTATGCTCGGAGTGGTTTCAGGTTCTGCCGGAAACAATACCGAGATTAAGACCATTATCCACTCGGGTTATGAGCCAAAGACCTACGAGGAGGTCGTAAGACTTACCAACGAGGAGAAGGCTCAGACCGAGAAACTTCAGCAGGTTGTTGCCGAGATGACCGAAATCATTCAGGCAAAAGCTCAGAAGAACTGGAAGGCAAAGGCTCTTGAGACCAAGCTCCCCGAGCTTGAGGAGAGAAAGAATGCCGTCTACAGGAATCTGGATACCATTCGCTCGGATATTGAGTTTTACAAAATGATACTTGAAAAGGGAAAGGGGTCCAAAATCGAGATCAAAGGACCTGTTCACGCAGGCGTCCTCATCAGTATCGAGACGTCCAATATGCCCATAGACAAAGATACCTCCTACATGAGATTCTTTAAGGCAGGCGGAAGGGTTCAGAGCGAAGTACTGGTTTTGTAGACCGAGCCTATTGATGAACTACCAGGAAACAACAGATTATCTTTTAAATATTCCCAAATTCACAGGGAAGCACACGGTGGAGGACACCAGGGCTTTTTATAAGCTTATTCTTCCCGACACATCCAAGATGAAAATCATCCATGTGGCCGGCACAAACGGTAAAGGTTCCGTTTGTGCCTATTTGCGTTCTGTTTTAAGAGCCATGGGCTACACGGTGGGAATTTTCACCTCCCCTCATCTTGTGAAGATCAACGAGAGAATCAAATATGAGGATTGTGAGATAACCGATGATGAGATGGTTACCTACTTTGAAAAAGTCAAAGCATATCTCATTCCCGGAGAGTACCATCCTTCATTTTTTGAATACTTTTTCTTTATGGCCATGCTTTATTTTGCCGACAAGAAGCCGGACTACATTATCCTTGAAACCGGTCTTGGAGGAAAGCTGGATGCCACGAATGTAATCGACGATCCTGTGGTTAACATAATAACAAGAATCGGCTATGACCACATGGCTTACCTTGGAAATACCCTTGAATCCATAGCAGGTGAAAAAGCAGGTATTTTAAGAGCAGGAGTTCCTGTGGTTTATGACGCTTTGGTTGAGGAAGCGGCAGGGGTTATAGAAGCTAGGGCAAAGGAGCTTGATTGCCCCTCATATCCCCTTACAAAGGCTGATTTTTCGTTAGAGGGCGTCCACAATAAAAACATTGATTTTTGTTATGTTTCTCGGTATTATAGTAGTGTTAGACTCACCCTGGGTACGGGGGCTTTGTATCAGATTGAGAACGCATCCCTGGCCTTAAAGGCTGCGGAAGTTTTGTTTGATAAATCAAAGCTCACCGAGGATATCATCAGGAAAGCAGTCAAAGAAACATATTGGAAAGCCCGCATGGATGAAGTCCTTCCGGGAGTATTCGTTGACGGAGCTCACAATGAGGACGGAATCAGGGCATTTATTGAAAGCGTATCCGCCAATTCGGGTGAAGGAAAGAGACGCTTGATTTTTGGTGTTGTGAAAGACAAGGAATACGACAAGATGGTGGAAGATATTGTAAGAAGCCGCCTCTTTGAAAGTATTGATGTGGTAACAATCGACAACCCAAGAACCGTTGTGGCGGCTGAACTTGCCGAACTTTTCAAAAAAGCGGGATACGAGGGAATCGGAGTTTACGATTCCGTGAAAGAAGCTTATAAAGATGCAGAAAGCCGGAAGGAAGATGGCGATGTGATTTATATCGCAGGATCCTTGTATCTGGCAGGAGAGATATTTGATTATCTGGGACTCTGAGGAGATAAGATATGATTAATTTCGAGGAAGAATTATTGAAGTTTCATCCCAGCCTTGAAGTTGAAGAGGTTGAGGATGCCATTTATAACCAGGATTTGACAGACATGTCCGATCTTTTTGTAAAAATGGTTAAGGAAGTAACAAACGAAGAATAACGAGGACAGGCAATGAGATGTTATAATTGCGGAAGCATCCTCTCAGAGCAAAGCTTTTGTACTTCCTGCGGAGTGGATGTCACCCTATACAAGAAGATTATCATGGCCTCTAACCGTTTCTATAATGACGGACTTACCAAAGCAAACGTAAGAGATTTATCCGGGGCCATTGTTTCCTTAAGACAATCACTTAAATTTAATAAGAACAACATTGAGGCAAGAAACCTTTTGGGACTTGTCTATTTTGAGATGGGTGAAGTTTGTGCGGCTTTAAGCGAGTGGGTAATAAGCAAGAATATCCGCCCGGCCAAGAATGTTGCCAACACCTATATAGATATGGTTCAGAGCAATACATCAAAGCTTGACACCATTAACCAAAGTATCAAGAAGTACAACCAGGCTCTGGCTTACTGTCAGCAGGACTGCCTTGATCTGGCTGTAATTCAGCTCAAGAAGGTTCTTTCCATGACACCCAAGTTCATAAGAGCTCATCAGCTTCTTGCGCTTTTGTATATCAACGACGAAGAGTGGGAGAAGGCAAAGAGAGAGTGCGACAAGTGTCTTGCCATCGATAAGGGCAACACCTTAAGCCTTCGTTACCTTAAAGAAATAGACAAGATGATGATGCCTGACGAAGGCGGCGCAAAGAATCAGACCAAGACTGAGGAAGTGCACAGATACCGTTCAGACAACGAAATCATCATTCAGCCTGCAAATGTGAAGGAGCCCCGCTCAGGAATGGGCGCATCGGTTCTTTTATACATTGCTATCGGTATAGCTCTTGGTTCCCTTGCCACATTTTTCCTGATAAGACCCGGAATTATTTCTTCCGAGCAGAGCAAGTACCAGGAGGAAGTGAGAGGCTACGGAGAGCAGCTTGATGCCAAGACTGCCCAGATTACGGAGCTCACCTCACAGGTTGAGAACCTTAAGGAAGAGACTGAATCATTACACGGACAACTTGACGGATATGTAGGCGAAGGCGGAACCATCGAGTCCATCGACAAGCTTTTGACTGCAGCCACAGCATATATTGCCAATCCCAATGACATCGAAACCATTTCTCCTCTGGTTCAGGAGATTGCAAATGAGGTTGATATCGAGGCTACATCAGATGCATTTAAGGAGCTCTATTCAACCGTGCTTAAGACAGTAGGTCCCGGAATCGCAGCCCAGTTCTATGAAACCGGCTATCAGTATTTCGGAAATGACCAGTTTGAGCAGGCTATCGATGAATTAGAACAGGCAGTTTTTTACGATGAAGAGAACCTGGATGCCTTATTCCTTCTGGGAAATGCTTACAGAAGAGCGAAGAATGACGAGAAGGCGGCTGAGACATATCAGGCTGTCATCGATAAGTTCCCCGGCACTGAGAGGGCCAAGAGAGCCGAGGAATATCTGGGGGAGATTAACGGATAATATCCCTTATTCGGAGGGTTAAATGAAGAAAAACTGGGTAAAAGCACTGATCATAATCTTAGTGACCGTAGGGCTTATGGGAGTAAGCCTTCTTGGTGTTTACTATGTTATGGACGAGAAGCAGAAGGAACTTGAGAAGCAGGTCCTTGATCTCGAGCAGGAGCTTAACACAAGATATACAGAGACAGAGCTTAACTTTAAGATTAATCAGAGCGTTGAGGAAGCAGAGGAGGACACCAGGCAGACCATGCTTAAGGATGTCAAGGAAATGCTTCTTGAAACCAACAGCTCAATTAAAGTTATAAGACATTATTATCCTGAGGATCTGGTGGTTGTAAGCGGAGGAAAATTCCATTTTCTCCCCATCAGAGACGACCTTAAGAAGCATAATTATGACGAATCCAAACTTGAATTTTCAGAGGACGGAGAAGTCACATACAACGACGGCACCGTTTCTTCCATGAAGGGCATAGACGTTTCCCAGTACCAGGGCGAAATCAACTGGGATAAGGTTAAGGCTGACGGAGTTGAGTTTGCTTTCATCCGTACAGGTTACAGAGGATATAAGACAGGTAAATTTGCGGGGGATGATTTGGCCCTCGATAACATTCAAGGGGCGTATAAAGCAGGAGTAGGAGTAGGACTGTATTTCTTTTCTCAGGCCATCAATGAGAAAGAGGCCGTTGAGGAAGCCGAGTGGGTAATCGATCTTGTCAAGGACTACAGTGATATGATTACATATCCTATTGTTTTTGATCTGGAGAAGATGTCACCCGACAGTGCAAGAATGAACGCTCTCAGCGCTGAGGAGAGAACAAAGTGTGCCATTGCTTTCCTTGACAGGATAGCTGAAGAAGGCTACACACCCATGCTGTATGGAAATTTGGAGATGTTTGCGGTTTTGGCAGAGTTTGATAAGCTGGAAGCCTATGACAAGTGGTTCGCTTATTACGATGACTGCATTTATTTCCCTTATGATTTCCAGATATGGCAATACTCTGATTCAGGGTCTGTTGACGGTGTACCCGGCAATGTAGACTTGGATATATGTTTTACAACTAAATACGAGTAGCGAAAACTACAGACTCGCCGAGACGGGTCAAAAGGAGGGTTATCAACAATGAATCAATCAACTACGGGGTTAGGTGTGGTCAATAAGGCTGCAAACATAATGTATACAGTCATTGCCACAGCCCTTTCTCTGGCAAACATCTATGTGCTTATCGCAGGTAATCAGACTTCGGCTATTACAATAGCGCTGACGGTGTATCTTATTATTCTCGCAGTTGTTCTTTGGGTCCTTTACAAGGGCAATCCCGACACAGAACTTATAAAACATTTCCTTGCAGTAGGCTTTGGCCTTTACTACACGGTGAACTGCTTTATCGCAAACCAGAGACTCGTGTTTGTATATGCTATTCCGTTGCTGCTTCTTCTAAGCATGTATAACGATGTGAGATTCTCCACATTGGTATCTGTTATCTGTTCATCAGTGGCAGTTGTTCACAGCGTATGGTATTCATACTCAACCGGCTGGGCAGCAGGAGAAGTTGACGCCATGATGATAGAAGCTGTAATTATGGTTATCTTTGCAGCATTCTCCATTGTATGCAGCAAAATTTCGACGAGAATCAATAACGAGAAAATAGATGTTATTAACGAGGCCGGTGAGAAGACAAACCAGATGCTTACTGATATCATGGACATCTCCGGCAAGATGATTGACCAGGTTAACGAGATTTCCGGAAAGATGGAGAGACTTGTTACTTCAAGCCAGGAAACACTTGAAGCAATGACTGAGGTTCAGACAGGAACCACAGATACAGCAGACAGCATCCAGAATCAGCTCTATAAGACAGAGGAGATTCAGGCTCAGATAGATAAGGTTACAGGTGCCGCAGGAAACATCGGTGACAACGTGGTGGTTACTGTTGATGCCTGCCATGAAGGCCGAGACAATATGAAACTCCTTATGGAGCAGACAGTGGTTTCCGAGAAGGCCGGAAACGACGTTATGAGTGAGGTTGAAGAACTCAAAGGGATCACTGCAAAGATGGAGAGCATTGTTGAGCTCATCAACAACGTTGCTTCACAGACCAGCCTTCTTGCCCTTAACGCTTCCATCGAGGCAGCAAGAGCAGGAGATGCAGGAAGAGGCTTTGCGGTTGTAGCTTCAGAGATTTCAAACCTTGCTTCCCAGACTCAGACAGCTACAGGAAATATTTCCTCCCTTATCGAGAGCATTTCAGGTAAGATGAACGAGGTTGTAGATGCAATCAATACTCTGGTTGAGAGCAACAAGAACCAGAATACCGCAGCAACCACAACTGAGGAAAGCTTCCAGAAGATTATAGAGAGTATCAGAGAAATCAGAACCAACTCCAATGCCCTTACAGAGATTGTTTCAACTCTTGCGGCTGCAAACGGAGAGATTGTGGAGGGTATTCAGACCATCTCCGCAATTACTGAGGAGGTTTCCGCTCACTCCACCACAACCTGTGATTCCACAAGGAATAATCAGAGTGTTGTACAGGATACTTTGGGTGTGGTTGAGGAAATGCTTGCCAACGCAGAGAAACTTAAAGCAATCCAATAAGTTCATAAGTACAGCTTATGGAAAATATAAGGAATATGTATATCCTGTAATATTGAAACGCAAACGCCTGCCAAGTTATAATGATTTGGCAGGCGTATTTTATGCGAAGCTGTATATCAGAAACAAACATTTTACTTATAGGAGTGTAGAGATGGAAAGAAGAGTAGGAACAGTATCCCGCGGTATTCGTTGTCCCATTATCAGAGAGGGTGACGATTTGGTCAAAATGACTGTAGAGAATGTCCTTGAAGCTGCAAAGAGCGAAGGCTTCGAGATTCGAGACAGAGATGTCATTGCACTTACTGAAAGTATTGTTGCCCGTTCACAGGGTAATTACGCTTCAGTTGATGATATCGCCGCAGACGTTAAGGCTAAACTCGGTGGTGAGACAGTTGGCGTTATTTTCCCGATTCTGTCCAGAAACCGTTTTGCCATCAACTTAAGAGGTATCGCTAAAGGCTGTAAGAAAATTGTCCTTATGTTAAGCTATCCTTCAGATGAAGTAGGTAATGCCCTCATTACTTACGATCAGCTTGATGAAGCAGGAATCAATCCCTACTCTGACGTCCTCACCCTTGAACAGTACAGAAAGTACTTCGGAGAGAACAAGCACGAGTTCACAGGTGTTGACTACGTTGCTTATTATTCAGACATCATTAAGGAAGCAGGTGCTGAGGTTGAGGTGATTTTTGCCAACCAGGCCAAGACAATTCTTAATTATACAGACTGCGTAATCAACTGTGATATCCACACCAGAGTACGTACCAAACGTATTCTTAAAGAGGCCGGAGCAAAGAAGGTATTCGGTCTTGACGATATTATGACATCCTCTGTTAACGGCAGCGGATACAATGAAAAGTACGGACTTCTTGGTTCCAACAAGTCCACAGAAGATAAGGTTAAGCTTTTCCCCAAGGAGTGTAAGGACCTTGTTCTTGCAATCCAGAAGGAGATTCTTGATAAGACAGGCAAGCACGTTGAGGTTATGGTTTACGGCGACGGCGCCTTTAAAGATCCCCAGGGTAAGATCTGGGAGCTTGCAGACCCCGTTGTTTCCCCTGCATTTACAGACGGCCTCATCGGTACTCCCAACGAGCTTAAGCTTAAGTACCTTGCAGATAATGATTTCGCAAATCTTTCGGGCCAGGCACTTAAGGAAGCTATTGAGAAGTCTATTAAGACAAAGGATGCAAACCTTAAAGGAAACATGGCTTCCCAGGGAACAACACCCCGTCAGCTTACCGATTTGATCGGTTCCTTATGTGACCTTACATCAGGTTCCGGAGACAAGGGAACACCCGTGATTTTGATTCAGGGTTACTTTGATAACTACACAGCAGAATAAGATAAAAGGGTCCGGTTTATCGGACCCTTATTCTTTGCAAAAATAAGCACGAAAGATTTAAAAAGTCAGACTTCCATTTGGCGCGAAGTAGTGTATAATATATAAAAAAGTTTTCGGAGGATAGCATGAAAGTTATTCATTGTGCGGACCTGCACCTTGATTCACGCCTGACTTCCGTTCTCCCACAGGAGCTTGCTAAGCAGCGCAAACGAGAATTGTTGAAGGCCTTCCTAAATATGGTTGATTACGCACGTGATAACGATGTTGAAGCCATTATTATCGCGGGCGACATGTTTGATTCCGACAGTATTCTTGTTTCTACCAGAACCGGCGTCACTAACGCCATTCTTACCAATCCCTCTATTGATTTCTATTACCTTCGCGGTAATCACGATATGGACAATGTTCTTTCCGATGAGGACGTTCCACCTGATAATCTCCATTTTTTTGATGATACTTGGACCAAATACATATTGAATTACAAAGGCGAAGGAAATATCTGCTTATATGGCGCAGAACTTAATCAGAGTAATTCAAAGCATTTATGTCTGGAATTGCAGCCTGATTCCGCCGATTTTAACATTGTTACACTCCACGGACAGCTTACGGGCTCTGTGGTAAAGGATAAGGCTGAAAATATCAATATTAAGGAGCTTAAGGACAAGGGTATAGACTATGTAGCCCTTGGACATGTTCATGCCTATAAAGAGGAGAAAATAGACGCCAGATGCACCTACTGCTATCCCGGCTGTCTTGAGGGAAGAGGATTTGATGAGTGCGGTGAGCACGGATTCGTTCTTCTTGACATAGATGAGGTTTCAAGGACCTATACCCGTGAGTTCATTCCCATGGCTTCGAGGATGCTTTACGAGGAAGAACTGGATGTGACGGGAGTGTCGGGAACCTTCGAAACCATAGAGAAAATCAGGGGTTTCCTGGACAACATAGCAATAGAATCCAAACACCTTGTCAGAATTGTTTTGACCGGAGAGGTCGATGTTAAATGCGAAATCGACACCGCCATGATAGAGGACAGTTTCGCTGACAGATTCTATATTTTAAAGGTTAAAGACAGTACCAGAACCAAGCTTGATCTGGATTCCTTCAAGAAAGACATGTCCTTAAGAGGAGAATTCATAAGGACTGTGGAAGAGGATGAATCCTTAAGCGATGAAGATAAAGCATCAATAATCAAAATCGGACTTCAGGGATTTGCCGGAGAGGATTTTGAATAGGTAAGGGATATGAGATTACTCAGTTGTCATATAGAAAACTTTGGAAAACTTCAAAACAGAACCTTTACCTTTGAGGAGGGCCTTAACAACATTCTCGAGGAGAACGGCTGGGGTAAGAGTACCCTTACCGCTTTCATTCGTGTAATGTTCTACGGCTTTGAGGGAGAGAGAAAGCAGGGGCTTTCAAACGAGAGGAAAAGATACACCCCCTGGCAGGGAGGCTCCTTTGGCGGAAGCGTTCGCTTTGAAAAGGACGGCAAAGCTTACAAGGTAAGCCGTGTCTTTGGAAACAAGGAGGAGGGAGATGAAGTTTCCCTTATAGACGAGGCCACAGGTCTTGAAAGCTCCGATTATGATGTGGCGAATCTTGGAGAGGAGCTCTTTGGAATAGACTCCGATTCCTTTATGAGAACAGCCTTTATTTCCCAGAACGATTGTGTATATAACGAGACAACGGAGAACATAGACAGAAAGCTTGGAAGACTGGTTGAGCAGACAGACGACAATGCGGGATATGACAGTATTGTCATAAGGCTTAAGAAGGCCATATCTGCGGCCAATTCCAGAGTTCAGAAGGACTCCTTGCATAATCTTAAAAGAAGAGCGACCGAGCTTGAGGAAGAGATTAAGCATAAGGCGGTAATAGACGGGTCCATCAATGAAGTAAGAAGACTTTCCGGAACCACCAAGGAAGAGATGGCAGATCTTGAGGAGAAAAGAGAAGGTCTTTTGGCCAGAAGAAGCATCTGTATCGCTGCCGATGAAAAGAGAATAAGAAGAGCCAGACTCCTTGAATTAAAGGAAGCTGTTCTCATGAGACAGAACAATCTTCTTAAGGCCGAAGCGAAGTTTAGCGGAAGAATACCTGAAAGAAGCGAAGTAGACGAGACCATGCAGGATGCCAGAAATCTGGCAGTCACCAAAGGATCTTTGGAAGCTTACTCCCTTACATATGAAGAGGAGGATGAACTTCAAAGGCTCTATGATACCTACGGGGAATACTCCCACTTCGAATTTGAAAGGCTTTTGTTTGTAAGAGATCCTAAACCCTACAGCAAAATGGGAGTTTTTGGAATATACCTTGCCGTTTTCGGAGTTATTGCCCTTACGGCGGGAGTCGGATTTTTTGTAAATAAGACTCAGCTTTTTGGTGCTCTTGCAGGGGTTTTGGGACTGCTTTGCATTGTGGCGGGCCTTATAATCGTAGCTGTAAAGAAGAGAAGAGAGAAGATATATCTGGAGGATACCGCAAGAATCCGCGCGGATTACGAAACCTTTAAGGTGTTGGAAGCCAAGAAGAAAAAGTTTGACGAGGCAGATGCCAAGGCGGCAAGGCTTAACGTTAACATTGAATCCTTCTTTGAATCCATTGGCATGAAGTGCCCTGAGGATGTATCGGATGTACTTATTCATATAAAGGAGCTTTTGGGAACTCTTGCTGTCTGCAAGGAAGAGTTAAGCTACGCCAAGGGTGAACTTAACACATACCTTGAGAAGTACCCTGATGATGAAGAGAACGCCATAGAACCCGGCTGCGAAACCGTGGCTGAGCTTGATGACAAGATTAAAGCTGTGGAGTTGGATATCTCGGAAACCCACAAGAGACTTCTTGATTACTCCAGACGTCTTGAAACTTTGAAGGGTCAGAGAGACGAGCTTGAGGAAAAGGAAGATGAGCTTTCCGAAATAAAGGACAGAGTCGAGAAGCTTTCAGAGAGAGTAAGACTTTACAACCTGACAAAGGATTATCTTACAAAAGCCAAGAACAGCTACACGGAAAGATATTTAGGCCCCATCAGAAACGGATTTAAGAAGTATTACAGTCGCCTTACGGAAACAGAAGGCGAGGAATATAACCTTGATGCCAACACCCACCTTTTTGTGGAGGCATCGGGATTAAACAGAGACACCGGAAGCCTGAGCTTTGGATATCAGAATCTTGTGGGACTTTGCATGAGACTTGCTCTCTTTGAGGCCATGTACGGACATGACGGCCCCTTCATTGTAATGGACGATCCCTTCGTGCATATGGATGAGGAGAAGATTAAGAAGGGAAGAGAACTTCTTAAGCTTATTGCCGGGGATGTACAGGTTATATATCTCACCTGCCACGAGAGCCGAGCTATGTAATAATATTCACCCGCACCTTGCATATTTTAAAAGTATACACATATTTATTCAAAAATCCTCGCGTTTTTGTATATTTTCACATTGACTAAATAGGGAGAGAAATATACAATCTCTATTAGATATAAACAAACCGCAAAAGGAGTATAAAAATGCCAAAAAGAACAGACATAAAAAAAGTATTGATTATAGGCTCCGGTCCTATTGTTATCGGCCAGGCCTGTGAGTTTGACTACTCAGGAACACAGGCATGTAAAGCCTTAAAGAAGCTGGGCTACGAGATAGTTCTTGTAAACTCGAATCCCGCTACCATAATGACAGACCCGGAGACAGCGGATATTACATATATTGAACCCCTTAATGCGGACAGACTTGAGCAGATTATTGCAAAAGAAAGACCCGATGCACTGCTTCCCAACCTTGGAGGACAGTCGGGACTTAACCTTTGTGCCGAGTTATCAAGCAAAGGCATTCTTGATAAATACAATGTAAAGGTAATCGGTGTACAGGTTGATGCCATCGAGCGAGGCGAGGATCGAATCGAGTTCAAGAAGACCATGAATTCTCTCGGAATCGAGATGGCAAGAAGTGAGGTTGCCTACAGCGTTGAAGATGCATTAAAGATTGCTGAGAAATTAAACTACCCTGTAGTTTTAAGACCTGCATACACCATGGGTGGTGCCGGCGGCGGACTTGTTTATAACCCTGATGAATTGAGAACAGTATGTGAGAGAGGCCTTCAGGCCAGCCTTGTAGGTCAGGTTCTGGTTGAGGAGAGTATCCTTGGCTGGGAGGAACTTGAGCTTGAGGTAGTAAGAGATGCGGAAGGCAACATCATCACAGTCTGCTTCATAGAAAATATTGACCCTCTCGGAGTACATACCGGAGACTCCTTCTGTTCAGCTCCCATGCTTACAATCTCTGAGGAATGCCAGAAGAGATTGCAGGAGCAGGCATACAAGATTGTTGATGCGGTTAAGGTAGTGGGCGGTACCAACGTTCAGTTCGCTCACGATCCCGTAAGTGACAGAATCATTGTTATCGAGATCAACCCCCGTACATCCCGTTCATCGGCTCTTGCATCCAAGGCAACAGGCTTCCCCATTGCCCTTGTTTCCGCAATGCTTGCTTCAGGCCTTACCTTAAAGGACATCCCCTGCGGTAAGTACGGAACTCTTGACAAGTATGTTCCCGACGGCGACTACGTAGTTATTAAGTTCGCAAGATGGGCCTTCGAGAAGTTCAAAGGTGTAGAAGACAAACTTGGTACTCAGATGCGTGCCGTAGGCGAGGTAATGAGTATCGGTAAGACATATAAGGAGGCATTCCAGAAGGCTATCCGATCTCTTGAGACCGGACGTCACGGCCTTGGACATGCCAAGAATTTCGACAAGCTTTCCAAGGAAGAGCTTCTTGATAAATTAAAGAATCCCTCCAGTGAGAGATATTTCCTTATGTACGAGGCCTTGAGAAAGGGCGCTACAAACAAAGAAATCTTCGACCTTACAAAGGTTAAGGATTACTTCATTACCCAGATGAGAGAATTGGTTGAGGAAGAGGAGGAAATCCTTAAACATAAAGGTTCCATGCTTCCCGACGCAATGCTTGTTGCTGCGAAAAAAGACGGTTTCTCCGATAAGTATCTTTCAAGACTTTTGGAGATTCCCGAAGCAGATATAAGGAACAAGAGACTTGAGCTTGGAGTAGAGGAGCACTGGGAAGGAGTTCACGTAAGCGGAACCGAGAATTCGGCATATTACTACTCCACATACAACGGAGAGGACAAGGATCCCGTTAATCCCGATGAGAAGAAGATTATGATTCTCGGCGGCGGCCCCAACAGAATCGGCCAGGGTATCGAGTTCGACTACTGTTGTGTACATGCTTCCAAAGCCCTTAAGAAGCTCGGATTTAAGACCATCATCGTTAACTGTAACCCTGAGACGGTTTCAACAGACTACGATACATCAGATAAGCTTTACTTTGAGCCTCTTACCCTTGAGGACGTACTCAGCATTTACAACAAGGAGAAGCCTCTTGGCGTAATCGCTCAGTTTGGCGGACAGACTCCTCTTAACCTGGCTGCAGACCTTGAGAAGAACGGAGTCAAGATCCTTGGAACTCCTCCGGCAGTAATTGATATGGCTGAGGACAGAGATATCTTCAGAGCCATGATGGACAAGCTTGGAATTCCCATGCCTGAGTCGGGAATGGCTGTAGATTCCAAAGAGGCTGTGGAGATTGCCAACCGTATTGGCTATCCCGTTATGGTAAGACCTTCCTACGTTCTCGGAGGACGTGGAATGGAAGTGGTTTACGACGACGAGACCATGGTTGAATACATGAATGCGGCTGTAGGCGTAACACCTGACAGACCCATTCTTATAGACAGATTCCTCCATCATGCAATGGAGTGTGAGGCAGATGCCATCAGTGACGGCGAGCACGCATTCGTTCCTGCGGTTATGGAGCACATTGAGCTTGCAGGTGTTCACTCCGGCGACTCAGCATGCATTATTCCTTCGGCTCACATCTCACCTGAGAATCTTGAGACCATCAAGGAATACACCAAAAAGATTGCGGTTGAAATGCACGTAAGAGGACTTATGAACATGCAGTATGCCATCGAGGACGGCAAGGTATTCGTTCTTGAGGCAAACCCCAGAGCATCAAGAACAGTTCCTCTTGTATCAAAGGTATGTAACATCAGAATGGTTCCTCTGGCAACAGAAATCATTACCGAGGAGCTTACAGGAAATCCTTCACCCCTTAAGAACCTTAAGGAGCAGGTAATTCCCAACTACGGTGTTAAGGAAGCTGCATTCCCCTTCAATATGTTCCCTGAAGTTGACCCTGTATTGGGACCCGAGATGCGTTCCACAGGTGAGGTTCTTGGAATGTCACCTTCAATCGGTGAGGCATTCTACAAGGCTCAGGAAGCATTGGGATCAAAGCTTCCCATGGAAGGAACAGCCCTTATTTCAGTAAACAATCCCGACAAGGCAGAGGCTTTGGAGGTTGCAAAGAAGCTTACAGCCGAAGGATTTAAGATTGTGGCTACAGAGGGTACACATCAATTCCTTAAGGAGAACGGAGTTGAGTCAACCTGTGCCAAGAAGCTTCATGAGGGAACTCCCAATGTAAGAGACATGATTCTTGACGGAGAGATTCAGCTTGTAATCAACTCCCCCATCGGAAGAAAGAGCCGCTACGATGACTCTTACCTTCGTAAAGCAGCAGTTAAGGCGAGAGTTCCTTACCTTACAACAATGGCAGCAGCCCTTGCTACCGCAGACGGAATTCATTACGTGAAGCACCATAAGGATGAAGGGGTAAAATCACTTCAGTCCTACCATAAGGAAATTCACGATAAATAAAGAGGCAATTCATGCGTACCATGGAGTTTAAAATGGAGCGCCCGGGCTTACTTAACGTTGGAGACCACGTTAAAATAGGAGAGGGTGTACTTCCAAGTAACTATTACTATATAATTGAACCATCCCTTGCCATGTCAGGAAACTTTCCCTTCAGGGAAAGGCTCCTTTCCAGGGAGGGTGATGTGACGGACATCATCCAGAATGAGAGAGGTTTCTATGTAACGGTAACCTTTCCCGATGAAAAATAACAGAAAAGAGGATAAAGATATGCTTAAGAAAGTATCTACAGATAACGCACCTGCAGCTATAGGCCCTTATTCACAGGGTATCGTTTGCGGAGGATTCCTTTTTGCCAGCGGACAGATTCCCATTAATCCTGCCACAGGAAACGTTGAGGCAGAGGGTATTGAAGCTCAGGCTCATCAGGCGTGCAAGAACGTAGGAGCAATCCTTAAGGAAGCAGGCACAGATTACGCAAACGTTGTTAAGACCACATGCTTCCTTGCAGATATGGGAGATTTTGCTGCTTTTAACAAAGTTTATGAGCATTATTTCACAGAGAAACCCGCAAGAAGCTGCGTAGCAGTTAAACAGCTTCCCAAGAATGTACTTTGTGAGGTAGAGGTTATTGCCAGTGTCTAATAATATTACACTTATCGGAATGCCCGGATCCGGAAAGAGCAGCTACGGAGTTGTGGTGGCCAAGAAAATGGGCTATGGATTTGTGGATTCCGATCTGGTGATTCAGGCCAAATACGGGAAGCTTTTGTGGCAGATAATCGAGGAAAAGGGACTTGAAGGGTTCTTAGAGATTGAGGATGAAACCAATTCGGCCATCCTTGGAGAGAACCTGGTTATTGCCCCCGGCGGAAGCGTGATTTACGGCGAGAAGGCCATGAAGCACTTTAAGGAAATCGGCAAGGTTGTTTACCTTAACCAGCCTATTGAGAATCTTTTAAAGAGTGTGGGAGATCTTGGAACGAGAGGTGTTGCCATGAAAGAGGGCCAGACCTTTGAAAATCTCTATGCCGAGAGAACGCCTCTTTACGAGAAGTACGCAGACATTGTGATTGACTGCAAAGACAAGGACGGAAGCGCCATAGTTGATGAGATTATATCTCGAATTCGTGCTTGATGAGGAAGCCCTTCATAGAAAAGTCCCACGCGGCGTCCATGGATTTGTCCATAACGAAAGTATTAAAGGATGTACCGGTTACGAGAAGTAACCGGTCATTTTCATATTTGATATTAAGAACCAGAGCCTTAATAAGGGAAGAAGCCTCGTCAGTGAGGGCCTCCTTAAGGGCTCCTTTTATATATTCGGGTTTAAGTATAAGGGTGATCTTAAAGGAGAGAGGTGTGTTTTTACCCTTTATAAGAGAAACTATAAGGGGCCTGATTTCCTCCCAGGGGGTGAATTCGTAGGAAGGCTTCTCCTCTGAGCCTTCAAAGAAATCGAGATTATATCTTCCGTCAATATCCACGGTGTTGGAGAGTACCAGGTTGGCTTTCTCCAAAAGGAAGATGTCGAAGGTGTCAGTCAGAAGAAGACTGTTCATGAATTGCTTTTTGTTTGTAATTTCAAAGGCTGTCATATTACGACTCCTGTGTGTTCAGCTTATTGTAGATGTATTTGCAGTACTTGCTGTAGAAGGGTGAAAGGGTGAAGCTTACATTTCCGGGCATGGTCACGGAGAATGAGGAGAGCTTAATTATGTGGGCCGCGTTAACGAAGGCCCTGTTGTTTACGGGCAAAAGGTTCGGGTAGTTTTGGAGCTGGCTTTGGAAATTGTCGACGGAACAAAGGATGTGTGCGCTTCGATCCCCGGTCATAGTAATGTCCATGAAACGTCCTTTGGATGTGGCATAGATGAATTCGGATTCGTGGATTCTGAAGCTTTTACCATTGTCTTCTCTGACTTCGATGGTGGGTTCCTTGGAAGAAAGGCAATCCTCTACAACATCGATTATCTTTGAAAGCTCATCGGCGTCGATGGGCTTATTGAGAAATTTCACTCCCTCGGGACATTCCATCTCACGGTAATTGACCTTGCCGCAGCAAAGGACGAAAATGCCTCGCTTGCCGCCTTTAATAAGGGATTTGGCTATATCGATACCTGTAGTGTTTTCGGAGTTAAAGTCCAGAAAATAGACGTCGTAATCCATGGGAGTGTAAAGAAGGGAAGCGGAACTTCCGAAGGAATCTACGTAAAGACCGGAAACGAGACCACGTCTCTTGTCTCCTTCCCTTGTCAAAAGCCGTTCCATCTGCTTTCTGTCAGCTACGTTGTCATCACAAACCGCGATGTGCATCCCTTTATCCCCTTAGATTAGAGTGTTAAAAATTGAAGAGGCATGAAGTAAAGAACCAATGCCAGAATAATATGAAGAACTAAAATTGCAGGCATACCGTACACAAAATACCAATGGCGGGTTTTGTGTCTGAAGAAATACATGCCTGCAATAGTTCCGAGGCTTCCACCAATGACGGCAATGATAAACAAGGAGGCTTCGGGAATCCTGAAGGAACGTTTCTTGGCCTTCTTCTTATCAATGCCCATCATGGCAAAACCTATAATATTTATAATTACTAAATAAACTAAAAGTATTAAAATCGGCTTCATGTCGCTAATACTTTAGCATTATTTTTGGTTTTTGGCAACTTCCTGCATCTTCATTGCACGAACTTTACATGAGAGTCCGAAGAGGTTGATAAAGCCTTCTGCATCGTGGTGGTCATAAAGGTCACCGGTTGTGAAGGAAGCAATCTTCTCATTGTAGAGTGAGTAGGGTGAAGTTGTACCGGCTTTGATGATGTTGCCCTTGTAGAGTTTGAACTTAACTTCGCCTGTTACATACTCCTGTGTAACTTCCATAAATGCCTGAATTGCTTCACGAAGAGGTGTGAACCATTTTCCTTCGTAAACGATGTCAGCAAATTTGTTGCCAAGGTCTTTCTTTAATGTATATGTGTCTCTGTCAAGGATGAGCTCCTCAAGCTGCTGATGAGCTTCCATAAGGATTGTTCCTCCGGGGGTCTCATATACGCCACGGGACTTCATGCCTACAACACGGTTCTCAACGATATCGATGATTCCTACACCATGCTTTCCGCCAAGAGCATTAAGAGTCTCAATGATCTCACTGACTTTCATCTTCTTGCCGTTAACGGAGGTGGGAACACCTTTCTCAAAGGTCATTGTTACATACTCGCCTTCCTCGGGAGCCTTCTCAGGTGTTGTACCAAGTACAAGAAGGTGATCGAAGTTGGGCTCGTTTGCGGGATCCTCAAGCTCAAGTCCCTCGTGGCTGATGTGCCAGATGTTACGGTCTCTTGAATAGGAGGAATCTGCTGAGAAGGGAAGGTTGATTCCGTGAGCCTTGCAGTACTCAATCTCTGATTCACGGGAATCCATTGTCCACTTGTCGTTTCTCCATGCTGCGATTATCTTAAGGTCAGGAGCAAGTGCCTTGATACCAAGCTCGAATCTGATCTGGTCATTACCCTTACCGGTAGCGCCGTGGCAGATTGCTGTTGCTCCTTCTTTTCTTGCAATTTCAACAAGCTTCTTTGCGATTAAGGGACGAGCCATGGAAGTTCCGAGAAGATATTTGTTCTCGTATACAGCGTGAGCCTTAACACAGGGAACAATGTACTCGTCACAGAACTCGTCAATTACATCTTCTATATATAACTTGGATGCGCCACATGACTTTGCTCTCTCTTCGAGACCGTCAAGTTCATCGGCCTGACCACAGTTGATACATACACAGATTACGTCGTAGTCGAAGTTTTCCTTCAACCAGGGAATGATGGCGGTGGTGTCCAATCCGCCGGAATAAGCAAGGATGACTTTTTCCTTCATATTTATACCTCCAAATACAGGCTTCGCGCCTTCTAAAATCTTTGTCTTATGAAACTATAACCCAAATGAAAATTAATTTCAAGTGAAAAAATATACAATATTTTTCCTGATATGATGAAAATTTATGCATATTTGCCCTATAGTATACAAAAACAAATTATTAATTTTTTAGAAAATCCTTGCCATACCCTTTGAAAGATGGACGCTTATCTGTTAATATGGTTGAAGTGGCTATTTATTTAATTGGAGAGTATTAATGAATTTAAAGAGAAGATTCCTTGCGATAGCGGTGGTTTTGATTGTTTTCGCACTGGTTCTTTTGGCAGGAATTTTGAATATTAAGGTGCCCACCAAAGAAGATCCCGCAAGCGGACTTATCGGTATTAAGAAGGACACTATTTATATATGGTATACAGACGATACCATCACAGATTATTTAAACTCTGCAGCAGTAAGCTTCGGCGAGAAGACAGATGTGAGAGTGATTCCTGTTCTTAAGAACAGTACAGAGTACCTTGAGCAGATCAACGCAAGTTCTCTTGATGACAGTGAGAACACACCGGATTTATATATAATGAGTAACGATTCTTTGGGCAAGGCTTACCTTGCAGGTCTGGCGGACAAGGTCCGTAACACCAAGAATCTTACAACCGAGAATTACCCTCAGACAGCACTTGATGCCTGTACCTTAAGCGGTAATCTGATTGCATACCCTTATTACTTTGAAACAAGTGCATATCTATACAACAAGACCTATCTTGAAGATTATGTAAAATCGAAAATATCTGCCGAGAGAGCTGAGGCCGCAGCTGCGGAAGCCGATGCAAATGCTTCCGAGAACGCGGAAGAAAGCACTTCGACGGAATCCACCACCGACAGTACTTCGGAAACTTCTGAATCCGAAACTGAGGGAACAGTGGAGGAGGAGCAGTTTGATCCCGAAGAGGTAGAGGCAAGACTTGAGGAAGTCCTTCCCGAAACCATGGATGAGCTTTTGGCCTTTGCGGATTCATATGATGCACCTCCCAATGTTGAGTACATTCTTAAGTGGGATGTATCCGATATTTTCTATAACTATTATTTCGTAGGAAACTACATGAACGTAGGCGGTCCTGCAGGTGATGATGTAAATGACATTAACATTTACAACTCTTCTGCAATTAAATGCCTTGAGTCCTATCAGACTCTTAACCAGTTCTTCTTCATTGATGCAGATACCATAACCTATGAGGATGTTATTCAGGAGTTTATTGACGGCAAGGTTGTATTCAGTGTAGCAACCAACGATATTATCGCTACCCTCAATGCCGCAAAGGTGGAGGGAAGATTTAATTATGATTACGGAATCATGAATGTTCCGAAGATTAACGATGAGCTATACGGACGTTCTCTTTCCGTTACCAATGTGGTAGCCGTAAACGGATACTCTGCAAATAAGGAGATAGCAAACGATTTTGCCGAATATCTTACAGGCGAGTATACACAGAATCTCTATGCGAGAACCGGCAAGACAGCCAGCGCATATCAGGATGAATATTTGGACAAGAGACTTGGGGTATTCATGTCAGAGTACGAGAATTCAATCTCCATGCCCAAGATGATCGAGACCAGTAACTACTGGATTAAACTTGAGGTGCTTTTCGCCAAGGTTTGGAATGGCGAGAATATAGATAATCTTGTAAGAGATCTGGCAGCGGAGATTTCCAGCCAGATTAACAAGGACGCACCCTTAGAGTAGTCAATCGGCATAGAAGAGGCCTTCCTTTTAGTGATATGAAAGGAAGCTATGCATGAAACATAATTTATTTTCAAAAAAGATGCCTGTAGGTTGGATGATACTCTTGATCATCCTTCTTACGGCAGATGCTTTGACTGGATGTACCAGAAGAAGCGAAATCCCTGACTCCGTAATCACGGTGGAAAACATTCCCCTGTACGAAGAGAATATTGAAGAAGTCAAAGTGGGGGAAGTTACCGCTCCAAAGGAAGAACCGATTCCGGAGGAAAAGGTGATTTGCGTCCATATTTGCGGCGCTGTTGTATCTCCGGGCGTTTATGAGATCCCCCAGGGAAGCAGAGTATACGAGGCAGTTATGGCTGCCGGCGGATACAGGGATGACGCAGATGAGGACTATGTAAATCAGGCTTTGGTACTTAACGACAGCGATAAGCTTGTGATACCGACTTTGGCTGATACTGAGGCCATGGTTATCCCCTCCGACGGGAAGGTCCGTGAATTTGGTGTGGGCTCCGGAGATCCAAAGACAGAATCCGGAAAGGTCAACATCAATACCGCCGGGGTTGAAGAACTTTGTACGCTGTCGGGAATCGGTGAAGCCAGAGCAAAGGTGATTATTTCTTACAGGGACAGTAATGGCCCCTTTGGATCAATTGAGGACATAATGAATGTGTCCGGAATTAAGCAGGCGTCTTTTGACAGAATCAAAAATGACATTTGTGTCAACTAGTGTGAGGATATATGAGTAAGCGGGTTTTGGTAGTAGATGACGAAAAGTTAATTGTTAAAGGAATCATGTTGAGTCTTTCTTCCGACGGTTACGAAGTGGATTGCGCATACGACGGAGAAGAGGCTGTGAGGATGTTTAATGAGAAGGAATATGACATTGTTCTTCTTGATCTCATGCTTCCGAAGATTGACGGACTCGGAGTCTGCGAAGCCATCAGAGCCAAATCTGAGGTGCCCATTATCATGCTTACAGCCAAGGGCGACGATGATGACAAGATCAAGGGTCTTGACTGCGGAGCCGACGACTATATAACCAAACCCTTCAATATCTCTGAAGTTAAGGCAAGAATGAAGGCCATCTTCAGACGTACCGACAAGGAAGGGAAGAAGGCGGAAGAGGAGATTATTTCCTACGCGGATTTTAAACTCGATATCACTCAAAGAAGAGTATTTATCGGTAATAAAGAATACAATCTTACAGCCAAGGAGTTCGAGCTTTTGGAACTCCTGGTTAAGAACCGAAACAAGGTATATGGCAGAGACAGCCTCCTTAGACTGGTCTGGGGTGATAACTATCCCGGAGACGTGAGAACTGTGGATGTACATATCAGAAGACTCAGAGAGAAAATCGAGGACAATCCCGGAGAGCCCAAGTTTGTTCATACCAAATGGGGCATGGGTTACTATTTTAACGTAGAGTAAATGAAATATATGCGAAGTCTGAAAGTCAGAATATTTCTTATAATTCTTTTGGTGGGAGTCATACCCGCTTTGATTCTTCGAGCGGGAATTGTGGCTAACTATGAGAAGCGCGCCATTAACCAGAGAGAGACAGTGGTGCTTAATCAGATGAAGATTCTTGCCAATCACCTTATCACCTACAATTACCTGACAGATACCTCCTCCCCGGTTATTAACGCGGAGCTTGAGATGCTTACGAACCTTTACGACGGCCGTGTGCTCATCATCAACAAAAGCTACGTTGTAGTGAAGGACACCTACGGCATCAGTGAGGGTAAAATCGCCATATCCGAGGAAGTCTCCAGGAGTTTCAGAGGTGAATCCATCTCCAACTATGTAGAGGCAGATGAAGCCAACAGGGACGGTTATATCGAAATGACCATACCCATTATGGAGACCAGACTTGTTCCGGCATCGGAGAGCGATTCGGGCAAGGAGGAAGAGGTGACGGACGTAAAGGGCGTAATGCTCATAAGCTTCTCGGCTGAAAGCATTACAGTCATAAAGGAACTTCTCCTTAGAAAGTCCACCATCCTTGAGGTGCTTTTGATTATTGCCATTGTGGGACTGGCTGCTTTTCTTGCGGTTATTCTTTCAAGGCCCTTTAACAAGGTTACCAACGCCATAATCGATGTTAAGGAGGGCAGAAGAAGCGATGCCCTGCCGGTATCCGATTATGTGGAAACCACCCACATTATAGATGCCTTCAACCAGCTTTTAGAGAGGGAGCGAATCCTTGACGAATCAAGGCAGGAGTTTGTTGCCAACGTGTCCCACGAGCTGAAAACCCCTCTTACTTCAATGAAGGTTCTGGCTGACTCCCTTCTTGAAATGGGGGATGCGGACCCTGAGTTATACAAGGAATTCTTAGGTGATATCGCCAAGGAAATAGACAGAGAAAACAGCATTATCACCGACCTTTTAGCCCTTGTTAAGATGGACAAAACCGCCAATGAGCCCAACATCAGCAAGGTTAAGATTAATGACCTTCTGGAGATAATACTTAAGAGGCTTCGTCCCATTGCAAGAAAGATGGACGTGGAAGTAATGCTTGAGTGCCACAGAGAGGTTGAAGCTGAGGTGGATGAGGTGAAAATGTCCCTCATTATCTCAAACCTTGTGGAAAATGCCATTAAGTACAACAAGGAACACGGTCATGTAAATGTCTCTTTGGATGCGGATCACCAGCACTTTACTTTGGAGGTAAAGGATACGGGAATCGGGATTCCAAAGGATGCTTTGGGTCATATATATGAAAGATTTTATCGAGTGGATAAGTCCCATTCCAGAGAAATCGGCGGCACGGGCCTTGGCCTTGCTATTACAAAGAACGCCATTTCAATGCACAGAGGAACCATAAAGGTTACCAGTGAAGAGAATGTGGGCACCACTGTCTTGGTTAGTATTCCTCTTATCTATGTAAAGAAGGATCAGTAAGATGAAAAAACTTATATGTTCTCTTCTTTTGGCAATCATGGCAGCCCTCCTCCTTGTGGGTTGCGGCAGGAAAGAGATGCCTGAGGGAGAAAAGATTGAACTTAATTTCATAAATAAAAGCGCCACGAAGCTTGTAACCAGAGACTATGTCCTTCGCTCGGATGAGGAGGATATTACCGCTCTTGTGGAGGAAATCATCTATGAGCTTGGGGTTGTGCCGGAGGATCTTTCTTACATCCCCATTATGAACCAGGGCTTTGTGGTTGATTCCTTCGAGGTAAAGGAGGGAAAACTCACCTTAAGCCTAAGCAGCAAGTATACTGAGTTAGAGCCCGGTGTGGAGGTCCTTACAAGGGCCGCCCTGGTAAAGACGCTGACTCAGTTAGACGGCATAAACTATGTAATGTTCCAGGTAAACGGCGTGGCCTTAATGGACGCTCTCGGCAATCCTGTGGGGGTACTCAGTTCCGACTCCTTTGTTGACAGCCAGGGAACCCAGATCAACCCCATGGAGGAGACCAAACTTAGGCTTTACTTTACAGATGAAGAGGGAACGGGTCTTGTGGGAGTAACCAGAACTTTGACCTACAACACCAACATGTCTTTGGAGAAGCTGGTTATTGAGCAGCTGATCCTTGGGCCGTCTCCGGAGGTAACGGAGGTTTTTCCCACAATAAATCCGGAAACCAAGGTGTTAAATGTTACCGTTAAGGACGGAATCTGCTATGTGAACTTCAATTCAGCTTTCCTGACACAGCCCTACAGCGTGTCTGCGGAGGCCACCATTTATTCCATAGTAAATTCGCTGTCGGAATTGACGGGAGTAAATAAAGTTCAGATATCCATTGAAGGTGACAGCTCTGTCATTTATAAGGAAACCATCAGTTTAAGCACACCTTTTGAGAGAAATCTGGACATGGTAAAAGAAAACTGACAGGAAGGAAGAAATGAAAAACAGGTTATTGTATGTAATCTGTTTGATCTTTATTTTGCTTTGGGGTATTGTTATCTTCCCTCTGTGCAGGGGGCACGGGGGAAGAGCGGGGCCAATTGAAGGGTATAAGGATAAGCGGGTTACAGTCTCGGGGCGTATACAGAAACTCGAGATTAAAAGTTACGGTGAGTATTACATCTATTTAAATTCTGTAGCTTCCATAAAGGAAGTCATGGACGGCGAATCAGCCGTGTACAATCCACAAATCGGAATTATATGTACCACTAAAGAAAAAGAAGTTTTTGAGAGGCTTAAGTGCGGTTTTGACATTGAAGCCACAGGCATACTGACCCTATTCGACAGTGCCACCAATCCGGGGCAGTTTGACGTGAGGGACTACTACGCATCCCTTGGAATCGACGGCCGGATGAAAAATGCTTTCATAAAGGTTACGGCTTCAGGGGCGTCGCCAGAGTCGGTGCTATATGATTTTAAATGCTTTGTTAAAGGTAAAATCGAAGCAATCTACCCTGAGAAAGAGGGCGGAATTATCACTGCTATTTTGCTTGGTGATAAGGAGGGCCTGCCTGAGGAAATTAAGGAAAAATATACGGAAAGCGGCATAGTCCACATTCTGGCTATTTCTTCCTTGCATATTTCTCTAATCGGAATGGGCATCCAAAAGCTTTTGTGGCGAATAGGAGTGAACAGGAAGGTGGCAGCAGGCGTAAGCGGCCTTTTCCTGATTCTCTATCTTTCAGCCATTGACGGAAGTGTTTCCGCAAAGCGAAGCGTGGTGATGTTTACTTTGCACATGGCTGCGGTGATTCTCGGAAGGACCTATGACGTGCGAACTGCCCTGGCTCTTTCGGGGCTTATGGCTGTTATAGGGGAGCCTGATATTGTTCTAAACAGCGGATTCTGGCTAAGCTACGGTTGCGTTTTTTCAGTTTGTACCATAAGAGGATTTGATGGCAAAAGAGGGCTTAAACCCTTTGAAGCGGGATTAAAGATCTTTGCGGGAACTTTGCCAATACTTTTATGGTTCTACTATGAGGTTTCTTTCTGGGGGCCTTTACTTAACGCCATTGCAATACCCATGGCGGGAGTACTTGTGGCGGGAGGCCTTGTGGGGGTGTTGATTCCCCTGTGGCTTAAACCTTTCGGCTTTCTGATTTCGAAGGTGGTATGCCTTCTCCTTTTTGTGATAGAGAAGCTTTGTGATCTGACGCTTCTTACGGGAATAGGAACGGTTATAATCGGCAAACCTCATCCGCTACTCATAATTCTTTATTATCTGATGTTATTCGCCTTCTCACATCCGAAGAATTTTTCGTTTTTACAAGGAATAACCAAAAGAAGGGCGTCATTGGCCTTTGGGGCGTCTTTTGTACTGCTTTTGCTTCTTTCCGGAAACCACAGGGCGAAGGTTACCTTTCTGGACGTGGGCCAGGGGGATGGAATAGTGGTTCAAAGCGGCGGCCTGGTGCTTTTGATTGATGGGGGCAGCAGCTCCAAAAAGAAGGTGGGTGAGACTGTAATTCTGCCCTTCCTTAAGCACGAGGGGGTGAGAAGTGTTGATTATGCCCTGCTTTCACACCCGGATGCGGACCATGTAAACGGCACCATGGAACTAATGGATGGCTCGGAAATTCGGATAAAGGAAGTTTGCATATCGGAGTGCATGGAGAGGGAGTGGATGGAGAAATATCCCGGCATATTTATGGCCGGAGAAAGGAGGAAAAGCAAGGTGACAAAGATTTCTTTTGGGTATCGAATCAGAGACGGAGATACGCTTATTACCTGCATTTATCCAAGAACTGACACACGTGTCACGGATACAAATGAGGGTTCCGAAGTTTTGCTTTTGGAGCATGGGAACCAAAGTTTTCTTTTTACGGGAGATCTGGGAGATTTGGGAGAAAAACAATTGATGAAGGTATTGGAAAAAGGTGGGAAATTTAAGGGGGTTACTTACCTTAAGGTGGCACACCATGGATCCGTATATTCATCCTGCGATGAATTCCTGGATTATGTTAGGCCAAAGGTGGCCGTTATATCCGTTGGAAAGAATAGTTACGGGCATCCGGGGAAGCCTGTCTTAAAGAGGCTGTCTGAACGGGGTATACCCTACGTGAGGACAGATTATTCCGGAGCCTATGAAGTGGTTTTGAAATAAAAATTTAATAAATTATTAAAGAAAGGGAAACAAATGAATAAGAAATTTAGTTTAGTATTATTTGGGGCTGTAATTATTGCAGCTGTAATTGCCCTTGCAATCGCAGTGGGAAAGAGCAAAAAAGCCGGAGAGGAAGCAGCAAAAGAAGCTCTCTGGGAAAACATAGAAGATACTGTGGAAGATAATTCCACAGATGCACTTGAAGGGGAAGTATTAAAGCACAGCGAAACCATCAAACAGATGGAGACGCTGTCCGAAAGAAATGAAATCAGGTTTTCAAAACTTGAGGAGAATGTGGATGGACTGGATTCTTTAAAGGAAGAGCTTGAGTCGGCCAAGTCTGAAATTGAGAAGACCAAGACGAATCTTGGCACCGCAACAGCAGGTTTGGAAGCCTCAAAGGCAGGACTTGAATCTGCAAAGTCCACCTTTGAAGAGATTACCTCAAAGCTTGAGAAGAGGCTCCAGGATGAGGACGCCAAAATAAAGAGCGCAATGGATTCGTCTGTAGCTGACTTAAAGGGACAGCTTGATAAAAACAAGGGTTCCTTGGACAGCATGGCTTTGGAGATAGAAGGCTTAAAGAATGCGCTTTCGGAGAAATCAGGGAAGACTGAGACTGAGATAGACGCGTTAAAAGCTCAGATTTCTACTTTGGAGGAGACGTTGGGCTCCCTTGCGGTATCCTATGCAGACGGACTTGAAGCTGTAAGAGCGGAATCCTATGAGGCAGGTTTTACCAACGGCGTTGCAAACGGAAAAGAGCTTGCCCTTGGAGATTTGAACCTGACCCATGCCTACTCATATACGGCAGGAGCTTGTAACTATCAGGTGGCGGGCTTCTACAAATCCTTCTTTGTGGTATGCGCGGGAATCAACTTTGGTGATGCCCCCAGCTACTCTGTGAGCACATCAAGATCCGGGGCTCAGGTACAGCTCGTATCCAGTTATCTTGGAAGATATACGTCCAACACTCAGCTTAGACTTTGCACAGTCTGGAAGGTGTCCGGACTTGAAGTTGGCGACTGGATTTACGGACGCGCCAACAATGATCCTTTTATGATAATGTCAGTCATTGGGGTAAACTGACAGACTTGAGTATGGGGCCAATATAGTGTAAAATAAATCGGTAGTTTATTGAGGATATTAAATTGGGCAAGAAGAATGTGGTATGGTCCCTGATTGCGGCCGTTATCGCCATTTTGACGGTATGGGCAATAATGTCGGGGACGAAGAATTTTTCAATTGATAGTTTTACCGAATACCTTAAATCCTGTAACCCCTGTTGGCTTATAGCAGCCTTTGGTCTCATGTTTCTGTACATCCTTTTTGAGGGACTGGCAGTATTAAGAGTCTGCAAGGGAATAGGTTACAAGGGAAGATTTAAGGACGGTCTCTTATATTCTTCAGCAGATATTTATTTCTCGGCAATAACCCCCTCAGCCACCGGCGGACAGCCCGCCTGTGCTTTTTTCATGATAAGAGACGGATTGCCTGCTCCGGTTACGACAGTGGCACTTCTTCTTAATCTTGTCATGTACACCGCATCAATTATGGTGCTGGGATTATTTGCCATCATTGCAAGACCTGCCCTGTTTTTTAACTTCAACAGCATATCAAAGCTTTTGATATGCCTGGGATACCTGATTCTGACCCTGGTGGGCGTGTTCATCATTCTTTTAATCAAGAAAGAGAGCATCCTGCACTCCATGTGTGAATGGGGTATAAGGGTACTGGGACATTTTAAATTTATTAAACATCCCGAGAAGCTTAGAATTCGACTTGATAAAGCAACGGCTGAGTATAAAGAATGCTCGGAGATGCTTTTTAACAGGAAGAAGGTTATGCTGGAAGCTTTCCTTCTTAACCTGATACAAAGGGTCTGCCAGATCCTGATTCCTGCGGCAGTTTACATGTCCATGGGAGCGAAGCTTAAGGAAGCCTTTGACGTATATGTAACCCAGATTTTTGTTACGATAGGTTCCAACTGTTTGCCTGTGCCGGGCGCAATGGGAGTTTCGGATTACCTCTTAATCGATGGATTGAGAGACAGAATGACCGAAGTTCTCGCCACCAACATGGAACTTTTAAGCAGAGGTATTTCCTTTTATATAAGCGTGATTTTCTGTTTGGCGGTAGTTATCGTGGGATATGCCAAACGAGCAGGTAAGAAGAAAATCAGAATAAAAAAGATTATTATCAGGAAGGATAAGTTAGGCTAAAGGGGTTAGAGATGCTAGGTTTTTATGATTACACTATGTTATTGACATACATGTCACTTTTGTCTGCGGGCTTGGGAATTTTCACATCTCTCTCAGGACACGGACATCCGTATATCGGAACCTTCTTCTTATTGTTCTGCGGACTTTGCGATGCTTTTGACGGCAAGGTGGCAAGAACCAAGAAAGACAGAACCGAGGAGCAGTGCAAGTTTGGTATTCAGATTGATTCACTTTCAGATCTGGTTGCATTCGGAGTATTGCCTGCATGTATAGGTTTATCAATGCTTTGGAAGGTGTCGGTTTTTTCATCCGTACCTAAAATGCATACCGGAAATGCCCTGGACTTCATCGCTCCGGTACTTTGCTTCATGGTTATGATGCTTTATGTTCTTGCAGCCATGATCAGACTTGCTTACTTTAACGTACAGGAAGAGATCAGACAGAAGGAAGAGGGGGGCGTTCGAAAGTATTATCAGGGACTGCCTGTTACCTCAGCTTCACTGATTTTCCCTCTTGTAATGTTATTGCAGTTCCTTACCCCTAAGGATTTGACCCTTGCTTACTTTGGAGTGATGGTCATTGTGGGATTCCTTTTCCTTTACAAGTTCAAGGTTAAGAAGCCCGGACTCAAAGGCCTTCTGGGACTTGTGCTTATAGGCGCCATTGAGTTTGCAATTATGATTATCTGCAAGTTTGTCTGGAACCACTAAGTTTGATGCCCCAGTTCTTGCATGAAACCCGTAAGGTAGAGGATAGATGCTTAAATTCTTATACGAAACCGCATTTGGAAGATTGATACTTAAAGGACTTACGGCCCCGGGACTTTCCCGGGCCGTAGGTCATTTTCTTGATACGAAGTTATCCTGTATTTTCATCAGGCCCTTTGTCAGAAACAATGGGATTAATCTTGATGACTACTACAGCGATAACTTTACTTGTTTTAACGATTGTTTCTGCAGGAGAGTGAAGGAAGATCGCCGGCCGGTGGATATGGATTCTTCGGTTCTTGTGGCCCCTTGTGACGGCTTATTATCAGCTTATGAGATTACGGACGGACTTGTGGTGCCCGTGAAGCAAAGCAGGTATAGTATTGCGGATTTACTGGGGGGTGGATTGGATGCGCCCGAGGCTTCCGATGCTGCGGATGTTTCTGAGGGTTCCAAGGTTGCCGATTCTTCCGATGCGGCTCGCAGGCTCGCCGCCGAGTTTGATGGGGGCTTGTGCCTCGTATTCAGGCTCTGCGTGGACAATTATCACAGATACCACTACTTCGACGACGGAAGCAAGGGTAAGAATGTGTTTATTCCCGGCCGCCTTCATACAGTAAGACCCATTGCCCTTAGGAACAGGCCTGTGTTTGTTGAGAATTCCCGTGAATACACGGTTATGGATACTGTTAACTTCGGACGTGCTATCCAGATGGAAGTAGGCGCCATGCTTGTGGGGAAGATTAAGAACAACCACGAAGAACATGAATTCAAGCGCGGCGAGGAGAAGGGGTGCTTCTTATACGGCGGCTCCACGGTAATCCTGCTGCTTAAGCGTAATCCGGATTCGTCTGCTACCAGCGCGGGTTCCGGCTCAGGTGCCAACTCCGGTTCTGAAGCCAATTCTAGTTCAGGCGCCAACTCCAGTTCAGAAGCCAATTCTAGTCCAGGCGCCACGATTCACTTAGACGAGCCCTTCTTGGCCAACACCCTCGCCGGCATCGAGACCCCCGTTAAGATGGGGCAGAGAATCGGAGTTAAGGCCCCGGCAGAATCAAAACACTAATGTACTCGCCTAATTAGAAATTTGTTAGTGCCGTCATCGCGGAGAATACTAACAAATCAATTGATGTTAGAATTTGTCAGTGCCGTCATCGCCGAGAATACTAACAAATCAATGGATGTTAATAATTTGTTAGTACCGCCATCGCCGAGAATACTAACAAAATCAATGGATGTTAGCATTTGTTAGTGCCGCTATTGCGGAGAGTACTAACAAATTAATAGATGCAAATAATTGTTAGTGGAATGCCCGTATGCATGTACTAACAAATGATTAAACTTGCTGTTTCTTTAGTGACTGGGCGAATCAAGTCGCTAAAGAGAAGCTAACAAGATACTAACAAGAGGACAAAAAGACAAATCAATTAGTCATACAAGCAAAAAAAATACTAATGGAATTCAAAACCTGAAATTCCATTAGTATTTTGTTATAATCCGGTATTATTTCTTGCGGTTCTTCTTTTCTTCGCCGCCGATTCTGTTAGCGGCAGCCTGATCACCCTTCATTACAAGCTTAATCATATCTGTCCTGAAGCCGGCATCGATGAAGTCGCAGTTCTTACAGAAGGGATATTTGTGTCTTCCCTCTACGATGGCTTTCCTGAGTCCCTGAAGCTTGGGGCCTTCCCAGACTTCCTTCACGGGAGTTGTGGATACATCGCCAAAATCAGTTACTTCTAAACTGTCGCAACAGCAGATTCCAACCTTGCCGTTTGGAGTTATCCAAAGGTCTGTGTAGGGAAGGAGGCAGGTCTGTGTGTAAACCTTCTCAGTTGCCTGCTTGTTGGGCGCGGCGCCTGCTCTGTTTGTCAGGACCTCTCCCAGATAACGCATCTGGATGATAATCTCAAGATCCTCAAATTCAGCGGGATGAGCCTTGATATAATCGTAAATCTCCTGAACATTCTTGTGAAGCTTATATTCATGAGCGTAATTGTTGATGATGAGCTGATCAAGATAAGGCTGAAGCTCTCTTATCTTATCAAGAGTAAGAATAAGTCCGTTGGTGGACATGAAGATGAAGCTCTTTGGAAGCTTCTCTCTTGCGTATTTATGTCTCTCAACAATCTCGGTATCAAGAAGGGGCTCGTTGTTTCCATAAAGAGTCAGGTGACCCTCGTAACCCCAATCAGCCAGCTGGTCGATGATGGAGTGATAGAGATCATCTGAGATTTTACAAAGGGGGCGCTTCTCGCACTTAACGCTTGCGGGACAGAAGGAACATGTTGAGTTACATCTGTTGATTGTCTCGATGTTTACGACCTGGGGCATGGGAACCTGGTCCTGCTCCACAAACCACTTGCAGAATGCGTCGCCGTCATGACTTCTTGTGGCAAACTGTAATTTAAGATAAGCGGCGGCTGCCAGATTGGGGGCAATTCTTCTTGCCTCGTATCCGAAGCGGCCTAAAAATGAACTGATTTTGATTGACATGATTTATCCTCTTGTTACGATTTGGTCTTTTCAGATAATACCATTGTTTATGGCTTTATTCAACGCTTTCAAGTTTAAGAATTTTCTGCATCAAATCGCAATCCTCAAACCATACTTCTTTCAAGGGCCAGGGCAGCGGCTCCACAAAGTCCCTGTCCTTCTTGTCAAGGCGGTTAAGGAAGGCTTCAAAGGCCTTTGGATTCTTATATCGTAAAAACCCAAAATCTACTTTCAGGTATTTCCTGTCCTCTGCTTCGGCAGTTTTCGTCACCTGTTTAAAGCTTGGCTTGCCGTAAGAATCGTAGACAGTGATGTAGTCTTTCTGAATGATGGGTTCCCCCTCGTCTCTGGGTGGCGTAAGGCGCACCTTTCCCGTATCCACGAAATGCTTCCACATGGTGGCTGCGATTCTGGAAATGGGAGTGGGAAATTCAAGCTTCTCTTTTATTTCATATGCATTGTAGCCAAGATCTGCCAAATGCCTTATGGCTCCACCGCTGGCAAAATCATGGGTAAAGTCCGCCAATGCCTTGTTGAATTCATCGCTCATATGTTTACCTTCTGGTTGACAATTCTTAATACCTATTATTATAGTCTATCATATCATTTTTGACCTGCAACAAGCTGTAGAGCATGCTATAATTAATTTATGCAGCAATTAATTAACGACATCAAATCCGGAGAATTTAAGAAAGTCTACCTTTTGTACGGCGAGGAGGATTACCTCAGAAAGCAGTATAAGGATAAACTGCGCGCTGCCTTAACCACAGGTGAGGATGACATGAACTATGCCTATTTTGAGGGTAAGGACATTCAGGCAGGGCAGGTCATTGACTTTGCGGAGACGATGCCGTTTTTGGCTGAAAGAAGAGTTGTATTTATTGAGAACTCAGGATGGTTCAAGTCAGGCGGAGACGCCATGGCAGAGTACCTTCCTACACAATGTGACACAACTGTCATATGCTTCATAGAGACGGAAATAGATAAAAGAAGCAAGCTTTTTAAGGCAGTTACTGAGAAGGGTTATGCGGCTGAATTTGCCAAGCAGAATGAGGAGACTCTCTTTAAGTGGATTGCCGGAAAGTGCAAGTCCGAGGGCAAGCAGATACGTCGAGAGGACATTTCCTATTTTATAGAGAAGACCGGACCTGAAATGGACAACATGGCAAGGGAGCTTGAGAAGCTTTTTTGCTATTGCCTTGAGAAAAACGTAATCACCTCAGCAGACATTGATGATATATGCACCACCAAGATTGAAAGTCACATCTTTGCGATGATTGACGCCATTGCGGAGAATAAGCAGAGGGTGGCTCTTGACAAGTACTATGAACTTCTTGCCAACAAGGAAGCTCCAATGTACATCCTCTACATGATAGGAAGGCACTGTAACAACCTTCTTATGACCAAGGAGTTGAGGCTTAAGGGCCTTGATAACAGAGCCATTGCCGAGAGAACCAAACAGAAGGATTTCGTGGTAAGAAAGCAGGCCAATCAGGCTTCAAGATTTGGCGCAGCTGACTTGAGAGCTGCAGTTGAGACCTGTGTGAAGGCTGAGACAGATGTTAAGACCGGCCTTATGAGCGACAGGCTGGCGGTGGAGACGGTTATATTGACTGCATTGAAACACGAATAAACAGGAATTTGAAAAATTTAAAAACCTTATATTTTCCTTAGAAACTCCTTTTATACTTACCCATGGTAAGCAACGAAAGGAGTTTTTTTGATGAAGAAATTAACAGGATTTAACTTAAAATATTTGGCTCTCGTGTTGATGGTTTTGGACCATATACATTACATGTTTGAGTTTACGGGAAAGGTTCCCATCTGGTTTTCATGGCTTGGAAGAATAGCGGCGCCGCTTTTCTTGTTTTGTCTGATTGAGGGGTTTATTCATACACATGACAGGAAGAAGTACTTTAAAAAGATTTACCTTATCGGGGCCTTCATGGGGCTTGTGCAGTTTGGATTCTACAACGTCTTAAGGGGATGTGTGAGAGGGGATGGTTTTTTCCCGCAGAATGCAATGCTGTCAAGCTTCACGGTGCTTCTGATTATCTTGCAGGGCATTGACTGGTGCAGGGAGAAGAAGTGGGCGAAGGGCCTTGCGGGAATTCTGGTGCCTCTTGCTATCTGGCCTATATTGGTTATGGACGTATTGATGCCGGCCCTTATGAGTGCGGGAAGTGATTTGGGGCTCTTTATTCTTAATGGACTTATGATGTCATTTCTGCCTGTGCATACGACGATTATTGATGGGGGAACCGCCACGGTGTTTGCGGGAATTGTTATGTACGCCTTTAGTTTCTGCAAGAATAAAGATTTGAGGATTTTTGCCTGGGGAGTATTTTCGCTTTTATGGAATTTCGGCATGATTCTCCTTTTCGGAGGAATTGAAGTTTTTACCGAAAATTTTCTTTTCTTCTCGGCCTACGAATGGATGGAAATCTTCGCGATTATTCCCATGTTATGCTACAATGGAGAGCGAGGCAAGGGTAACGGAAAGCTGTTCTACATTTTCTACCCTGCCCATGTGTATGTATTATTTGCACTGTCGATACTTGCATATAATTTGATGTAGGTGCTATTTGTGGCCTATGTGCAATTTGGGGACTGTCCCCAAATTGCACATAGTTCGTTCTGAAAGGGTATAAAATGCGGGCAGTAGTTACGAGAGTTAAGGAAGCAAGCGTCACAATTGATGGGAAAACAGTAGGAGAGATCAGGAAGGGATTCCTGGTCCTTCTTGGCGTTCATCAGACGGATGACGAGGCAATAGCCAAAAAGATAGCGGATAAGATCTGCGGCCTTCGAGTCTTCGAGGATGAAAATGGAAAGATGAATGTGAATCCCACAGATGCGGGAGCTGAGCTTCTTATTGTAAGCCAGTTTACACTTTATGCGGACTGTAAGTCCAGAAGGCCGGGATTCAGTGAGGCGGCGAGACCTGATTTGGCCATACCTTTGTATGAGCTTGTGATTGCTGAGTGCAAGGCCAGAGGCTTCAAGGTTGAAACCGGCGAGTTCGGAGCAGACATGCAGGTGGCATCTGTTAATGATGGCCCTGTGACTATACTTCTTGATAGTGAAGAACTTTAGGTGCAGTTTGGGCCTGTCCCCAAATTGCACGTAGGAGGGAGAAATGAGCGTATACGAAAGATTATTGGCGGTGAAGGATCCGGAATATCGGGAGTTTCAGGCGAAACTGGTGCCGAATATTGACCCTGCCACAATTATCGGGGTCAGGACCCCGGATATGAGAAATATCGCAAAGGAAGTGGCGAAGAGTAAGGAGAGAGATGCGTTTTTGCAGGAGCTTCCTCATAAGTACTACGAGGAGAACCTTGTGCATTTCTTTGTGATTGCGCAGATCAAGGACTTTGATGAGTGCGTTAAGAGGGTGGAGGAGTTCTTGCCATACGTGGACTGCTGGCCCGTATCCGATCAGGCCACACCCAAATCTTTTAAGAAAAACCACCATAATCTCCTTCCCTACATTAAGAAGTGGATTGCCTCTGATCACGTATATACGGCCAGGTTCGGCATCCGCATGCTTATGAACGAGTTCCTCGGGGATGAGTTTAAGGACGAGTACGCTCAGATGGTGGCCGAGAAGAAGGGCGAAGATTACTATCTTAAGATGATGGTTGCCTGGTATTTTGCCACAGCTCTCGCCAAGAACTATGACGAAACTGTGAAATACATAGAGAATCACTGCCTTGACGAGTGGGTTCACAAGAAGGCCATTCAGAAGGCGGTGGAGAGCTTCAGAGTCACCGACGAACACAAAGAATACTTAAAGAGCTTTAGATAAATCAAAAACATGAAAAAAATATTAACCATCGATGATGAGCCGGAAATCCTTTCCCTCATCAGAAGATCACTTCAAAATGAATACGAGGTGGACACCTGCCTTCGCCCCGCTGAGGAACTGCCAAAGAACCTGGCTGTCTATGACCTCATTATTTCCGATGTCATGATGCCCGGGGAAGACGGTTACCAGATTGTGGAGAGAATCAGGAGTGAGGTAACCTGCCCAATCCTCTTCCTTACAGCCAAAAACATGGAAAGCGACGTTATCTACGGCCTTTCCGTGGGAGCTGACGATTACCTTCGGAAACCCTTCTCCGTTGCAGAATTAAGGGCCAGAATCGCAGCCCATCTTCGCCGTGAGAATCGGGAAAACACCAAGATAATCAAGGAAGGAGATGTGTGGTTTTACCTTGATGAAAAGGTGATTAAGGTTAAGGGCGAGCCCTGCAAGCTAACGAAGAGCGAGTACGACATCGCACTTTTCCTTGCGAGAAACCACGGCCGGATTTTCTCAAAGGAGCAGATTTACGAGCAAATCTACGGTTACGAGAAAGAGGGTAACGACACGACAATTACCGAACACGTTAAGAATTTAAGGAAAAAACTTATGAATCTCAGTGCCGACCCTATCGAGACGGTTTGGGGAATAGGATACAAATGGAAGAAAGAAGAGTAAAAAAAGGAAAAGACGTAAGACTGGGTACCTTGCTTGCCAGATATGTGTTAATTGTGGCAACCCTGCTTATTATCAGTTTCATTGCTTTCTACAAGGCTATAGTATATTTCTACACCGGTGGCGGGTGGAGAAATGCCAATCAGAGTGAAAATGAAGCCATGGCTTGGGCGAATGAGAGCGCGGAGACAGGGTATTTTAACAGAGACACTATTCCTGAAGATATTGATGTCATAATCGATGACGCGGATGGAAACGAAGTATTCAGGATTATATGTAATCCGGAACACGAGAATTTTTTGAACTCTTTCAGAGAAGCCATTAAAAAGGGTGATGCTCCCGTTGCCAGGGTGCGCCAGGAGTTTTTTCGACAAATAACCACAACCCACGAGACGGCCTATGTTCACTATAGCGTAACAGCGGAAAACGAAGGCCTGCTTTCAATCGCAATCATTTTTGTGGGTGTTTTGGATGTCCTGATTCCTACAATTTTTTTGATCAGACGAATCAGAAAAAGTATCAGCAGCGTCAGCGAGTATGCAAAACAGATTACGGCCGAGAACCTTTCAGGCGAACCTATTCGAAGCGGAATCCGGGAAATGAACGAGATCGTTGATGCCGTGGACTTCATGAAAGAAAACCTTGTGAAATCCATGGAAGATAAATGGGCCGACGAGCAAAAGAAGCTGGATGAAAAAGCCCAGATCGCTCATGACCTGAAAACTCCCCTCACCATCATCCGCGGCAACGCAGACCTTCTTTTAGAAAATTGCCATAACGATGACGATAGGGAAGCCATAGAGACAATAATTAAGAATTCCGAAAGAATAGCACAAAGTGTGCTGGACATACTGGAGTGATGTGCAATTTGGGGACAGTCCCCAAACTGCACATATCGTACAGAACAGAAGAGCAGATATTTTACTAAGACAGACTTTATCGAGCCGTCGGTACTTAGGTGCTGTATTGTAGCACCTTATGTACCGCTACGTGCGAGATCTAAGTGCGAACGTGTCTGTCGTGTAAAATATCTGCTCTTCTGTGAAAATCACGGTGGCGTCGGGCTACTTTTTCTTTCGGCGGTAAGGCACCCTTGCGGAGGGTACGACTTCGCTGGCGGGGGCTGTGTTGGCCACCTGATCATCGAAGAAGATATGGGCGCCGAAGGCTTTGAGGATTTCCGCCTTGCTGATGCCTCCAAGGAAGAAGGCCTCATCGATACGCACATTCCAGGCGCGAAGAGTTCTGATGACTCTTTCGTGGGCCGGGGCACTTCTTGCGGTTACGATGGCGGTTCTTATGGGAGATTCCATTGGAGGGAATTCCCTTTGCAAATCTGATATTGTGTGAAGAAAGTGGGCGAAGGGTCCTGCGGGAAGAGGATTGTTGGCATTGGCTTCCTCGTTCTGTTCGAAGGCCTTAAGTCCATATTCGTCATATATAAGCTGGCTCTCCTCGTTAAAGAGAACAGCATCTCCGTCGAAGGCAATTCTTATCTGTCCCACAGGGGCATCTGAATCATATTCCGTATTGTTATCGCAACAAATAATTCCTGCCGCAACTCCGGAATCTATGGCCTGGGCCACATCCTCCTCGTATGCTGACAGGAATAAGTCAGTCTTAAACGCATTAAGATAAGGTGCCAGAGAGGCACCGCTTGCAAGCACGGCTCTTGAAATGTTAAGGCCGTAATGCTTGATTGTATTGAACACACGAAGAGAGGTATCGGGAGAGTTGTGAGACATGATAATGACCTCAACTCGATCCTCCATACCGGGCAGTTCGTTAACCTTAAGCAAAGCCTCAATAAGGCCGAAACCCGGGCCTTTCTTAAGGATATCGTCCTCGTGTTCCATCTGATATCTGCAATAGGCGTCAACGCCTTCTTTTTCAAATATCTCATTCTCGGAGGTTAAATCAAAAAGCGCTCTTGATGAAACTCCGATTACCAGTTTTTTGTTCCAATCGCACATGGCAAACTCCTTCCTCAGCGGAGTCTGCTGCCCTCATATCTGTCTCTTGTGAGAAGGGTGAAACGAATGGCTTCAAACTGATCGCTGATATCTCCTTCGGGTACGGGAATGTCGCAGGCAATAGCCATTGTTGCAAGCATTTCCTTGTCGACCTTGTCTCGCATGCCAACCATAATGTCCAGTCTTTCCTCGTAGCTGTTAGCATCCAAAAATGCGGCAAGCTGGGGATCGAGGCTTGAACTTTCGTCGGGCTGCAACTCAAATCTGTATTTCTGAATTGCATCGGGATACTTCTCGGTGTCGACCCTTGATATAAACATGTCGAGAGGTCTTGCAAATGTCTTGCCTTCTTCGTCCAGGGAGCGGTAAATTACCAGCTTCTCTCCGGTTTCCGTGTGAATGGCGGTGTCTACTATAACATATTTAGTCCCCTTAAAATGTCTATAAACTTCCCCCGATTTCGGTATCTGTGCCATAGAACTACCTGCCTTTTCTGTATAGATAAATATATATCTATAATAATACTTCGGGGGTTTGTTGTCACGATTAAATCGTGTCAGAAACAGGAAATTTACACTTGAGAAACTCCGAATCTTTGGAGGTGACATCAATGTCATTTCCATACGGCACATCTGCCATTTCTGCCAGTTTATTGATGATTTCGGCCTTTGCTTCATCGTCAAGTCTGGAGAAAGACTTGTGATGTACTTCTAAAGTGTAAGTGCGTCGTCCATCGGTATCGATAACCTTGGTAAGGGTGATGCCGGCGTTCTTAAAACCCTCGCTGTTGAGATACTCCCTGACGTCGTCTCTGTATCTTCTTTCAAACTCGGTGTAGCTTGCATCGGTCATTGCCTGCTTCTTATTTGCTCTTACATTAATGGTTCCTATAATGCAGCTTGCAATGATAATTAACAGTGTCAGTAAAACCAGAACAGTCTTTTTCATGTCGCGTCCTCCTTGCTTCTGAAACCATTAAAACATACGGGCTGGGTAATAAACTTCCCAGGCCACCATATTTCATAGATATTTAAGAAAATCATAAAGTTTATTCGGGAGGGAAGGTGCTATAATCTAGATGATTGAGGTGACATTCTATGAAAAAAGCAATTATCGCCATGCTGGTCATAATCATAGGAACCTGCGCAGCAGGCTGTTTTTTGACCAACAGGAAGCCGGAAAAGACAATCGAGTCAGCTCCCAGTGTGACTGACACAGTCAAGGAGGAGACACAACCCGCGGCCCCCAAACCAAAGGAGCCTGAGGCAACACCAACCCCTGAAACTACGGAGGAAATCACACCTGCCCCCACAAGAAATCCCGAAGGAGTAGCGGAGATTTATAATTTGACCAAAAGTACTGAGGGCGCAGAGAAGTATGAGAGCCTTCTCAACTCTTCAAAGCAGGAATCCATGCAGTACAAAGCAGCGCAGATTGATGACCTTCTTGCAAAGTTACAGGGATCGGATAACACCTACATACCTGAGATTGACACATATTCCGTTTCAGACGTGGAAACATGGAATGACAGACCGGTCTACACATTAAGAAAGAGTGATGACTACGACAAAATAGTCATCTACATCCATGGCGGAAGTTTCATAACGAATGTTACGCCAACCCAGCTTCACTATGTTGACAACATCGCTCAGGATACAAATGCAAAGGTGTATGTCCCCATTTATCCTCTGGCGCCGACATATACTTACAAAGATACCTATGCTTTGCTTGAGACCCTCTATACAAGCCTTTTGGAACAGGGCAAAAGCATAACGATCTTCGGTGATTCCGCAGGCGGCGGAATTGCATTGGGCTTTGTGGAAGAGCTTAATGAGAAGGGCATTCAGGTCCCTGACAAGCTTATCCTTATGTCTCCTTTGCTTGATATAACGGGAACAAACGAAGAAGCCTATGAAAATGAGGCAAAGGATCCTTTAGTTACCAGATATGAGGTAATTATGTGCGGCCTTGCATGGGCGGGAGATACAGACGTTTTTGATTACCATGTAAGCCCCATATACGGGGATATCACAAACATGCCAAAGACTCTTGTGACCATGGGATCCAACGAGTATCTGGCCAAGGATATCATGAAATTTTACGGAATAATGAGAGACAACAAACAGGATATAAAGCTTCTCTACGGGGATGGACTTTTCCATGTATTCCCCTTCTATCCCATGCCTGAAAGTGATGAAGCCAATGGGATAATCGCAGCTTTTATCCGGGACTAGACTAAGAAAACGAGGAAAAATGAATTATAAGATTATAGTGGACAAAGAACATCCGATTACGGAGGAATACCTAAAGGAAGTCAAACTGATTCCCATAGTGACCGACACGGACAATAAGAAGACTCAAATCGAAAAGGAAACCTATGAGGCTTTTCTTGACATGAGAGATTACCTTTTGCTTAAGGAAAACATTACCATTGGCATCGATTCCGCTTACAGAAGCGTGGAGTATCAAGAGAAACTGATGCAGGAGTTTATCGACAAGTACGGTGAAGAGTATGCCAGGGAAACTGTGGCCGAGCCCGGAACCAGCGAGCATCACACGGGTCTGGCCATCGACATCTGTCCCAAGATTCTTGGACAGTGGATTACAGAAAACGAAGACATGATTAAGATGGAGGAAGTGTTTGATAAGATTCACAGAGCTCTTCCCATTTTCGGCTTCAGACTGACCTATCCAAAAGAGAACATAAATAAACCAGGGTCCGTATATGAACCCTGGCATATAAGATACATGGGTGGCTCTAAATAATGAATTTAAGCCTTTCATCGCACAATGTGACAGTGATGTCAGTTGCCTTTGTTTCCACCTCTCCGTCGGTGTGAACCCAAAGGGGAGTATCGATGTGAATCCTGGCCTTCTTTGCTTTGTAGGGGGCGAGGCCTTTTACCGAGAAATGAGTTCCCTTGGCAGCCTTTGGAAGGGCCATCATAAAGGTGGGAATGGAAACGGCACCTACCGTACAAAGATCCAGAATCCCGTCGGAGTAATCCGCATCGGGACAGAACTTGAATCCGCCGCCTTCAAACTTATGATTCATGAAGGCGATAAAGAAGATTTTGTCAAAAACGATAGGATTCTCAGAATCGTCAAGCCACAGCTTACAGGGCGCCTTGGGGGCACTGAATACCTGCTTGATTCCGATTCCGCCATATGTTAATTTACCAAGACCGATTTTGTTAAGTCGGTCTTTCATTTTGGAGTGCATTGCCTCTGCACAGATTGCGGCATCAAAGCCGATTCCTGCAGAAACGGAGAATCTCCTGTCACCATATTTCTTTGAAAGTTCTTCATCTTCATAATGAACAACTCCGATATCCATATTAATAATGTTGTCCTGAGATATGATGTGCTTGATGGCCTCGGCAGGATTAAAGGAGGCCTTAAGGTCTCTTGCCAGGTCATTGCTGGAGCCGGTGGGCAGGTAGCCAAGGACAAACTTGCTTAGAGGATTCATTCCCTGCAAAGCTTCGTTGACTGTTCCGTCGCCCCCGAGAAGAATAACGTCCACCTCGGAATCCGGCAAAGCCGACAATTCCTCCATGCGCTTCTTGATATCTCCGGCCTTCTCGGAAAAATAAACTTCGTATTCTACGTTAGCTTTCTTAAGTTCTTCTTCGACGCTGCCCCAAAGAATTATGCCTTTGCCTGAACAGGAAGAAGGATTTACAACAACGTGGTACATAAATTTACCCCCTTAAGGATTATATGCAAGCCTATTATACCATCTATATAATAATATTAGGCAAAAAAGTTTGCGTTATGGGAGCATAGATGATATAATCTCAATAATTTCGCACGACACAGTGCCACTATGATAAAGTACAGGAGGACATCAGATGTATTCTTTGGATGAAGTAAAAAAAGTAGATCCGGAAATTGCACAGGCGATTGTGGACGAACAGGAAAGACAGAACAGCCACATTGAGCTTATCGCTTCCGAAAACTGGGTCAGCAAAGCAGTGATGGCTGCTATGGGAAGCCCTCTTACCAACAAATATGCGGAAGGCTATCCCGGAAAGCGTTACTACGGCGGATGTGACTGCGTTGACGTAGTTGAGAATCTTGCCATTGAGAGAGCCAAAGAATTATTCGGATGTGAATATGCCAACGTTCAGCCCCACTCAGGTGCTCAGGCAAACTTTGCGGTACAGTTCGCAATCTGTAACCCCGGGGACACCATTATGGGTATGAACCTTGATCACGGCGGACACCTTACACACGGAAGCCCGGTTAACGTATCCGGTAAGTACTTCAAGATTGTGCCTTACGGTGTTAACGCAGACGGCTTTATAGATTATGACGAAGTTAGAAGACTTGCCATCGAAAGCAAGCCCAAAATGATTATTGCAGGCGCCAGCGCTTATGCAAGAACAATTGACTTTAAGAAGTTCAGAGAGATCGCTGACGAAGTTGGCGCAGTTCTCATGGTTGATATGGCACACATTGCAGGTCTTGTGGCAGCAGGACTTCATCCAAGCCCCATTCCTTATGCACATGTTGTAACAACCACAACTCATAAGACACTTAGAGGTCCCAGAGGAGGACTTATCCTTTCAAGCAACGAAGTTAATGCAAAATACAACTTCAACAAAGCTATCTTCCCCGGAACCCAGGGCGGCCCTCTTATGCACGTTATCGCAGGCAAGGCTGTATGCTTCAAGGAAGCTCTTTCAGATGACTTCAAGAAGTACCAGAAGGGCATTATCGACAATGCACAGGCTCTTTGCGAAGGCCTTAAGAAGAGAGGAATCAAAATCGTTTCAAACGGTACGGACAACCACCTTATGCTTGTGGACCTTACAAACTTCGGACTTACCGGTAAGGCAGTTGAGAAACTTCTTGATGAGGCTCATATCACAGCCAACAAGAACACCATTCCCAACGACCCTCAGTCACCCTTCGTTACAAGCGGTATCCGTCTCGGAACTCCCGCAGTTACAAGCCGTGGCATGAACACCGAAGATATGGATCAGATTGCCGAGGCAATTTCTCTTGTCATCAAAGGTGGCGAGGAGAAGGTTTCCGAAGCAAGAGCCATTGTCAAGAAGCTTACAGACAAGTATCCTTTGATCTAATCGAAGACTAAAAACTGACAATTAAATCAATATATGTGAAAACCGCCCAAAAACAACTGGGCGGTTTTTTGCAATTTATCCAAAATTCCTATTGCGCCTATGGGGGTGCCATGATACAATATCTTTCGGTAAAGGACAAGTGTGCGTTTAAGAAAGACACATAAACACAGATGTACTTGTCCAAAAGACAGGAGAGTAATATGACCGAATCCACGCAGTATTACATAATTAAAAAGAAAGCGGTACCTGAAGTACTCCTTAAGGTTGTTGAAGCCAAGAGACTTCTGGACACAGAGAAAGTTCTGACCGTGCAGGATGCTGTGGAGGAGGTTGGACTGAGCAGAAGTTCTTTTTACAAATATAAGGACGACATAATGCCTTTCCACGATGATACCCAGGGAAGAACCATCACCCTTACCTTCCAGATGGACGATATTCCCGGCCTTTTGTCCGACGTACTTAAGCTTATCGCTCAGTACAAGGCGAATATCCTTACCATTCACCAGAGTATTCCCATTGGCGGAATCGCTTCTTTGAGCATTTCCGTACAGGTTCTCAAGGACACCGGTGATGTTTCCGAGATGATTGAATCAATGGAGAACAAGTCCGGCGTTCATCACGTAAAGATTTTGGCAAAAGAATAATAATTAAGATATAAAGGATGGATAGATTTATGAAACAAGTTGCAGTTTTTGGCTACGGCACCGTGGGAAGCGGAGTGGTTGAGGTTATCGACCGCAACAGCGCCGTTATCGAGAAGAGAGTCGGAGAGAAGATTAACGTTAAGTACATTCTCGACCTTCGCGATTTTCCCGGAGACCCTAATGAGAGTAAGGTGGTTCACGACATCAACGTGATCCTCGATGATCCCGAGGTTGAGATTTGCTGTGAGACCATGGGAGGAAACGAGCCTGCATTTACTTACTCCAAGAATGCTTTACTTAAGGGAAAGAGTGTCTGCACCTCAAACAAGGAGCTGGTTGCAAACCATGGCCCCGAGCTTCTTAAGCTTGCAAAGGAGAATAATTGCAATTATCTTTTCGAGGCAAGCGTTGGCGGCGGAATTCCCGTTATCAGAACAATTAACGAAGCTTTGACTGCAGAGATTATAGACGGTATTACAGGTATTCTTAACGGTACCACAAACTACATCCTCACAAAGATGGACAGAGAGGGTGCAAAGTTTGACGATGTATTAAAGCAGGCTCAGGATCTTGGCTACGCCGAAAAGAACCCCGAAGCCGACGTGGAAGGATATGATGCATGTCGTAAAATCGCAATTCTCTCATCACTTATGACAGGCCATTATGTTCATTTTGAGGATATTTACACCGAGGGAATCACAAAGATCACTCCCGAGGATTTCAAGTATGCCAAGGCCCTTAACTGCACAATTAAGCTTCTTGCAATGAGCAAGGAGGACAACGGTTCCTACTACGCAATGGTTGCTCCTTTCCTTATCGGAAAGGAAACGGCTCTTTACAATGTAAACGATGTTTTCAACGGCGTGTTCATTCACAGCAACATGCTTGACGATTCCATGTACTACGGAAGAGGCGCAGGTAAGCTTGCCACAGCAAGTGCCGTTGTGGGCGACGTGATTGAGGCTGCAAAGAACAAGGGCAAAACCCTCCCTATCTTCTGGGACGACACTAAGGTTAACCTTCTTGGAATCGGCGAAGTAAATCGTTCCTTCCTTGTAAGAGTTAAGGAAGCAGAGTGCGACAAAGCAAAGATTGAAGCAGCTTTTGGCAAGGTGACATATGTAACTGACGCAGGTGTTGACGGAGAAATCGGTTTTGTGACACCTATGATGAAAGAGAAGGATTTCGAAGCAAAGCTTAGTAACTTAAGCGGTGTAATCGGAAGAATCCGTTTGGACAAATAATTATTGATAAAAGAGGTTTGGAGAATTGAGTAAAGTAGTAAAATTCGGCGGCAGCTCCCTTGCAAGTGCCGAGCAGTTTAAAAAAGTAAAAGACATCATCATGGCTGACAAGGACAGAAGATATGTGGTTCCTTCAGCTCCCGGCAAGCGTTTTTCCAAGGATACCAAGGTAACCGACATGCTTTATCAGTGCTATTCCAAGGCTGAAAAGGGCGAGAACTTCAAAGATAAGCTTGCTGAAATCAAGGCAAGATACGATGAGATTATTACAGGCCTTAAGCTTAACGTAAACCTGGATAAGGAGTTTGCGGAGATAGAGAAGAATTTTACCAACAAAGCAGGCTCTGACTATGCCGCATCCAGAGGTGAATTCTTAAACGGAATTCTTATGTCCCACTATCTCGGATACCCCTTCATCGACGCTGCAGACGTTATCTTCTTCGATGAGAATGGTGAGTTTGACGCAGATAAGACCGACGAGGTTTTGAGTGCACGTCTTAAGGAAGATGAGAGAGCGGTTATCCCCGGTTTCTACGGAAGCATGCCTGACGGTTCCGTCAAGACCTTCTCAAGAGGCGGTTCCGATATCACAGGTTCCATCGTGTCCAAGGCAGCAAGAGTGGACGTTTACGAGAACTGGACAGATGTGTCAGGATTCCTTATTGCGGATCCCAGAATCATTCCCAACCCTGAAGTAATCGAGATTATCACATACAGAGAGCTTCGAGAGCTTTCATACATGGGCGCTACCGTTCTTCACGAGGATGCTATTTTCCCCGTGCGCAAGATGGGTATTCCCATTAACATCAGAAACACCAATGCTCCCGAGGATAACGGAACATGGATTGTTGGAAGCACCGGACAGAAATCCAAGTACATCATCACAGGTGTGGCAGGTAAGAAGGGCTTCTGTGCAGTAAATATTGAAAAGGACATGATGAACTCCGAGATCGGTTTCGGCCGTAAGCTTCTTCAGGCTTTCGAGGAGAACGGAATTTCCTTCGAGCACTCACCTTCAGGTATCGATACCTTCACAGTATTTGTACATCAGGATGAGTTCATGGACAAGGAGCAGAAGGTTGTGGCAGGAATCCACAGACTCTGCAATCCCGACACGGTTGAAATCGAGACAGATCTGGCGCTGCTGGCAGTTGTGGGACGTGGCATGAAGTCCCAGAGAGGTACTGCGGGACGTATCTTTTCAGCCCTTGCTCACGCCAACATCAACGTTAAGATGATTGACCAGGGTTCCAGTGAGCTTAACATTATCATCGGTGTAGCTAATTCTGATTTTGAAGCGGCAATAAAAGCAATTTATGATATTTTTGTGGTTTCTCAGTTATAAGAGAAAATACAAAATGTATAAACAATTTTGAAAAAATAAACTTTATAATCTGTCAAGAACAACAAATACAATTAAGAAAACATATTTTGAGAAAATATTTGTGAAAATGTATTGACAAATCAGAGGTCATACTCTATACTTAGAGTATGGAATTCATCCAGACGGATGGTTCTTTATATAGATTGTTGCAGAAGGAGGTACGGACCACCTAACTACTTAGTGTAATACCACAAAGTAACGCAGTACAACTTTATAGGGAACTACCAATGAATGGTAATCGAGTACACCAAGTCGGGTAGCGATTAGAAGAAGCCTAAATATTCGAGAGGAGATTAACGCTACAGTGCCAGAGGGCACAAAGGATGGAAAGATTACAACCCAAGATGGAGGGAAGTCCATTGGAAACTGATTTTTAGAAGAGGGCATTGAGCGATAGGTTCGGTGCCCTCTTCTAGTTGTGCAAGCGAAACTCTATGTGGAAATTGGCAGGGAAATGGAGTAAAATAAAATAGTAAAGTTTTTATATCAAAGAGGAAAGTTATGGAAGAAAAAACTAACGTAGAGCAGGAAAAGAGAGAGGCCAGACGTAAACGCAGAAAGAAAAACGAAATCCTCTCCTATGTAACCGTGCTTCTTGTTTTGGCATTATTGACTGTGGGCGGTATTGTTGCTGCCAAGTTTTTATATAATCCTGCGCAGGAGGAGAAGGCTGCTGAGGAAGTGGCTAACGAGATTCAGCAGGAGCTTTCCGAACAGGAAGAGGAAGTAATCCTTACGGAGCCTGAACCTGTGGAGCCTGAAGTTACAGCACCCACAGCAGATGAAATCGGGGACCAGATTGTTACTCCCATCATCGAAGGCATGACCCTTGAAGAGAAGGTTGCAGGTTTATTTATCGTAACTCCTGAGGCTATTACCGGTGTTGATACCGCTACTCAGGCAGGTGACGGAACCAAGAAAGCCATAGAGGAGTACCCGGTTGGAGGAATTATCTATTTTTCCAAGAATATACAGAGCAAAGATCAGCTTACGGATATGATTTCGAAGACCGCTTCCTACTGTAAGTATCCCATGTTCTTCGCAGTTGACGAAGAGGGCGGAGATGTGGCACGAATCGCCAACAGCAGCATTGAAGTTGAGAAGACGGGCCCTGCAGCTGACATAGCCGCAACAGGAGACCCCAACAAGGCATATGTGGCTAACTCAGTTATAGCTTCATATCTTAAGGAACTTGGATTCAACCTTGATTTTGCCCCGGTTGCGGATGTTGCAAGTATCGAGGACAGCTTCATCGGAAACAGAGCATACGGAACAGACTTTAATGCCGCAGCACCCTTTGTTTCAAATGCGGTAACAGGCCTTCAGGAGAACGGCGTAAGCGCATGCCTTAAGCACTTCCCCGGACTTGGAGCCACAAGCGGCGATACACATAAAGAGATGGTTACCAACGAGCGTACATCTCAGGATTTCAAAGACAACGAGTTTATTACCTTTAAGGCAGGAATTGAGGCCGGAACTGATTTTATCATGGTAAGCCACATTTCCCTTCCTTCAATCACCGGCGACAACACACCTTGTTGTTTGATTCCTTCAATTGTAACCGACATGCTTCGTGCTGAACTTGGTTACAAGGGTGTCGTTATTACCGACGCCATGAACATGGCAGCAATTTCCGAGTACTACTCATCTGACGAGGCAGCAATCAAGGCTTTGAAGGCAGGCTGTGACATGATTCTCATGCCTGAGAACTTCAAGGAAGCTTATGATGGAATCATTAAGGCTGTCAGAGAAGACCAGACTCTCGATGAGAAGAGAATCGACGATGCTCTTAAGAGAATCTACAAGGTTAAGTACAAAGAGCAGATTGCTGAGGAACTTGCCAAATACTAAGGTCTGTGTTATTTTAGATAACGTGTCGGTCGGGGCGCATAACTCCGGCCGATTTTTATGAATGTGCAAGTTGAGGTTTTTTACATGGATAATAAAGAAGTAGTAAAAGAAAATAAAATGGGCACAATGCCCGTAAACAAGTTGCTTTTAAACATGTCCCTGCCCATGATGGCATCTATGCTGGTGCAGGCCATGTACAACATCGTAGACAGCATCTTCGTTTCAAGAGTCAGTGAGGGAGCTTTGACGGCCGTTACCCTGTCCTTCCCCATTCAGATGCTGATCATCGCCGTGGGCGGCGGTACCGGCGTAGGTATTAACGCGGTTCTTTCCAAGGCCCTTGGCGAGAAGGATCACGATGAGGTTAAGAAGTCCGCAACAAACGGCGTTTTCCTCATTGCGATGTCATACATCGTATTTTTGATGAT
>JAEEGH010001728.1_pt1 | contig 61696 bp, 48 predicted proteins | sample 9134181 | NCBI WGS metagenome assembly JAEEGH01 (sample SAMN16246544, study PRJNA631951) | gut metagenome | biome: gut microbiome; feature: rumen; material: DP-attached | host: Bos | place: Iran: Karaj | collected 2018-10
TAGCTACGAAGGTACTCATTATTCCCGAAAAAAGTAGTAACTTGCGAGGGTGTGAGCAAGTTTATTCTATATCAGATGCTGCCGCGGGTTTTCGGGCAGCGGGATTGGGTGCCGGGCGGTTCTTACGAGCGGAACGGCAGCGGCAAGATGGCCGACATCACCGATGCCAAACTGGCGAAACTCCGTAATGAACTGCACGTTAGCGCGGTTTGGTATACCGGTATAATCCAGCACGCCACCAAAACCGTCTTTCCGGGAATTGAGCCATGCCATCCCGACCTGGTCAAGGGCGAGGCCGGCAGCCCGTACGCCATTACCGATTATTTTGACGTGGCGGCGGAGCTGGCTACCGAACCGTCCAAAAGGATGCAGGAGTTTGAAGCTCTGGTGGCACGTACTCACAAGGCGGGGCTCAAGGTGGTGATGGACTTTGTGCCGAATCACGTCTTCCGTCAGTTCCGGAAGCCCTTTACCAAGATAAACTTCTACACACTTTACGGCCAGTCGCTGAAGTTGCCCTTCGAGACCGATTACCGCGAGAGCCCGGCGCTGGGAACGGGCAACTGCCCCGGCACGGCGGAACCGGCAATCACCGACTGGTACGAAACAATTAAACTCAATTACGACAACAAGTACACCTGGAACATAATGCTGGATGTGCTGCTGTTCTGGGCCGGGAAAGGGGTGGATGGCTTCCGCTGCGACATGGTGGAGCTGGTCACCGCCGACTTCTTCCGCTGGGCATTTGCACAGGTGCGGTACAAGTTCCCGGGCACTTTCTTTATTGCTGAGGTTTACGACAAGAACAACTACCACCGATACAGAGATGCCGGTTTTGACTACCTGTACGACAAATCCGGCTTTTACGATGCCCTGCGAGAGATTTGCGCCGGCAACCGACCGGCTTACTGGCTCAGCGGCGAATGGCAGTTCCTGGGCGACCTGCAGCCGCGGATGTTGAACTTCCTGGAGAATCACGACGAGCAGCGGGTGGCCAGCGACTTCTTTTTGGGAGATGGCCGCAAGGCCCTGGCACCGCTGACGGTGTCGATGCTTTTCAACACCGCGCCCTTCATGATTTACTTTGGCCAGGAATACGGCGAGCGCGGGATGCAGGAAGAGGGCTACAGCGGGCGCGACGGCCGCACATCGATATTTGACTATTGCTCGCTTTCCGGCGAGAAGGACGGGGAGCTTTACGAAAGATACAAGGAACTGACCGCCCTGGCGGCGACGCCGCTGTTTGCGGAGGGCAAGACCTACGACCTGATGTGGCTCAACCCAGCCAGCGACCATTTTGACCCGACGCGGCAGTTCGCATTTATGCGGGGCCACGATGGCAAGGGGGCTCTGGTCGTGGCAAATTTCGCCGACCACCCTGTAAATGTGCGTATCAACATCACCCAGGATGCATTCAATTACCTGGACATCCCGGTGGACCATCATTTCTTTGAAACGATAAACATACCGGCCAACGATGCCGTAGTAATAAAGACCTTCAATTTATGAAGCGCTTAGTAATCATACTGTTAGCCCTGATGACCGCGCTGGCCGCCAATGCCCAGGCGCAGCTGTCCCGCAGAAATGTGGAAAATCCCGAGAAGTGGATCAAGTCCGCCTTCGGTCGCGGTGCAATTCCGCCGTTCTCCTTTGAATACGACGGCGTCCCCAGCGCCCGGTTCATCCGCAGCTGGAAATACGAAAGCAGCAAGACCACCGCTCAGGGTGATAATGTCGTTCAGTACAGCATCATCTATAAGGATCCTAAAAGCGGCCTGCAGGTGCGCGCAGTCGTAACCGGCTACACCGACACCGGCGCCATCGAGTGGGTGCTGCGCTTCAAGAATGCCGGCAGCGTCAAAACGGGCATCGTCAGCAATGTAAAGACGGCCGATTTCACCCTGAAGGACAAGGGCGCCAACGGCTACAGTCTCCGCCGGCTGCGCGGCAGCAATGCCGACATCCACGATTTTGAAGTGGTGGAGGAGAGCCTGAACGAGGGTGAAAGTGTGAATCTGGCAACCCGCGGCGGCCGCAGCTCCGACATCATATCGATGCCGTTCTTCAACATAACTGCGCAAGGTGCCAACTGCGGCCTGGTCTATGCCATTGGCTGGACCGGAAACTGGCGCACCGATTTCTCGGGTGGAAAGGGGCAGTGCAGGGTCGAGAGCGGCCTGAAAGACGCCAATTTCTACCTGGAGCCGGGCGAGGATGTCCGCACTCCTATGGCCTCCGTGCTGTTCTGGGAGGGTAAGGAGCTGATGTCGGGCCACAACGCCTTCCGCCGCCACGTGATGGCGCACCACAGCCATAAGGTGGACGGCAAGCCCTGGACTCCGCTCTGCGCCGGGTTGGACTACGGCGACCCCGCACCGTGCAACGAATATACCTGCCTGACCGACCTTCTGGCCCGAGGCATAGTGCAGCGCCACAAGCAGTTGGACATCATGCCGGAGGTGTTCTGGCTGGATGCCGGCTGGTACGAACCCCCGACCGGGCCCGTCTTCAACGGGCAGTTCGGCTGGCCCGCGGTGGGTACATGGGTGGTAGACCGCGAGCGCTACCCCGACGGCTTCATCAACATGTCCAACCTGATGCACAGCTACGGCGCGCAGTTTATGGTGTGGTTCGAGCCCGAAAGGGTGACGCTGGGCAGCAAGTTCGCCACCGAGCATCCGGAGTATATGATGCGGCTGGGCGACCTGTCGGTGGTGAAGGAGGTCTATAAGATGAGTGACAGCCTTACGGCAGATATGATAGAGGCCTACCGCCTGGACCGGCCCGACCGCGAGCGGATGGTGTTCAACCTGGCCGATGACCAGGCCCGTGAATACCTCTGCAAGTACATCGGCGACCTGATGGAGGCTAACGGAATAGACCACTATCGCCAGGATTTCAACTTGGATTTTGTGGATCTTTTCTGGGCCACCGCAGACGGCCCCGACCGCCGTGGCGTCACCGAAATGAAATACATCGAGGGCCTTTACAAGTACTGGGACTACCTGCTGAACCGCTTTCCCGGCCTGAGGATAGACAACTGCGCATCCGGCGGCCGCCGCATCGACCTTGAGACCATCTCCCGCACCGTGCCGCTCTGGCGCACCGACTATGGCTACGGCGAACCGCTTGGCTACCAGTGCCAGACCTACGGCATAAACATGTTCCTGCCGCAGAGCGGAACCGCCTGTTACAACACCGATTTCTACACCGCCCGCAGCGGCTATTCCAGCGCCATGGTGGCGCACATTCCGGTGCTTCAGGGCGGTTATGACGCAGCCGCCATCCGCCGCGTGTACGACGAGTTCAAGGCGGTGCGGGAATACTTCCTCAAGGATTTCTATCCGCTCAGCGGCCTGGGCGACATGACCGCCACCGACCGTTGGCTGGCATATCAGCTTGACGATCCCGAGACCTATACGGGCTATGTTTTTGCCTTCCGCCGCCCCGACTGCAGGGAGAACACTTATACGGTGGACCTTCACAATATGGATCCGTCGGTGAGATATTTGCTGGTGAACTGCAATACCGGCGACCGTCTGGACGTGATGGGCGCCGACCTGCAGCACTTTACCGTGACGCTGCCGGATGCCCCCGATTCGATTTTATACAGATATGAAAGGAACTAGATTGATATTTACCGCACTGGCGCTGGCGCTTTCTTTGAGCGCTACCGCCCAGTCACCGATTGCCCGCAAGGGGGTGGAGAATCCCGACAAGTGGATTCAGGCCGCCTTCGGCAAAGGCACATTGCCGCCGTTCTCCTTCACCTTGGACGGCGTTCCCAGCGAAAAGTTCATAAAGGGCTGGGAGTACAACAAGAAAAAACTGACCGCCAAAGAACCCGGCAGCGTATGCTACGAGTTCACTTATCGCGACAAGAAGAGCGGCCTGAAGGTTACCGCCACCGTCACCGGTTATACCGATTATCCGGCGGTGGAGTGGGTTCTGCGTCTGGCAGCCACCGGCAGCGGCAACACCGGCCGCATCGCCAACCTCTGCGCCGCCGATTTCTTAATTAAGGAGAAGGGCGTCACCGGTTGGAATATGCGCCGATGCAAGGGCAGTTGCGGCAGCATAGATGACTTTGCGATTATCGAAGAGTCTTTGGCAGAAGGAAAGAAGCTGAATCTGGTGACAGACGCCGGCCGCAGTTCTGATGAATTCGCCCTGCCGTTCTTCAATGTCACCGCCGACGGCACCGGCGACGGCTTCGTCTTCGGTATCGGCTGGACAGGCAGCTGGAAGGCCGATTTTGCAACTGCCGGCGGCGCATGCACCGTGAAGATGGGCCTCGAAAACGCCGATTTCTATCTGAAGAAAGGGGAGGATGTCCGCACTCCGATGGCTTCGGTGCTGTTCTGGAAGGGCGATGATGCTATGTCGGGTCACAACGCCTTCAGAAAGTTTGTCCTGGCGCACCACAGCCGCAAGATAGACGGCAAGCCGTGGACCCCGCTGTTGGGCGGCCTGGACTGGGGCGACCCCTCTCCCTGCAACGAATATACATGCCTTACCGACGAGCTGGCCCGCGCCATTGTGCGCCGCTACAAGCAGTTCGACATTATGCCGGAGGTCTTCTGGCTGGATGCCGGCTGGTATTCCACTCCGGAGGGCAACCACTTTGACGGCAATTTCAGTTGGGGCGTGGTCGGCAACTGGGAGTGCGACAGTGAGCGCTTCCCAGACGGTTTCGTGAACATGTCCAACCTGATGCATTCCTACGGCTCCGAGTTCCTGGTTTGGTTCGAGCCAGAAAGGGTTATGAAGGGGACTCTATTTGCCAAGAATCACCCCGAATATATGCTCTCAGTGTCCGATGACGACAATTATTATATCTATAATCTGGCCGACGACAAGGCGGTGGAGTGGCTGTGCAAGTATATCGGCGACTTTATTGAAATCAACGGCATAGACCACTACCGGCAGGATTTTAACACCGGCGCATTGGCAGAATACTGGGCTGCCAACGACGAAAAGGGTCGCCGCGGCATCACCGAAATGAAATACATCGAGGGTCTTTACAAGTATTGGGATTATCTTGAAAAGCGCTTCCCGCGCCTGCAGATAGACAACTGCGCCTCCGGCGGCCGCCGCCTGGACCTGGAGACCACCTCCCGTGCCGTCCCGCTCTGGCGCACCGACTACAACTACGGTGAGCCGCTCGGCTATCAGTGTCAGACCTACGGCATCAACATGTTTCTGCCGCTTAGTTGCACCGGCATCTACGAGACCGATTTCTACAACTCCCGCTCCAGCTACAGCAGCGCGCTGGTAATGAATTTTGCGATGCTGGACGGCCGTCAGGACTCCCGCGAAATGAAGCGTGTCTACGAGGAATACAAGGGAATCCGCGACCTCTATACAAAGGATTATTACCCGCTGAGCGGCTTTGGCGATGTCACCGGCAAGGATATCTGGATGGCATACCAGATGCACGACCCCGCCACCGGCAGCGGCTTTATAATGGGCTTCCGCCGACCCGAATGCTCCAAGGAGACATATACGGTGAATCCGAAGGCGCTCAGCCCTAACGGCACCTACATAGTGACCAACTGCAATACCGGCGAGAGCCGCGAACTCTACGGCGGCGACATGCTCAGCGGCTATGTCCTATCGCTTGACGATGCCCCCGATTCCATACTGATTAAATACGAGAAGGAATGAGAAAGATACTGTCTATAGTGTTTGTGTGCGCGGCGTTGCTGACCGGTGGCCGTGCGATGGCGCAGGGCGTGATTACCCGCACTGGAATCGACAATCCGGAAAAGTGGATCAACACCTACTTTGCCCAGGGCAAGGTGCCTCCCTTCTCGTTTGCATACGAAGAGATAAGCTCCGGCAAGTTTATCACAGACTGGCGATTCTCCAAGAAGAAAGTCTCTTCTGCGAAGGGCGTGGTGGCCTACACCGCTACCTGGACAGAACCGAACGGAGTGCTGCGCGTGACCTGCGACATTAAGGGTTATGCCGATGCCGGGGCGGTGGAGTGGACGCTCAAATTCAAGAACCTGTCGCGCTACAACACCTCCAAGGTGGCTGTGGTGAGGGTGGCCGACTATAAGGTTAGCGAGGACAATGCAAGCGGCTTCACCGCCCGCTGGGCCAACGGCTACAACGACAACCGCGACGATTTCGTACCCAACGAAACCGATTTGCGCGCAGGAGTTCTGATGGAGTTTGCTCCGGAGAAGGGTCTATCTTCTACCGGAACCACGCTGCCTTACTTTAACATTGAATCCCGCGGCGCAGATGCCGGCGTGGTGATGGCCATCGGCTGGACCGGCTGCTGGAACGCCCGTCTGACCGGCGTCACCAGCCTGGAATACAGGATGTTCGCCGGGTTGGAGAAGGCCAACTTCTACCTGAAGCCGGGCGAGGAGGTCCGCACTCCGCTGGTGGCCACAATCTTCTGGAAGGGCAGCGACTATGCCTGCGGCCAGAACGCCTTGCGCAGGTTCATTGTAAAGCACCATTCGCCCCGTGTAAACGGCTCGCTTTGGGCTCCTACGGTGGGCGGTTTCGACTTTGGCAATCCCGCGCCCTGCGAGGGCAGCGCCTGCCTTTCCGAGGATCTTGCTATGGCGGCAGTGAAGCGTTACAAGCAGCTGCATATCTTCCCCGAAGTGCTGCTGATGGAGAAAGGGTGGTATTCCACTCCCGGCGACTGGAGCTTTGGCGAAGATTTATTTCCCGACGGCCTGGGGCGCCTCTCCGGCCTGATCCATTCCTACGGCGGGAAGCTGATGCTCAGCATTGACCTGGAAAACATCAACAAGAATTCACAGCTGGCCAAGGATCACCCCGATTTCATGCTGCTGGGCGGCAAGAAATACCAGTATATATTCGACTTTTCGCAGCCGAAGGCGGTGGACTGGCTGTGCAAGTACATAGGCGATATGATGGAGCGCGAGGGGGTGGACGGCCTTCTGTGCGACTTCGAGGGCGATTTGGCCCACTTCTGGGACCTGGCCGACGGCGTGGACCGCGCCGGTCTGGTGGAGATGAAATATGTAGCCGGACTGTACCGTTTCTGGGATTATATCCTCAAGCGTTTCCCGGGCTGTGCGCTGGACTGCAGCGCTTCTATGGCCCGCCTGGACCTGGAGGTGGTTTCGCGCAGCGCCATTGTCGGTCGCGGACGCGCCCTGACTCCCGAGTTGGCCCAGTGTCAGAATTACGCCCTGAATCAGTATTTCCCGCTTCAGTGCTCCGTCGCAACAGGCGCTGATGCTTACGACGCCCGTTCCCGCTTCGGAGGGCTGCTTTCCATGGATTTCAGCCTGTTTGGCCGCGGATTGAGCGGAGAGCAGATGCAGGATCGTTTCAAAGAGTATCACGAGATTAAAAACTGCCTGCTGGGTGATTATTACCCGCTTATCGGCCTTGTGGCGCAGCGTCACGAAGACCGGTGGATTGCGGAGCAGTTCCACGACCGCGCTTCCGGCAGCGGAATAGTTGTGGCTTTCAGAAGAAGTTTGGCAGAAAATGTTACATTTGCAGCGGGATTGAAAGGCATCGATCCGGAAGCCGTTTACGAGCTGTACGACTGTGACGCCGGCACCCGCACCACAGTGAGCGGTAGCGAACTTACTAAAGGATACGTAATTAGGATTCCGGAACAGCGTTCAAGTACTTTGATAAGATATAAACTTAAAGGCAGGGATTAGAGCCCGAAGGGCGATTGGTAAGTCCCTTCCCCGGGGGAAGGGATTTAGGGATGGGGTAGCGTTATAAAAAGTGCGAGGGCCTGTCCATTGCCGGTTGTGAAGCACATTATTTTTATTAGCGATGAAACAACTCGACGTCAACTTTATGCATCCCGCAGAGCAGATTGCCGTCATTATCAAGCGCATCTACCGCAGCGGAATGACCACCACCTCAGGTGGAAACGTTTCTATCCGCGACGACAACGGCGACATCTGGATTACTCCATCTGCAATAGACAAAGGTACACTCAAACCCTCCGATATAATGAGAGTTACGGCCGACGGTCAGATTATCGGCCCTTACAAGCCTTCGTCTGAATATCCCTTCCACAGGGCAATTTACAACACCCGGCCGGAAATCCGCGCCATTATCCACGCCCATCCTCCGGGACTGGTGGCGTTCAGCATAGCGCACAAGATTCCCAATACCAATATAATTCCCCAGGCCCGCGATATATGCGGCGAGATTGGTTATGCTCCTTACGCGTGCCCCGGCAGCGAAGAGCTGGGCAAGAAGATCTCCAAGGTCTTCGAGGACGACAAGTACAAGGCTGTGATTCTGGAGAACCACGGCGTGGTGCTTGGCGGCAGCGACCTGATGGACGCTTACCAGCGTTTCGAGACTCTCGAATTCTGCTGCCGCACTATCATCAACGCAGAGCACTTCGGCGGCATCAACACCTTGACAGAGGCACAGATAGCCGACTTCCACAGCCGCATCCCGCACAACATAATGCACTTCATGGACGTGCAGCATCCCAGCGACGAGCGCGATATGCGCGGCCAGATGGTGGAGATGATTCACCGTTCCTGCGACCAGGGACTTATGATATCGACCTACGGTACCGTGTCGATGCGCTGGAAAGGCAATGACTTTCTGATTACCGCCACCGGCAAGCCGCGCTGGGACATGCAGCGCGAGGATATCGTCCAGATCCGTGACGGTATGGCCGAGGTGGGCAAGATTCCCAGCCGCAGCGTGGCGCTGCATCAGCGCATCTATCAGAAGAATCCTCATATCAACTCCATCATTACAACCCAAACTCCGAACCTGATGGCTTTTGCGGTATCGGGCAAGAAGTTTGACGTGCGCACCATCCCCGAGAGCTGGATTTTCCTCAAGGACGTGCCGCGCCTGGAGTTCAACGAGCATTATGAGAATCCCGACAAGGTGGCCGACATTCTCTCTAAGAACCGCGCCATCATGGTCAACAACGACTGCTTTATTGTGACGGGCGATGCCCTGATGCAGACCTTCGACTATCTGGAGGTCGCCGAGTTCAGCGCCCATTCGCTGGTTATGGCCACCGCCATCGGCCAGCTGAAACCAATCACCGATAAGGAGATCGAAGAACTTAGAATTGCTTTTAATGTGAAATAATGAAACCATACAGAAAGGCCAGCCTTATTCTTGAAGACGGAACGGTCTTCGGCGGATATGCCTTCGGCGCCAGTCGCCCGGCATCCGGCGAGACCGTTTTTTCTACCGCAATGGTAGGTTACACAGAAACCCTAACCGACCCTTCCTTCCAGGGACAGATACTATGCGTGACCTATCCGCTGATAGGAAACTACGGCGTACCCGTCATGGAACGCGACGAGGATGGCACTTTCCGCGGATTCGAGTCGGAAGGAATCCACGTCCGCGGCCTGGTCATCGGCGACCTTTCTGTCGATTTCAGCCACTGGAGCGCAGCCATCAGCCTGGACGAATGGCTCCGCCGAGAGAATGTCCCGGGCATCTGGGGCGTCGACACCCGCGCCTTGACGCAGAAACTGCGCGAGAGCGGCTCTATGCTGGGCCAGATAGTAATGGAAGGCGAGGAACCCGTCAAGGTGCTGGACGACCCCAACACCCGCAACCTCATTGAAGAGGTCTCCTGCAAGGAGCCCATCCGCTACCGCGAAGGTGCCGGCAAGAAGGTGGTGGTGATTGACTGCGGCATCAAGCACAACATAATCCGCTGCCTGATAGCCACCGGCGTTGAGGTGATCCGCGTCCCCTGGGACTACGATTTCAACGCTGACCCCACGATGAACGACTGGGACGGCCTGTTCATCTCCAACGGCCCCGGCAATCCCGATTACTGCGGCGCCACGGTACAGCACATACGCGAGTCGATGGCCCTTGGCCGTCCGATCTTCGGTATCTGCATGGGCAACCAGCTGCTGGCAAAGGCGGCCGGCGCAAAGATCTACAAGCTCAAATACGGCCATCGCGGCCACAACCAGCCGGTGCAGATGGTCGGCACCGACCGCTGCTTCATAACAAGCCAGAATCACGGTTTTGCGGTGGATGATTCCACCTTGAACTCCGAGTGGGAACCCTGGTTCAAGAACCTGAACGACGGCACCAACGAGGGCATACATCACAAGAACAAGCCTTTCTTCTCCGTGCAGTTCCATCCCGAAGCATCCAGCGGCCCGCTGGATACCCAGTTCCTTTTCACCAAATTCGTTTCAATGCTCTAGGACGCTATGGATACATCAATCAAGAAAGTTTTGGTTCTGGGCTCAGGAGCCCTCAAAATTGGCCAGGCCGGCGAGTTTGACTACAGCGGCAGCCAGGCATTGAAGGCGATGCGCGAAGAGGGCATCGAAACGGTCCTCATCAATCCCAATATCGCTACGGTACAGACTTCGGAGGGCATTGCCGACAAGGTTTATTTCCTCCCCGTGACTCCGTTTTTCGTAGAGAAGGTCATTGACCGCGAAAAGCCCGACGGAATCCTGCTGAGTTTCGGCGGCCAGACCGCCCTCAACTGCGGCGTGGAGCTCTACCGCGGCGGCATCCTGGAGAAATACGGCGTCAAGGTGCTCGGCACCCCGGTGCAGTCGATTATAGACACCGAGGACCGCGAGGCGTTTGTGGAGAGGATGGAGGAGATCGGCATCAAGATTATCCGTTCTTCCGCCGTCAATTCTGTAGAGGAGGCTGCTGCGGCTGCGCGCGACCTGGGTTATCCGGTAATTCTGCGTGCGGCTTACGCTCTGGGCGGCCTGGGCAGCGGCTTCTGCGACAATGAGGAGCAGTTGATTGCACTGGCGGAGAAGTCGTTCTCATATTCGCCGCAGGTGCTGGTAGAGAAGTCGCTGAAGGGCTGGAAGGAGATCGAGTTTGAGGTGGTGCGCGACCGCTACGACAACTGCATCGCGGTGTGCAACATGGAGAATTTTGACCCGCTGGGTATACATACGGGTGAGAGTATCGTGGTGGCGCCTTGCCAGACGCTGGACAACCATGATATCAACCTGCTGCGCGAACTTGCCATCAAGATTGTGCGTCACATCGGCATCGTTGGCGAATGCAACGTGCAGTATGCCTACGACCCCGGCAGCGATGATTACCGCGTCATCGAGCTTAACGCCCGTTTGTCCCGTTCATCGGCTCTGGCATCCAAGGCCACCGGCTATCCTCTGGCGTTCGTGGCTGCCAAGCTAGGTTTGGGATACGGCCTGCATGAGCTTAAGAATTCGGTGACCAAGACCACTCCGGCGTTCTTCGAGCCCGCCATCGACTATATAGTCTGCAAGATTCCCCGCTGGGATTTGGGCAAATTCCACGGAGTGTCGCGCAAGATTGGCTCCAGCATGAAGAGCGTGGGCGAGGTGATGTCCATCGGCCGCAGCTTTGAAGAGGCGTTGCAGAAGGGCCTGCGAATGATAGGGCAGGGGGCGCACGGTTTCGTGGGCAACAAGGACCTGCAGATAGACAATGTAGACGAGGCTCTGCGCGAGCCCACAGACAAACGTATCTTTGTGCTGGCCAAGGCTTTGCAGCAGGGATACACGATAGATCAGATATACGAGCTCACCAAGATAGACCGCTGGTTCCTGTTCAAGTTGCGCAATATGGTCAACACCGAGGCGGAGCTGCAGAAGTACAACCGCGTGGAAGACGTGCCCTACGAGCTGCTCAAACTGGCCAAGTGCCAGGGTTTCTCCGACCATCAACTGGCCCGTGCTTTCTATAAGGATATAGACGATATCGAGACGGCTCAGGACGCCGTCCGTGCGCATCGCAAGAAACTCGGCATCGTGCCTTGCGTCAAGCAGATAGACACCCTGGCGGCGGAGTTCCCCGCTCAGACAAACTACCTGTATCTGACTTACAACGGCTTCAAACACGACATCGAGTTTTACGACGACGGCAAGAGCGTGATTGTGCTGGGCAGCGGCGCCTACCGAATAGGCAGCAGCGTGGAGTTTGACTGGTGCAGCGTCAATGCCCTGCAGACCATCCGTAAGAGCGGCTGGCGGGGCGTTATGATCAACTACAACCCCGAGACGGTATCCACCGACTACGACATCTGCGACAGGCTCTATTTCGACGAATTGAGCTTTGAGCGGGTAATGGATATATACGAGCTGGAGAACCCTCACGGAGTGATTGTTTCCGTGGGCGGCCAGATTCCCAACAACCTGGCGCTGCGCCTGCACAATCACGACGTTAAGATTTTGGGTACCAGCGCGTTGGATATAGACAGGGCAGAGGACCGCAACAAGTTCTCATCTATCGTAGACGAGCTTGGAATAGACCAGCCCAAGTGGAAGGAGCTGACATCGCTCTCCGATATCCACGCCTTTGTGGATAAGGTGGGCTATCCCGTGCTGGTGCGTCCTTCTTACGTGCTTTCCGGCGCCGCCATGAATGTCTGCTACAGCGACGATGATCTTGAGCGATTCCTTGCAATGGCGGCCGAGGTTTCGCAGAAGCATCCCGTGGTGGTGAGCGAGTTTATGCAGCGATGCAAGGAGATCGAGTTCGACGCGGTAGCCGACGGCGGCAACATTCTGGCCTATGCCATCAGCGAACACATTGAGTTTGCCGGCGTCCACAGTGGCGACGCAACCATCGTTTATCCGGCGCAGAAGATATATGTCAAGACCATGCGCGACATCAAGAGCGTGGCCCGCAAGATTGCGGCGGCTCTGCACATCACCGGTCCCTTCAACATCCAGTTCCTGGCCAAGGAGAACTTTGTGAAGGTAATCGAGTGCAACCTGCGCGCTTCGCGTTCCTTCCCGTTCGTCAGCAAGGTCTCCAAGATCAATTTGATTGAGCTTGCGACCCGCGCCATGATGGGCGAGCATCCCGCACCGGTCAGCAAGGACGAATTCGACTTCGACTACGTCGGCATCAAGGCTTCGCAGTTCTCTTTCACCCGTCTGCTCCAGGCCGACCCGGTTCTGGGCGTGGATATGGCGTCCACCGGTGAGGTGGGCTGCCTGGGCGATGATTTTGACGACGCGCTGCTCAAATCCATCGTATCGGTGGGCTATCCCGTGCCTCACAAGGCAATCCTGATATCCTCCGGTGATGCCCAGCAGAAGGCGTCGATGCTCGATGCCTGCCATCTGCTCTCCGACAAGGGGTATAAGATATACGCTACCGGCGGTACGCAGCGCTATCTTGAGGAGAACGGCATCGCCGCCTCCCGCGCCGTATGGCCCAGCGAATTCGAGCAGGACCCTTCTCTGGCCCAGAAGTTCGATACCGCCCTGGATCTGCTGGAAAATAAGAAAGTGGATCTGGTAATCAACATCCCCAAGAACTACACCCACGTAGAGCTCACCAACGGCTACCGCATCCGCCGAGCCGCAGTCGACTTCAACATTCCGCTGATTACCAACGCCCGCCTGGCAACCGCCTTCGCCCGCGCCTTCTGCTCTATGGACATGGATTCCCTCAGCATCAAAACAGCCGAGGAGTTCTATCAGAAAAGGTAAGTTTATTTGGAGTCATTCGATCTATGTGTTAAGAGAACGACAGTTCTGTGAGTTCTCTTCCCAAATCGTGGAGAGCGGTCTGTATCCTTGCTACTTGCTGTTTGCGAGGTTTGGACATACCGTGCGCGTATGACCATAACTGCTTTGGGTGTATGCCAGATATTTTACCCAAAGCCGCGAGGGAAATAACGCCGGAATAATACTCAAGGAACGACTGTACATCATAATGTACAGAGAATTCGTATTCGTCGTCCAGCCAGTCCGGATAAAACGCCGCTGCTGCTTTCCCTATGTCGTCTTTTGTAATACGAAGCGTTTCCTGCAGTTCCTCAATGGCTTCAGGCGGGGTTTTGCCGCCACCGAATAATGCAGGACAGTCACTGCAGTATGCAGAATAGAACCCGTCAGATGCTATGCATATATTGATGTCGACCGTTTTCATATGCCCATTTCTTTTAAAATCTTTTTTGCGAAATTGTTATGGATTTCTGCAGATCCGTGATACGGAACCACATATCGTTTCCCATTTTTGATGTACACCTTATGAGCACCTTTGCCTCTGTGTGGGAGTTCGATCCATCCATTCTCGCGGATAATCCTATGCAATTCTGAATACTTCACAAAGATAGATAAATTTCTATTGTTTGCAATGTTGCACTAAATACTTAACACTGCAAAGATCTTATGTGAATGGTCCCAAAACAGAAATAATCGTTTTTTCTGGTGATAGTTGTCTATTTGTGAAATCGTATGGGTGTTAAAACCCTATCCCAGCGCTACTTGTGTGCAACGCTGAGAAATTTAAAAAGTGCTGATGAAAATCCGTTTTCGAAAACGGGGGACTCGGACTAGACTATCCTGCCGGTGATTTCACCACTGCAGCCGGCGGCGTTGGCTTCGTCGGTGTCGATGTGCATCGCCAGGGCGTACTTGGGCGAGACGCGGATAACGGTGTCGCCGAAGATAACCTTGCGGCCGGTTTCCTGCTCGACCTCGACATTGACTATCTGGCCGTTGGTAACGCCGAAGGCCTCGGCATCTTCAGGAGTCATGTGGACGTGGCGTTTGGCCACTATGACGCCTTCCGTAAGGTCAACTTCGCCGCAGGGGCCGATGATCTTGCACGGGGCGCTGCCGGCCACGTCGGCGCTCTCGCGCACCGGAGCCACGATGCCCAGGGTGCGGGCGTCGGTAAATGAAACTTCTACCTGATTCTCGGGACGAACCGGGCCCAGGATGGACATCTTGAGGCTGGACTTGGGCCCGACTACCTCCACCTTCTGATTGGTTGCAAACTGGCCGGGCTGGGAGAGGGCCTTCTTGAATTCGAGCTCGGCTCCGGGGCCGAAAAGTATTTCCAGAGTTTCCTGTGTGACGTGCACGTGACGTGCAGAAGTTTCGATTATAAAGTTCATTTCTGTTTAAATGTTATGTAATCTTAGAATGGATATCCGATACCGAGGTGAACAGCAAAGCCGTTCTTGCCGAACCACTCCTTGGGAGCCAGCCAGCGCTGGATTTCCGGGTCGTAACCCTTGATACCAAGGTCCACGCGTATAAGCAGCAGTCCAAAGTCCAGACGGGCGCCGGCACCCCAGCTCATAGCGGTGGATTTTGCCAGATTTTTAAACGAGAAAACCGAGAGCAGATACTCTTCGTCCATAAAGTCTGGCCGCTTGGGGATGTTCCAGACGTTGCCCACATCTGTGAACAGGGCGCCGTCCAACTTCCAGAACAGCGGAAAACGCCATTCTATGTTGGCTTCCAGGCGCATATCTCCAACCTGGTTATATATTAAAAACTGCTCGTCAAGAGGTGCCATACCGGGGCCTACAGTGCGGGACTGCCAGCCACGCATAGAGTTGGCTCCGCCGGCGTAGAACATCTGCTCCAGCGGCATTGAGAACAGCGAGTTGCCGTATGCATAGCCGATGCCGGCCAGGAATCTGGTGGCCAGCGCCATCTTGTTTTCACGTCCAAAGCGGAGAGTTTCCACTGCACTTACCTGTGCACGCAGGTACTGGGAATAGGGGATGCCCCATACGAGCTTCTGTCCGCGCCTGTTCTCGTTCCAGAGAGCATTCATCGAGCTCATCACCAGACCCGATGACGATGCGTCGCCACGCAGGTAAAAATAACTGTTTTTGGGGTTGACGGTGGCATCTGTAGTGAAATAGACCGATGCAGTGGCTCCCATATCGAAATGGTCCTGATACTGATACTGCAGATAGTTGCTGTTGAGATTCGTATAGAAATCGTGGTCTATGTCGGATATTTTGATGATACTCAAATGAGGAAAGCTCACGGAGTAGCGAAGATTTCGGGATTTGCTCCAGCTGTAACCGTAGGTGCCGGAAAGAATGTAGCGGGTGTACTCCGGCCGGTTCTGGTAGTTGTATGCCAGCGAAATGTCGGTGCTTGGCAGGACGGGGGTGCGGCTACCTATAAAGGGCAGAAGCAGCAGCCGGGGAAACTTAAGTCCGGCGGTAATGGCATACTCGTTGCTGCGGGCAGGATCGTTTATCTTGAACTGGAAGTTGCCGCGGAAACCGAGTGTGAAAACCTCGCCGCCGTGGAATATGTTGAAGTGATTGTATGTAAACGATGGTGTTAGACCTATCAGGCCGCTGGAGTTGGTGGAGGCGTCCATATTCACCTCAAAATTCTGCAGTTTAGAAGGTGTCAGGGTTATAAGGCAGTCGACCTGGCTGGTGGAATCCACCGGAGTGAGGCTGATATTGACGGTATTGAAGATATGGTTGCCGGCAAAGCGCTGATAGGTGGTGTTGATGAGCTCCTCGCTGTACATCGTCCCGCTCTTTATCAGGTTGATGTTGTCCAGGAAATCGCGGCGCACGTTCATATTGCGGGGCATCTCGTAGCGGACGTTGCGCACTGTGTACGGAGTGAGCTTGCGCGCCTGCGAAGGGGTTTCGTTGCGGGTGTAGTTGCGCAGTTCAACCTTAAGCAGCGCCGTGTCGCGCACCGCCGTAGTGTCGGCAAAATTGAACATGTAGTTTTTGGAGAATCCGTAGTAACCCTTGCTGCGCAGCAGGGTGGCTATGCGCTCGGCCTCCTTCTCCAGATTCTCTTCGGACACGGGATCCCCGATTTTGAGGGTGTGGTTGGGTGTGTCTTCCTCGTAAATCTGGCGGATGGTGCTGTCGGCAATGGCGTAGGTTATCTCCTTCACCGGGTACTGTTTGCCCAAGGTCACTATGTATTTGACGGTGGCCTTGTGGTTCTTGCGCACCACTGCGGTATCGATTCTGGAATTGTAGTATCCCTGATATTCGAGGTGGCGCAGCATGCCGTTGCGGCTGGGGGTAATCAGCTGGTCGTCGAAGAGCACCGGCTTTGCGAACAGCCACCGCAGGCCCATGTTCTGATTGGCTTTGTCGGTCTGTTTGAGATAGGCGGACAGTTCGCTCTTGGGGTAGGTGCGGGAGTTGGTGACAATTATCTTGTTCTTGCTCAGCAGATACTCGTTCTCTGCAAATACATACGACTGCGCGCACGAGCAGGCCAGCAGCGCAGCCAGCGCGAGAAGCAGCGGAAAGTATGCGAGTTTGAGCCGAAACATACACGATATATCATACAAATGTAATTATTTTTTACTTTTGTATGTATGATTTCCAAGGCAGAAATAAAAAGGATACACGCCCTGCGCGCCAAAAAGCAGCGCGACGAAAGCGGCCTGTTTGTGGTGGAAGGGGAGAAGATGGTGGCGGAGGCGCTCGCCAGCGGCTTCGAGGTGGAGAGCGTCTATCGCACAGCAGATATCGGAGAGGAGGCGATGAGCCGCATCACGATGCTTTCCAGCCCGTCTCCGGCGCTGGCGGTGGTCCGCATTCCGCAGGCCCCTTCGAAGGATGATATTGACGCCCTGATAGCCTCCAAACCGCTCTGTCTGGCGCTCGATTCGGTGCGCGACCCGGGCAACTTGGGCACCATTGTCCGAATTGCCGACTGGTTCGGCATCGACGCTATTTTTGCCTCGCCAGACACGGTGGAATTGTACAACCCCAAGACGGTCCAGGCCACCATGGGTGCCATCTTCCGCCGCAAGGTCTTCTATTGTGCACTGCCGGCGGTGGCGCGCCGCTTCACCGAGGCGGGTATGCCGGTCTACGGCACTTTCCTGGACGGCAGCGACATATACAAAGAGAATCTGTCGACATCAGGCCTGATAGTGATGGGCTCCGAATCCAACGGAATCGGTGCCGAAATGACGGCGCGGGTCACACACCGGCTCTTTATTCCGCCCTATCCGCGCAAAAGCGAAGGCGGCAGCGAATCGCTGAATGTCGCAATCGCCACCGCAGTCACCTGCGCACTATTCCGCAAATAATTATCTCTTACACGCTATTTTTTCAACCTTTCCTGCCGGTTTTGCGTCTATTTGCTGAACTGGCATACGTCAGTTTGTAGCATGTCTGCAAATATATCTTAAAAAATTTGGTACTATGTATTGCAAGGTATTAAAAACTTTATATATCTTTGCGACATCAAATAATTGTTCAACCGATATAGTTATGAAAAGACTGATTGTGGCATCGATGATGTTTTTGGTTGCGCTTGGCGCAAATGCAAAGAATGACTGGAAAGGTAAAGTAGTGGATTCGCAGGGCGAACCTGTGGCGTATGCAACCGTGGCGGTGCTATCAAAGGCCGATTCTACTATAGTTTGCGGCACGGTGACCCAAGAAGACGGCACATTCGATATAGTTACCAAAGAGACCGACGGAATAATGATGGTGGCCCTGATCGGATATAAGACGGTTTATATGGTTCCATCTGACGGCGCATTGATTACCCTTGCCAATGATTCGATTCTGCTTGAGAGCGCATCTGCAACGGCAATAATGCCCAAGGTAAAACTGACGGGCGAAGGAATTCAGGCCAGCATCCACGGATCGGTATTGGAAAATGCCGGTACGGCAGTTGACGTTCTGAGCAAAACACCGGGCATCATAAATGGCCAGAACGGGCTTGAAGTGATAGGCAAGGGTGTACCGCTAATCTACATAAACGGACACAAGGTCACCGACAGCAGCGAGCTCAGCCGCCTTCAGAGCAATGAGATTCAGAGCATCGAGGTTATCAACAACCCAGGATCGCAGTACGATGCCACGGTACGCGCTGTGGTGCGCATCCGCACAATCCGCCGTCAGGGTGACGGTTTCGGCTTCAACCTCTACGCCGCCGACGAACAGTCGCTTAAATGGGATAAAGGTAACGACCCCAATGCAGCTTTCAATGCCAACTACCGTACCGGCGGAGTGGATTTCTTTGCCGGGATCAATTATAGCCGCAACACCACGCTGCAAACCAGCGACATAGAGAAAGCCTCCTTTGGCAAGACAGCGGCCGGTGAAGACTGGTTGTTCGAAAACATGGGGGACCTTCGCGGAGAGTATATCGACCAGAACATATACGGAAATGCCGGCATCAACTGGCAGATAGCAGACAACCACTTCACCGGCGGCAAAATAGAGTGGGGAAAGACCCTGCAGAGCGACAACACCACTATAATCCACGACAATGTCGTCGAAAACGGTTTGCCGCTGGACAAACTCACGACTGTTGCTACAGACCGCCTGGGGGACACTCCGTCCCGGAACCTGGGAGCCAACCTCTACTATAACGGCCTTGTGGCGGGCAAACTCGGCATAGACGTAAACTTCGATTACTACGGCAACGAGAACTGCACCACCTCCATCGCTGAAGAGGCCAGCGAGAGTGCCGACGATGCCACAGTCTCTTCCGACGGCAAGAGCAAGGGGCGCATGTACGCCGCCAAAGCGGTCCTTTCATACCCGATATGGCTCGGTCAACTGCAGGTCGGAAGCGAAGAGACCTTCTCCCGCCGCAGCGACGAATATTACATCTCGGGCGTATCCATTCCGGCATCGAAGTCATTCGTCAAGGAAAACATCTACGCGGGTTTTGCCTCCTACGGCCTGATGCTGCCCAAGGTGGGCATGATCAACGCCGGCGTACGCTATGAGTATGCGGATTACAATTTCGAAGACGTCCTCGCGCCCGATGCAGACATCAAGCGCAACTACAGCAACTGGTTCCCCAACGTTTCGTATGCAGGGGCTGCCGGCCCGGTGCAGTTCATGGCCAACTACAGCGCCAAGACCCGCAGACCCAACTACGGATACCTTTCCGGCATTATCCGCTACAACAGCCGGTATATCTGGGAGAGCGGCAACGTACAGCTGCAGCCCGAATTCACGCACGACTTAAGCGCCACCGCCGTATGGCAATTCATCACCCTGATGGTAGAGTACTCCCGCACCGACGGCGCCATCATGACGTGGTCCTCGCCCTACAACGACGAAGGCGTGGTGTTGGTCCAGCCCAAGAATATCGAGACTCCATACAGAAGGATGACCGCATTCGTGAACCTGACCCCGACCATCGGCATATGGAACATGAATTATACGGTCGGCGCACAGCCGCAGTGGCTCTCCATCAACGCTCCCGACCCCCGCGAGGCATCGGGCTACAGGAAGACCACCTTCAACGACAAGCCCATCTGCTTTGCCGAACTGCATAACACCTTCACAGTCAAAGGAGGATGGCAGTTCGAACTCGGCACGAGCGTAGTGACGAGCGGCTATACTGAGAACATGTTCTTGAGGAACACCTACTGCAACGTCAGAGCAGCCATCCAGAAGAAACTTCTCGCCGATGAATCGCTGGTTTTGCGCCTCGAAGGACGCGATCTGGTCGGCATGGCCCACTACGACGCCGATTCAGACTTCGGCAGCCATACCATACGCCAGAACAATTTCCTGGACAAACAGAGAATCAAATTCTCCATTCGCTTCAACTTCAACACCGCCAATAGCAAATACCGCGGCACCGGTGCCGGAACAGACAACAAGAGCCGAATGTAGAACTCTCCCCGCCATAGCGCTTGACTTTTCCCGTGATTCTTACTACATTTGTCGATTGGCAAACGTAGTAAGAATCTATGGCTATTGTAAGGGAATTGAACGGCGTTACGCCCAAGTTCGGAAAGAGGTGTTTCCTGGCAGAAAACGCCGCCGTGATAGGCGACGTGGTGATGGGTGACGATTGCAGTATCTGGTATAGCGCCGTGCTCCGCGGCGATGTCAATCCTATAATCATGGGAGACCGCGTCAACATTCAGGACGGCGCGGTGCTGCACACACTCCACAAGCGTTCTGTGGTGGAGATTGGTAACGACGTCTCCGTAGGCCACAATGCGGTTATCCATGGCGCCAAGGTTGGCAACAACGTGCTGGTGGGCATGGGCGCCATTCTTATGGACAATGCCGTGATCCCCGACAATACCATTATCGCCGCCGGCGCGGTGGTACTCAGCAATCAGGTATTGGAGCCTGGCATCTGGGCCGGCATCCCCGCCAAAAAGGTGAAAGAGGGCAGCGAGGCCATCGCCACCATGGCGCACAACAACGCCCAGGGCTACATGAAATACAAAACCTGGTTCGACGACGGCGTGGGAGGATGCTTTGACTACAGCGAAAAAGAGTAGATATGCATATCGGGGTAGCGGGAAATATCGGCAGCGGAAAGACGACGCTCACACGGATGCTCGCGGAGCACTACGGGTGGGTGCCTCAGTACGAGGCGGTGACCTACAACCCATATCTGGAAGATTACTATAAGGACATCCAGCGCTGGTCGTTCAACCTGGAGGTCTATTTTCTCACGCAGCGTTTCAAGGACCTTCTGGACATTGCAGAGAGCGACAAGACGGTGATCCAGGACCGCACGGTGATGGAGGGCGTGAACATCTTTGTGGAGAACAACCGCGCGATGGGCAACATCTCGGAGCGCGACTATCAGTCCTATATGGACCTGTTCCACGTGATGATGCGGATGGTGCGCCTGCCCGACCTGCTCATTTACCTGCGCTGCAGCGTGCCGCATCTCGTGGGTCAGATCCAGAAGCGCGGCCGCGAATACGAACAGGGCATCAGCCTGGAATACCTCAAGGGCCTCAACGACCGCTACGAAAAATGGATTTCGGAGTACAAGGGCCAGGTGATTATACTGGATGCCGACAACCTCGATTTCGTGGCTAATCCGGAGGACTTCGGAACCATCACCAATCAGATAGACGCACAATTGTTCGGCTTGTTCGGGGCATTGGCCCCCGCGCCAAATAACTAGCATATGACAAAAGGAACAATATCACAGATTATCGGACCTGTAATCGACGTCGCTTTTGACGCCGGCGTCAGGGAAGATGAAATGCCGGCCATCCACCACGCCATGCGCGTAGAGCGCAGCGACGGCCGCAACCTCATAATCGAGGTTCAGCAACACATCGGAGAGAATACCGTCCGCTGCATCGCCATGGACTCTACCGACGGCCTGTGCCGCGGAATGGAGGTCATCAGCGAGGGCGAATCCATCACAATGCCTGTCGGCAGCCAGATCAAAGGACGCCTGATGAATGTCACCGGCGATGAGATCGACGGAATGTCTGCCCTCGACCACAAGGGCGCTCAGCCCATCCATCGTGACCCGCCGCCATTCGACACCCTGACCACCAGTCAGGAGGTGCTCTACACCGGCATCAAGGTCATCGACCTGCTTGAGCCTTACGTAAAGGGCGGCAAGATCGGCCTCTTTGGCGGAGCGGGCGTGGGCAAGACGGTGCTCATCATGGAGCTCATCAACAACATCGCCAAGAAGCACCACGGCTACAGCGTGTTCGCCGGAGTGGGAGAGCGTACCCGCGAGGGTAACGACCTGCTTCGGGAGATGATCGAATCTGGCGTTATCCGATACGGCGAGGAGTTCATCAAAGGGATGGAAGAGGGCAAGTGGGACCTGTCCAAGGTTGACAAGGAAGAACTTTCAAAGAGCCAGGCGACCTTGATATTCGGGCAGATGAGCGAGCCTCCGGGAGCGCGTCTTTCGGTGGCCTTGAGCGGCCTTACCGTGGCCGAATCGTTCCGCGACGGTGCCGACGATAGTTCTGCCAGCGGTCCGCGCGACATCCTGTTCTTCGTGGACAACATCTTCCGTTTCACTCAGGCCGGTAGCGAGGTTTCGGCGTTGCTGGGCCGCATGCCCTCCGCGGTGGGTTATCAACCCACGCTGGCCACAGAAATGGGCCAGATGCAGGAGCGAATCACCTCTACCAAGAGCGGTTCCATCACATCCGTGCAGGCGATTTACGTTCCGGCCGACGACCTTACCGACCCGGCGCCCGCCACGACCTTCTCACACCTGGATGCCACCACCGTGCTCAGCCGTAAGATTGCCGAGCTGGGTATCTATCCGGCGGTGGATCCCCTGGAATCGACCTCCCGCATCCTCGCACCCGAAATCGTGGGAGAGGAGCACTACAATATCGCCCAGTGCGTGATACAGATCCTGCAGCGCAACAAGGAACTGCAGGACATCATCGCCATCCTGGGTATGGACGAACTCAGCGACGAGGACCGGCTCACCGTGAACCGCGCCCGCCGCGTGCAGCGCTATCTGTCCCAGCCTTTTACCGTGGCCGAGAAGTTTACCGGCGTACCGGGCGTGATGGTCACAATAGAAGATACGCTTCGCGGCTTCAAGATGATATTGGACGGTGAAACCGACCATCTGCCGGAGCAGGCTTTCCTTAATGCCGGCACAATTGAAGAGGTTATCGCCAAGGGCGAGAAGATGCTCGCGGAGGCTAAGAAATGATGAATCTGAAAATCATAACCCCTCTGGGATGCGCAGTCGAGGCTGAGGTAGAGAAGGTGTTTCTCCCCGGCGGCGCCGGCGCGTTCGAGGTGCTGCACAACCATGCCCCGCTGGTAAGTACGCTGGCAAAGGGCAAGGTCAGATACGGTATCGGAAGCGACCTGCAGGAATATGCAGTTACCGGAGGTTTTGTGAAAGTAGAGAACAATACCATAGTGGTCTGCTCGGAGAAATGACAAAGCGAGTTCTCATAACCATTCTGGCCGCACTAATTGCACTTGCCGCACCGCAGAAGCTTCTGGCTTCGGGTGGGGAGGGGGAGAAGTTCAGCCCCAAGGAGATGGTTATGGAGCATCTTGCAGATTCTTATATTTGGGAAATAACCACCATAAAGGGGCACGAAATTGCCGTACCGCTGCCGGTAATTGTCCGTTCATCTACCGGCTGGCACGTGTTCATGTCGGACAAAATCTGCCACGGCGGCACCTATGAAGGGCTGTATCTGGCCACTGAGGGCAAGTATAAAGACAAGATTGTGGAGGATGTCGACGGGGTGCAGAAACGTCCGATTGACATTTCCCTGACCAAGACTGCCTGCGGCGCGATATTGTCGCTGCTGGTGGTGCTGGTGTTGTTCCTGATAGCCGCACGGGCATATAAGAAACGTGACGATGTGGATTATTGCCCCAAGGGGCTGGCGGGGCTGCTGGAGTGGCTCATCGACTCCATAATGAACAGTGTCATAAAGCCTTGCGTGGGGCCCAACTATCGCAAGTTTGCACCGTATCTGCTAACCGCGTTCTTCTTTATTTTTGTTACAAACCTGCTCGGACTCATTCCCATTTTCCCGGGCGGCGCCAACGTCACCGGCAACATCAGCATAACCCTTTTTATGGCGGTGGCCACTATGCTGGCGGTGAACCTGTTTGGCAGCAAGCACTACTACAAGGAGATTTTCTGGCCCGACGTGCCCATTTTTCTCAAGGCCATCCCGCTGATGCCGATAATTGAGCTGATAGGAATATTTACAAAGCCTTTCGCACTGATGATGCGTCTCTTTGCAAACATCTTTGCGGGGCATTCGATAATATTGAGCCTCTGCTGTATGATTTTCCTCACCGCGCACCTGGGTGCGGCAATGAGCGGGTCCATGACGGCGGTGGCACTGCTGTTCATGATTTTTATGAATTGCCTGGAACTGCTTGTAGCCTTTCTCCAGGCCTACGTTTTTACAATGCTGTCCGCCGTGTTTATCGGATTGGCGCAGGAACATTAAAATGTAATTATTATTTATAAACCATTAATAAACAATTGATTATGGAAATAGCAAAAATGGCAGCCGCAATTGGCGCGGCATTGTGCGTTTTCGGAGCCGCCTGGGGTATCGGCAAAATCGGCAAATCTGCAATGGAGGCGATAGCCCGCCAGCCGGAGAGTGCCGGAAACATCCGTACTTCTATGATTATCGTGGCTGCGCTTGTAGAGGGTGTATCCCTGTTCGCAGTCGTAGTTTGCTTGATGGCTCTTTAACGGCAACGGTTCGGACAGACTATGGGACTTCTGACACCATCAGGAGGTTTGCTGTTCTGGATGACGATTGCCTTTGGCATTGTCTTCTTCCTGCTTGCCAAATTTGCCTTTCCGGTGATTCTGGGCTCGGTCGAGAAGCGTGAGAAGTATATCGACACACAACTCGATGCAGCCCGGGCCGCAGAGGTCCGCATTGCGGGTTTGGAGGAGGAAGGTAAGAAGATTATTGCCGATGCCGAGCGTGAAAAAGTCAACATCCTCAAAGATGCCGCCGCCAGCCGTGACAAGATTGTGGGCGATGCCCGTGAGACGGCCAGCGAAGAGGCGGCGCGCATTATTGCCGAGGCCAAGAAGACGGCCCAGGAAGAGAAGGATGCGATTCTGGCCAGTGCCCGCGGCGAGGTGGCTATGATTGCCATGCAGATGGCCACCAAGGTGCTGCGCGGCCAGCTGGACGACGACCAGGCGCAAAAAGCGCTGCAGGAGATTCTTGCCAGCGAGGTCAAAAGTTAGCGCACCATGAACAGCGGACTTCTTGCTAAGCGATACGCAGCTGCTTTGGAACAGTATTGCAGCGAGTGCTCCCAGGGCGAACAGTGCCTGGAAGACGCCCGCCGTCTGCTTGCCGCTCTTCCGGCGCTGGGCGATTATCTGGGCAAGCCGCTTCCGGCAGCCTCCAAGATGGAGGTCTTCCGCAAGGTGGTACCAGGTATGTGCACTGCCTTTGAGAGGTTTCTCTCGCTGGTGGTTGCACATCGAAGAGAGGCGGGCCTGAGGCGGATACTGACATCGTTCATAGCAGAATACAAGAGAGTCCGCGGTATCGTGGACGCCCGTCTTACGGTGGCCAGCGAGCCGTCGGAGCAGCTTCTGGAAAGGTTGCGGAAGATGACTCTGGCTTCCGGCGAAGCCAAAAGCGTGGACATCGAGGTCGATATCGATCCCGGCATCATCGGCGGCTTCGTCTACAAGGTTGCCGACAAGCGTCTGGACGCCAGCGTAAAGCGACAGATACACGATTTGAAGAAAGCATTTGAGACAAACAACAACAAACGAATAATATAAGGTCTTTATGGAAGATTCAATTAAACCTTCCGAGATATCCAAAGTGCTGCTGGAAGAGCTGCGGCAGGTCGATCTCACCGCCAAAACGGAGGAGGTGGGAGAGGTGCTCACCGTAAGCGACGGCGTGGTCCGCATCTGGGGCCTCAACGCTGCCCAGGCAGGTGAACTTCTGGAGTTCGAGAACGGCGAGAAGGCGGTGGTGATGAACCTCGAGGTGGACAATGTGGGCGCAGTGCTGCTGGGTCCCACCGACATCGTAAAGGAGGGCGACATAGTGAAGCGTACCTACCGCACCGCCTCCATAGACGTGCGCGAGAGTATGCTCGGCAGGGTGATAACTCCTCTGGGTGAACCTCTGGACGGTGCCGGCGAGCTTACGGGAGAGAGTTTCCGCATGCCGCTGGAGCGCAAGGCGCCGGGCGTGATTTTCCGCCAGCCGGTGAATGAGCCGCTGCAGACAGGCATCAAGGCCATCGATTCCATGATTCCGATTGGCCGTGGCCAGCGCGAGCTGATTATCGGCGACCGCCAGACGGGCAAGACTTCCATCGCAATCGACACCATCATAAACCAGCGGGTCGGTTATGAAAACGGCGACCCGGTGTATTGCATCTACGTCGCCATCGGCCAGAAGGCATCTACGGTGGCCACTACGGTAGAGACACTGCGCGCCCACAAGGCGATGGACTACACTATAGTTATTGCCGCGACGGCCGGTGATTCCGCCGCCCTGCGCTACTACGCGCCGTTCGCAGGCGCCGCAGTGGGTGAGTATTTCCGCGATACGGGACGCCACGCGCTGGTTATCTACGACGACCTTTCCAAGCAGGCGGTGGCCTACCGTGAGGTGTCGCTGATTTTGAAGCGCCCTTCCGGCCGCGAGGCTTATCCGGGCGATATCTTCTATCTGCATTCAAGACTTCTGGAGCGCGCCGCCAAAATCATTGCACAGCAGGAGGTTGCAGAGATGATGAACGACCTTCCGGAGAGCATGAAAGGTCGCGTCCGTGCGGGCGGATCGCTCACCGCGCTGCCGATTATAGAGACGCAGGCGGGCGACGTATCGGCCTATATCCCAACCAACGTGATTTCCATCACCGACGGCCAGATTTTCCTGGAAACAGACCTCTTCAACCAGGGCAACCGCCCCGCCATCAATGTCGGTATTTCTGTGTCCCGTGTGGGCGGCAATGCCCAGACCAAGGCGATGAAAAAGGTGGCCGGCACCCTCAAGATAGACCAGGCGCAGTATCGCGAGCTGGAGGCCTTCAGCAAGTACAGCAGCGATATGGACGCCATCAGCATGATGACGCTGGACAAGGGCCGCAAGAACACCCGTCTGCTAATCCAGCCGCTGCACGCCGTAATGCCGGTGGAACGCCAGATTGCGGTGCTCTACTGCGGCACAAAGGCCCTTATGAAGGATATTCCTCTGGAGAAAGTGCCCGACTTTGAAAAACTCCTGATTGAGCATCTGGCGGCCGGCAACACATTCGAGAAGATCCGCACGGAGGGCATCACTCCCCAGACCGAATCGGCAATACAGTCCGCCGCGGCTGCGGTATGCTCTTCCATTCTGAATTCATAACGGTGGCTTGATATGGCATCCCTCAAAGAAATAAAGGCCCGGATATCGTCTGTGAGCAGCACGCTCAAGATCACGCAGGCGATGAAGATGGTGGCGTCCGCCAAATTGCGCAAGGCGCAGCGGATGGTGGGCGGTCTGGATGCCTACAAGAGCGCACTGTACGACATTTTCGCGCGTGTTTCGGCCTTCATAGAGAATTCGCCGCTGGCGGGTGCCGAGAGTTCGAAGGGCAAGGTTGCCGTCATCGTCTTCTCTTCCAACACCGCCCTTTGCGGCAGCTACAACGCCAATATTTACAAGGCTTTAAGCACTCGCGTGGCACTTTTGAAAGAGGACGGTGCCGATGTCGAAATCTATCCGGTAGGCGAGAAGGTGGCCAAGATGGCGCGCAAGGCAGGCCTTGCGGTTTGCAGCGATTTTATTCACGCCGCCGACAGCCTCTCATACGACGATATGGCCGCCCTGGCGCAGTTCTTTATGGACGGTTATACTTCCGGCCGTTATTCACGAGTGGAACTGGTCTACATGCATTATTACAATGCCGCCCGCCAGAGCATTGCCAACCGTACCTGGCTGCCCGTCAGCGACGGGTTCGGCGGTAGCGCCAAGGTCGCCGCGGATGACGACATGATTGTGGAACCTTCTGCCGAGGAGGTGGTGGAGAATCTGCTGCCGCTGGTAATGCGCACCGACCTGTATGCCACGATGCTTAGCAGCAATGCCAGCGAAAATGCCTGCCGTATGATTGCGATGCAGACCGCCAGCGACAACGCCGAGGATCTTCTGGCCCAGCTGCGCCTGACATACAACAAACAGCGCCAGCAGGATATTACAGAAGAGCTCACCGACATCTCCAACGGCAAACTGGGTTAGTCCTGGGATGCAAAGGCTATTGATGCGACAATAATTGCGAGTGCGATAAGGAGTTTCATAGCTGTATTTCTTTTTGTTTTCTGAGACAAAATTCGTTACTTTGTGTGCCAAATACTGACACACATTTATTTTTTATGAAAACAAATACGGCTTCTTTGATGTCCAGGTATATCTGGCTTCTGAACATAATCTCCGAGGCGGGGGAGAGGGGTATTTCGCGCGAGGATATCAATCGCAAGTGGAGAGGATGCGTATATAACGACAATCACGAGCGGGAGATTCCACGCAAGACCTTCTATAACTACAAGTGCGAGATAGAGAGTCTTTTCGCTATTACCTTGGAGGCAAGGCGCATAGACGGGCATTTCCGCTACCGCATTGCAGAAGATGACTCGCTGCAGGTGGGGCAGGTCAAGCAGTTGCTGCTCAATTCCCTCAGCATCAACGAGGCTGTTTCAGGCGGCGGCGAGCTGGCAGACCGCATCCTGCTGGAAGATATCCCTTCTTCCGGCGGCTCTGCCCTGGGCGAGATTATGCGCGCCATCCGCACCTCAAAGGCACTTGAAATAGTACACAAGAGTTTCAAGCCGGGCTCCGAGGCCAATGTGTCGGTGGTACATCCCTATTGCATCAAACTGCGCGAGCAGCGCTGGTATCTGTTGGCATACAAGCCTTCTGAAAATGACACCCGCGTATATGGTCTGGACCGTATTGAAAATTGTACGATTCTGGACGAAGAGTTCGATGCCAAACGCCTCAAGGAGTATTTCAAAAAGGTGAAGAAGGCCGATTCCGCCGCCGACTATTTCAGGGATTATTACGGGGTGCTGATAGACGAAAAGGTTCCGCTTATGGATGTCACCGTGCGCGTCTTCACAGAGCAGTTTGTCCACTACTTCCGCTCCCTGCCGCTGCACCCCTCGCAGGTGGAGGTCCACATAACCGAAAAGGGCCCGGGAAATCCCGAACCCTTTTCAGACTTTGTCTATCATATCCATCCCACCATCGATTTCACCCGCAAACTGCTTTCATACGGCCAGTTTGTCAAGGTTCTTTCCCCGGCACAATACGCCGCCGAGGTGGGCGGTATAGTCCGCCTTGCAGCGGAGAATTACAAGTAGTGTGATTAATTCATCCTTTTGTAAGTTTCCTTAATGTAGTCGGATACTCCAGGGGTGGGATCTTCGTCAAATATTCCTTCAGATACCTTTGCGCGAATACCATCCAGGATAAACGTGTCACCGGAAATAGTAATATTGGCCATTTCTTCCAATTCACCATTTATCCCGGTCGAGAAAAACCTGTTGCCATCCCTAATGGAAACTGTGGTTTCTCTTACTTCAGTTTCCCATTTTTTCTCCATGGGATTCCACCAGATTGTTTTTGCTGTGTAATCATTCCCGCTAACCCACGTAAATTCAATTTTCATTTCGCCGGGCTTGGACGGATTGAAAGGGTCATATTCGGTTTTCTCCTGGTTCAGGATTTTGCCGTCGGCGTCCTTGGTAGTTACTTCGTAGCTCATACAGCCCCAGACGCCCTCCAGCGGGTGCTCGTCCTTGGGCTCTTTATTGCAGGAGGTAAAAGCGCACAGTGCTATGACTGCGGATAAAAGGATAAGTGTCTTTTTCATAGTCGTTGTCGGTTATTATCTCTTATTTCATCCTCTTGTAGGTTTCCTTTCTATATTCGGTTCTCTCCGAGTCTCCGAAGATAGATTGCAATACGCGCGTTGTTTCTATGGTAAAAGTGTCAGCGGAAATAGTAATGATGCCTATTTCGTCAAATTTGCCGTCCATCACTTCAGCGAAAAACTTGTTGCCATCCCTGATAGAAACCCCAAATGGCTGGCCCATTGATTCCCAACTGTTGCCGTCAGGATTCCAGGCAAAGGATTGGGCTGAATAATCATTTTCGCTGACCCACGTGATCTCCAATTTCATATCGTTGTCAGTGGAAGGATGGAATGGATCATATTCTTGTTTGCCCTGGTGAACGATTGTCTCACCATCCTTACTGACATATTCATCGCTCATAAAGGCCCAGACGCCCTCCAGAGGGTGATCGTTCTTGGGCTCTTTATTGCAGGAAGAGAATATGCACAGCGCAAAAAATGCGGATAAAATGATAAGTGTCTTTTTCATAGTATGGTTTTTTGTTATTGATTGATACAAAGTTAGTAATTAATTATTATCTGCACCGAGCGGGCCATGAAATACCCCCTCTTTCATGGCCGGCAAGCAAAAAATCATCAGCGGGCCATGAAAACCGGCACTTTTTATGGCCGGCGTGCCGCCTGTGGCTGACAAACAAAAACAGGAGACCGAAAGGCCTCCTGTTTTTATGATTGGGGTTGTGGATTACCTCTTGACGCGGACTACCAGGAAGCGGGAGATGCTCCAGAAGTTGTCGACGTCGTTGATCATGATGCTCTCGGTGCCGTCTTCTTCCGGTACGATGGCGTAGCTGCTGCTCGGATGGTTGGTGAGGAGTTTGATTTTCTTGCCGTTGGTCGGAATTGATTTCACGCGACGGCGGTCAAAGCTCTTGAAGTCGGCGGCGGTGTTGCTCAGGTCGAGCAGATGGCCGGTATCGAACAGGCCGCTCTTTTCGAAGAGTCCCCATTCGATAAGTTCAGCCTCGGTGCCGCAGATGTAGCTGACGGTGTTGAAATCCTTGTCCTGCTGTTTAATGGTGGCCTGCTGGCTGGCCGACTGCTCTTTGAGGCCGGCGACATCCTTTTCAAGGCCGGCGACGGTGCCGGTGAGTTTACCGATCTCTTCTTTCTGGCCGCTGATGGTCTTCTGGAGGTCGGCGATGACGGCTGTCTTATAATCAAGTTCGCCCTGCAGGCGGTTGATGGTGGCTGCGAGAGTCTTGTTTTTGGCATTGCTGCTTGAGAGCTGCTTCTGCAGGTTGTCAATCTTGTTCTGCTGGTCGGCAATCTTGTTCTTTACGCGCTCAACCTCGGTTAGCATCTGGTCTCGACGGGAAACGGTGTCGCCCTGATTCTCAATGGAGAGGGCGATGAGGCTGTGCTCGGCTTCCGTCAGGTCGGTAAAGCCCGATTCAATCTCGTTGAGCAGGTCCAGGGTTTCGTTATAATTGGTCTTAAGCTGCTTGTTCACCTTCTGCAGGGAGTCAACCCTGTTCAGGAGGGACTGATACTGGTCAGATTGCTCTACGTTTGGACCGCAAGCGCAGAGAAGGGCTGCAGTTGCCAGCGAAAGAGTAAATGTGCGGAAAAGTCTTTTCATTGTGGATGTGTTTTTTATGTAAATTATTCAAAAGTAGCGTTTTTTTAATATATTTGGAACAAATTCACTATAAAAATCATACCACATGGAAAACAAGTACAAAGGCACACAGACAGAGAAAAATCTGGAGGCCGCTTTTGCCGGCGAATCGCAGGCACGCAACAAATACACTTATTTTGCATCGGTGGCAAAGAAACAGGGTTTTGAGCAGATCTCAGCGCTGTTTTTGAAGACTGCCGACAATGAAAAGGAGCACGCAAAGCTCTGGTTCAAGGAGCTGAACGGAATCGGCGACACCGCCGCCAACCTGCTGGCAGCCGCCGAAGGCGAGAACTACGAATGGACTGACATGTACGCCGAATTTGCCAAAACGGCAGATGCAGAGGGATTCCCCGAACTGGCAAAGAAGTTCCGTCTTGTGGGCGCAATTGAGAAGCATCATGAAGAACGCTACCGCGCACTGCTCAAGAACGTGGAAACAGCCAAGGTGTTTGAGAAGAGCGAGGTCAAGGTGTGGGAATGCCGCAACTGCGGTCACATCGTAGTAGGTACCGCCGCTCCTGAAGTTTGCCCCGCCTGCAACCATCCTCAGGCATTCTTCGAAATCTGCGCCGAGAATTTCTAGAATCAGATGTAAGAAAAAAGCCGCCCGAAGGCGGCTTTTTTTTATGCCATGTGGCAGACAGCTTTCAGGTAGCCGTAAGATTCGGCGATGCCCATGAACGGGTCCTCCATATCCTTCTCGTATTCCAGCGAGCAGACGCCACTGTAGCCCACCTTGCGCATCATCCGCACCAGGGCGGGGAAGTCTATCTTGCCGCGGCCTATCTCTACGCACCAGCCCGCCTTGGAAGCCTCCGATTCGTCTTTGATGTGCATGTCGAAGACGCGGGTGTAATATTTCTTGAGGTCGGCTACCGGATCGGCGCCGCCGCGCAGGTCATGACCTATGTCCAGGCACATTCCCAGGCGCGGATTCAAATCCTTGACTTTGTCCCAGATTACGCTGGCGGTCTGGAAAATGTTGATGTCCGGGCCGTGCAAATGAATTGCATATTTGATTTCGGGATATTCCTCCAGTTTCTTGTCCACGTAGGGGAGGATTTCATAGTTGGGTACTCCCACCAGAATCTTGACGCCTACGCGGCGGGCATAAGCGAATGCACGGTCGGCTTCCTCTTCTGTTTCCATGTAGATGGGGCCCACGCCGTAGCCGGTGACGCCGTATGAGGCGCACTTGGCGTGAAAATCGGCAATCTGCTGGTCGGAAGCGTCCAGCGGAAGGTGGAAGTCCTTGATGCAGAGATAGTGTACATCGGCCTTCTGAAGGGTCTTGAGGGCGGTGTCGATGTCAAATCTGACAAAGGTATAGCCGGCCGCACCGAGGTGGAACTTGTCCTCTTTTCCGGCCGATTTTTTCTTTGGAGAAGAGCATACGGCAGCAGCGGCGTCCAGGCCGCCTGCAGTGAGCATCAGCGCTCCGGCGGCGCCGGTTTTAATGAATGATCGTCTCGAAATAGTCATACTATTCAAATTTCTGATTTTACTTATTTGATACAAAAATAAAATATTTCGAAAGGTTCTGTTACACCTACCATTATAATTTTATACCTTTGTGCGTTAATATAACAAATAATCGGTTAACTTCCAAATAATAATCTCTTAGATAACAAATTATGGCTTCTGTTGTAATTATGCCCAAGCAAGGGCAATCTGTAGAAAGTTGCATTCTTACCGAACTGAGAAAGAACAAGGGAGACAAGGTGGCTGTCGGCGATATCCTTTTTGCTTATGAGACCGACAAGGCCTCTTTTGAAGAGGAATCCAAGGTCGAAGGCACCGTGCTTGCGGTATTTTACAACGAAGGCGATGAGATACCCGTTCTGGAAAATGTGATGGTGATTGGTCAGGAAGGCGAAAATATTGACGACCTTCTTTCCGGCGCACCCGCTGCCGAGGCTCCAGCAGCAGCTGCTGCAGCACCCGAGGTAAAGGCCGCTGCCGTACAGGCTCCTGAAATCACCGTTCACGAGAGTGCCCCTGCAGTGGCTGTAGAAGGCAAGCGTGCCATCAGCCCGCGCGCCAAAGCACTTGCTGAAAAGCTTAATGTCAATCTGGCATATGTTACTGCTACCGGCCCCGAAGGGCGCATCATTGAGCGCGATATCGAGGCCGCTGCTGCATCCGGCGCCCGTCAGACTCCTCTGGCAGCCAAGGTTGCCGCCGAGACAGGTGCCACAGCTCCCGCAGCCGGCAGCGGTCTGGCAGGTATGGCCCGCGCCTGCGATCTGGGCAAGGCAACTGCAGCTCCAGCACCCGCCGCTGCTCCCGCAGTATCAAAGAAGGACGTGCTTGAGAGCGGAGACGACTTTGAGGTTCGCAAGTTGAGCAACATCCGCAAGGTGATTGCCAAGAGCATGCAGGCCAGCCTGCAGAACTCCGCCCAGCTGACTCACCACCTGAGTGCCGACGCACGTCGCATCCAGGCACTGCGAAAGCAGGCCAAGAAGCTTCTGGAAGAGGGTAAGGTGGACGTCAACATCACCCTTAACGACTTCATCTGCATGGCGGTTATCCGCGCTCTCAAGAAGTTCCCGAATGTCAACACCCATTTTCTGGGCGACAGCATCAAATATTTCAACAAGGTTCACCTGGGTCTGGCAGTCGATACCGAGCGCGGCCTGATGGTGCCTTGCGTAAAGAATGCCGACGACCTTTCCATCACCGGCCTGTCGCGTCAGCTCAAGGCGGTTGCCGATGCATGCAAGAAGGGCAGCATCAGCCCCGACATCCTCAGCCCGGAGGCTGCGACATTCACCGTTTCCAACCTCGGCAACTACGGCGTGGAGATATTCACCCCGATCATCAACCTGCCGCAGAGCGCCATCCTGGGTGTCAACACCATCGTTCCGCGTCCCAAGGACCTGGGCGGCGGAGTCTATGCGTTCGTGCCTCATATCGGCCTTTCGCTCACTTATGACCACCGCAGCATCGACGGCGGCGAGGCAACCCGCTTCCTGAAGCAGATCGCCACCGAGATTGAAACCCTTGAAGTTGAATTCTAATAATTATTAATCATATGATAGATCTTGCTATTATCGGCGGCGGCCCTGCGGGCTATGTCGCAGCGGAAAGGGCAGGGGCCAAGGGCCTTTCTGTAACCCTTTTTGAAAAGAGAGAACTTGGCGGCGTGTGCCTCAACGAGGGCTGCATCCCCACCAAGACGCTGCTTTACAGCGCTAAAGTGTTCAACTACGCACAGCACGGTGACTTGTACGGCGTGAATGTCAAGGGCGCTGAGTGCGACTTTGCCAAGGTTGTTGCCCGCAAGGATAAGGTTGTCAAGAAGCTCGTAGGCGGCGTCGGCGCAGCCATGCGTGCCAACAAGGTGACCGTGGTTAAGGGCGAGGCCGTTATCGTAGGCCGCAGCGCCGAAGGCATCACCATCGCCTGCGGAGGCGAGAAATATCTGGCTGCAAATCTGCTGATATGCAGCGGCAGCGAGGCTGCGGTTCCCCCGATTCCCGGCCTGAAAGAGGCTGGCGATGTGATTGTCACCAACCGCGAGATCCTGGCTCTCAAGGAGCAGCCCAAGGAACTGGTGGTTATCGGCGGCGGCGTTATCGGTATGGAGTTCGCAGCGTTCTTCAATACCATCGGCACAAAAGTTACCGTAGTGGAGATGCTTCCCAAGATCCTCGGCCCGCTGGACGATGAGATCAGCAGTTCGCTTCAGAAGATATATGCCAAACGCGGTATCGAGTTCTGCCTCAGCTGCAAGGTGACCGCCATCGAAGGCAATACCGTTGTATATGAGACTCCTGACGGCAAGGTCAACCGTGTTTCCGGCGATAAGATATTGGTTTCCGTTGGCCGTCGCGCAAACATCAAGGGCATCGGCCTGGAGAATATCGGCGTAGAGGCCGAGCGTGGCATCAAGGTAGACGACAAGATGCGTACCAACATCCCCAACGTGTTCGCTGCCGGCGACTGCGTGAGCGGCTATCCGATGCTGGCACACGTAGCAAACCGCCAGGGCGAGATTGTGGTGAACAACCTCACCGGCGGCAACGACCATATGCGCACCGACGCTATTCCCAGCGTGGTTTATACCAATCCCGAAGTTGCCAGTGTCGGCCTTACCGAGGCTCAGGCAAAGGCTGCCGGCAAGGAGTTCAAGATTGTCAACCTCCCTATGGCTTATGCCGGCCGTTTCGTGGCTGAGAACGAGGGTGGCGAAGGCTTCTGCAAGATTCTCGTAGGTGCAAAGCACGGCGAGATCCTGGGTGTCCACATGATGGGCAACCCCTCCAGCGAGATGCTTTACGGCTGCTGCCTGGCCATAGAAATGGAGATGACCATAGATGAGCTCAAGCAGATTATCTATCCTCACCCCACGGTGAGCGAAATCATCAAGGAAGCTGTTTTCTCTGTCAAATAATAAATAAGATATAATATGCCTAAATCACAATTTGCAGATCCCGACTTTCTGCGTAAAAGCGGAGAAGTAAAGATTGCCCCGATCCCGGTCAATCAGTACAACAAGACTATCAAGGACGAACTCAAAGAGAAGAACTTCACGAAGGATGACCTCAAGCACATCTACCGTGACATGTTCACCATCCGCGAGTTCGAGACAATGCTCAACCTGGTGAAGACCACCGGCGGCTACAACGGCGTTGAATACAACAACCCCGGCCCCGCACACCTTTCCATGGGTCAGGAGGCAGCCGCAGTAGGTATGGCCTACAACCTTACCACAGATGACTTCATTTTCGGCAGCCACCGCAGCCACGGCGAAATCCTCGCCAAGGGTCTGCGTTCCATCGAGATTCTCCCCGACAAGGAACTCAAGAAGATCATGGAAGAGTTCTGGGGCGGCAAGACTCTGGAAGTTGCCAAGAAGGGCTTCAAGGGCGGCAGCGTCAAGGATCTGGGTATGCACTTCCTGATTTACGGTGCAATAGCAGAGATTTTTGCCCGTACCACCGGCTTCAACAAGGGCCTCGGCGGAAGTATGCACACCTTCTTTACTCCGTTCGGCATTTATCCCAATAACGCTATCGTGGGCGGCAGCGGCTCCATCGCAGTGGGCGCTGCTCTTTATAAGAAAGTCAACCGCAAGAAAGGCATCGTGGTCGCCAACCTCGGCGACGGTGCGCTGGGCCGCGGCCCGGTTATGGAGGGTATGACCTTCGCATCCATGGATCAGTTCACCCAGCTTTGGGAAGGTGACATGAAGGGCGGCCTGCCCATCCTGTTCAGCATCATGGACAACCAGTATGCAATGGGCGGTCAGACCCGCGGCGAGACCGAAGGCTACAATTTCGCAGCCCGCATCGGTGCCGGCTTCAACCCCGACAGCATGCATGCAGAGCGCGTGGACGGCTACAATCCTCTGGCAGTCATCGACGGCTTCCGCCGCAAGATGGCGCTTCTGGCAGAGAAGAAGGGTCCGGCACTGCTCGATATCGTCACTTACCGCTACGCCGGTCACTCACCGTCCGACTCATCTACCTACCGTACTCCGGAAGAGATCAAGGCCTGGGAAGCTATCGACTGCATCAAGTGCTTCGGCGAGAAGCTCGTAGAGGCCAAGGTCGCTACGGAGAAGGAACTCGAAGAGATCCGCGAGCACCAGAAGAATATCATCTTTGAGATGTACAAGCTCGCCATCGACCTTGAGGTTTCCCCCCGTATGGACCTCGTCAAGGAGAGCGAACTGCTGGGCGACATGATGTTCAGCAACGCCAGCGTAGATTCACTGAGCGACGCAAAGCCCGACGTGAATATGCCTATGGAAGAGAACCCGCGCGTGAAGCAACTCGCTACCAAGGAGCGTTTTGCATTTGACGCCAACGGCAAGCCTTTCAGTGCAATCAAGACATACGGTATCCGCGACGGTCTGTTCGAGGCAATTATCGACAGATTCTACAAGGATGCATCCCTTATCGCCTACGGTGAAGAGAACCGCGACTGGGGCGGCGCATTCGCAGTATATCGCGGCCTGACGGAGGCTCTGCCTTATCACCGCCTGTTCAACTCGCCCATCAGCGAGGCAGCCATCATTGGCACCGCCATCGGCTATGCTATGTGCGGCGGCCGCGTAATCCCCGAGATTATGTACTGCGACTTCCTGGGCTGCTGCGGCGACGAGGTCTTCAACCAGCTTCCCAAGTGGCAGGCAATGAGCGGCAACATCCTCAAGATGCCGGTTGTTGTACGTGTATCGGTAGGTAGCAAGTATGGCGCACAGCACAGCCAGGACTGGACTTCGCTCTGCACCCACATCCCCGGCCTGAAGGTCGTGTTCCCCGCTACTCCTTACGACGCCAAGGGTCTGATGAACGCAGCTCTTCAGGGTACCGACCCCGTCATCTTCTTCGAGAGCCAGCGTATCTACGGCCAGGGCGAGGAGTTCCACAAGGGCGGCGTTCCCAAGGAATACTACGAGATTCCCATCGGCGAACCCGATGTCAAGAAAGAGGGTAAGGATGTCACCATCCTCTCTATAGGCGCTACTTTATACCGAGCAATGAAAGCGGCCAAACTCTTCGAGGAGAAAGGCATCAGTGCCGAGGTCATCGACGCCCGCAGCCTTGTGCCGTTCAACTACGACAAGGTTATCGAGAGCGTGAAGAAGACCGGCAAGATCATCATCGCAGCCGATGCTTCCGCCCGCGGATCGTTCCTGAACGACCTGGCAGCCAACATCGCCAGCTTCTGCTTCGACTATCTGGACGCAGCTCCGGTAGTGCTTGGCAGCCGCAACTGGATTACCCCTTGCCACGAGCTGGAAGAGGCGTTCTTCCCTCAGCCCAGCTGGTTTGTGGATGCTTACCACGAGCGCATCGCGCCCATCGCAGGTTATACACCTACGGCAAACCTTACCAACGCAGAGCTCATCTCCCGCGCAAAGAAAGGTATCTAAGCGCCTATGTGTTTCTGCAGGAAAACCAAATTACGCCGTATGGAGATGCTCAATGTTAATGCGCACCTCCATACTCCGTATTCTTTCAGCGCCTTTGACAGCATCCCTCAGGCGGCTCAGATGGCTGCCGACCAGGGTGTCAAGGTAGTAGGTATCAACGACTTCTATTCTATGGACGGATATGCCGAATGGGACCGCGAAACCCGCGCCCTCAAGCTGTATCCGCTCTTCAACATAGAATTCATATCCCTCAACAGCGAGGACCAGGCGGCCGGTGTCCGTGTAAACGACCCCAACAACCCGGGCCGTACATATATCAGCGGCAAGGGTCTGGCATTCCCGGTGAAACTCGCCGGCGAACCCGCAGCGCAGCTGGCTGCCGTTAAGAAGGAGTCCAATCTCCAGGTGGCTGCCATGTGCGAAAAGGTCGCCAAGCTGTTTACCGATGCCGGCGTCGAATTCGGCTGGGACGAGGCTTCTATCCGCGAAAAACTTACCAAAGGGAGTCTTCGCGAGCGCCATCTGGCCAAGGCAATCCGCCTGGCGGTGGAGCGCCTCTATCCAGATGCAGAAGGGCAGAAGGCTTTCTACGAAAAGATATTCGGCGGTAAGCCACTCAAGAGCGACATCGCTGCCGAAGCAAAAGTAGAAAACGAGATCCGCGGTAACCTGCTCAAGGCGGGCGGCGCGGCATTCGTTCCCGAAACTCCTGAGGCATTCCTTCCGATGGCGACCGTGCGCGAGATAATCCTCGCAGCGGGCGGCATCCCCACTTATCCTTTCCTGGCCGACGATGCCAAGGGCGGATTCACCGACTTCGAGGGCGACCTGGAAAAGGCTGCGGCTACACTGAAAGCCCGCGGCTTCTACAGCACCGAGTTCATCACCACCCGCAACAGCGTGGAGGTTCTTGAGCGATACGCACAGTACCTCTGGGACCAGGGTTTTGTAGTGACCTTCGGCAGCGAGCACAATACCCCGGCTATGGAGCCCATCAAGCTCGCCTGCCGCGGCGGCGTAGACCTTACCGATAAACTCAAACGACTCAACTACTGGGGCGCCTGCATCGTCGCTGCGCACCAGAAACTGGTTGCCGACGGATTCCAGGGCTATCTCGATGCCCAAGGAGTTCCAAATCTTAAATATCGCGACAAATTCATTTTGATGGGTGATAAAATCATCAAGGAAGCAATAAAATGACCGAACTTGAACAATTAGTCGAAGTTTCGAGGCGCTATGGCGCCGACAGCCGCTTTGTAATTGCGGGCGGCGGAAACACCTCATATAAAGATAATGAGCGCCTCTGGGTAAAGGCCAGCGGCCACGCTTTGGCCACCATCGGCGAAGACGGCTTTGCCGTGCTTGACCGTGCCCTGCTTAACAAGATGGGGGAGAAGGTCTACAGCACCGACGCCGCCGAGCGCGAAGAGCAGGTCAAGAACGACCTGGCGGACGCCTGCATCACCAAGGACCGTCGTCCTTCAGTTGAGACATCGCTCCACAACGCTATGAGCGCACGTTTCATAGTGCACCTGCACCCGACCGCAGTGAACGGCGTGATGTGCAGCAACAATGCAGAAAAGGCTTGCGCAAAACTCTTCGGAGCAGATGCGCTCTATATCCCTTACACCGACCCCGGCTACACCCTTTTCAAGAAGGTATACGACGAGATCTGCGCGTTCAAGGCTGCCAAAGGCCATGAGCCCAAGGTGATTATGCTGCAGAATCACGGCGTGTTCGTAGGTGCCGATACCGTTGCTGAGATCGATGCCATCTATGCCGATATGCTCTCCAAGATAGAAGCGCGTGTACAGCCGCTGGATATGACTCCGACCGAAGTTTGCGATTGCGCAGTAGAGGTCGTGCCGGCTATCCGCTCCATCCTTTCCCGCGGCGGCCGTGGCGACAAGATTATCCGTATTGTCAAAAACGCTCTGGTAGATAAGTATATCGATAGCCAAAAGGCCTTTGCGGCCGTTGCCGCTCCGTTCACGCCCGACGGCATCGTTTATTGCAAATCGGCGTATCTCTATATCGACGGTGCCGATGCTGCAGAGAAGATTGCAGGTGCGGAAGCTGCCATAGAGAAGTATGTGTCCGAGCGCGGATATACTCCCAAAGTGCTGGCTATTAAAGGCATAGGTCTGCTGGCTGTGGGCGACAGCGCCAAGGCCGCAGGCATCGTGGCAGAGGTCTTCACCGACTGCATGAAGGTGGCGCATTACGCCGCATCGTTTGGCGGAGAGCACCCGATGACCAAAGCCCAGATCGATTTCATCGACAACTGGGAGGTTGAGAATTACCGCCGCAAGGTGAGCGCATCCGGCAGCCACGGCCGTGCCGAAAACAAGATTTTCATAGTTACCGGCGCTGCCCAGGGCTTTGGCGAAGGCATTGCCCGCTGTCTGGTAGAGGAGGGTGCCAATATCGTGGTGGCCGACCTCAACGAGGTTACCGGCGAGGCAACCGTCGCCAACCTCAACTCTCTCTGCAAGAACAACCGCGTGACCTTCTTCAAGACCGATGTCACCAGCTACGACTGCATAGTGTCTCTGGTAAAGGATACCGTTTGCAATTTCGGTGGCGTAGACGCTTTCATAAGCAACGCCGGCATAGCCATTGCAGGTGACCTGACACAGATGGTGCCTGAGAAGTTCGACCTGGTAACCAAGATCAACTATCATGGTTTCTTCTACTGCTCCAAAGCTGTGGCTCCGGTGCTCAAGGCACAGAACAAATACGACCCCGAGCGCTTCGGCGACATCATCCAGATCAATTCAAAAAGCGGTTTGGAGGGCAGCAAGGCCAATTTTGCATACGCCGGCAGCAAGTTCGGCGGCCTGGGCCTGGTTCAGTCTTTCGCTATGGAGCTGGCTCCGTTCCGCATCAAGGTCAACGGCATCTGCCCCGGCAACTTCCTGGACGGTCCGCTGTGGAGCGACCCCGTGAAGGGCCTCTACGTACAGTACCTCAATGCAGGCAAGGTGCCCGGCGCCAAGACTGTGGACGATGTGCGCGAATACTATCTCTCCAAGGTTCCGATGCACAAGGGCTGCAACCCCAAGGATGTTACCAAGGGCGTGCTCTACCTCATTGAACAGACTTGTGAAACCGGACAGGCCCTGCCCATCACCGGTGGACAAATTATGTTGAAATAGGGGAATATATTTGAGCCCGAAGGGCGATGGTAAGTCCCTTCCCCGAGGGAAGGGATTTAGGGATAGGGATACGTTATAAGAAATGTGCGGTGGGGAGAAGTTTTGCAATCTCACCAACGCTTAATAATAACAATAAAGATAATTTGCAAAACTTGAGCATATGAAAACCAAAGCAGTACGTCTTTACGGAAAGGACGACCTCAGGCTCGAAGAGTTTGAACTTCCCGCAATAAAAGAGAATGAGATCCTCGCCAAAGTTGTGAGCGATTCCATCTGCATGTCGTCTTACAAGGCGGCTCATCAGGGCCCCGAGCACAAGCGTGTTCCCAACGATTGCGACAAGAATCCCATAATCATAGGCCACGAGTTTGCTGGTGAAATCATCGAAGTCGGCAGCAAGTGGAAAAATGAGTTTAAACCTGGCGACAAGTTCTCCATCCAACCCGCAATGAACTGGGAAGGCGGTCCGGTCGGCGTTCTCTCTGCCCCCGGCTATTCATACAGGTATATCGGTGGTGATGCCACTTATGTAATCATCCCCAACGAGGTTATGGAAAACGGCTGCCTTCTGCCGTACAAGGGAGAAGGTTTCTATCCCGCTTCGCTCAGCGAGCCGCTCAGCTGCGTAATCGGTGCAATGCACGCCTGCTACCACACCAAGCCCGGCAGCTACGTGCATCAGATGGAAATCAAGAATGGCGGCAAGATGGCCCTTCTGGCAGGTGTAGGCCCTATGGGTCTGGCATGCATTAATTATGTGCTGCACCGCGAAGATATCCGCCCGTCGCTGTTCGTTGTGACCGATATCGACCAGGCGCGTCTGGACCGCGCGGCCACCCTTTACACCAAAGAGTATGCTGCCAGCCGCGGAATCGACCTCCGCTATGTGAATACCGGCGCAGTAGCCGATCCCGTGGCTACTTTGCGTGAGATTTCCGGCGGTGACGGTTATGACGAAGTCGTGGTGATGGCTCCCGTGCCGGCGGTTGTAGAGCAGGCCGACGCCATCCTGGGCTTTGACGGCTGCCTCAATTTCTTCTCCGGCCCCGGCCGTGCCGATTTCAAGGCGCCGTTCAATTTTTACAACGTACACTACGCAATGACGCATGTTGTAGGCACCAGCGGCGGCAATACCGACGATATGAAGGAGGCTCTTTACTATATGGGCAAGGGTCTGGACCCTGCAGGTCTGGTAACCCACGTGGGCGGTATCAACGCCACAATAGAGACAACCCTGAACCTGCCTTCGATCCCCGGTGGCAAGAAGCTTATTTACAACCATATAACGATGCCGCTTACGGCTATCGCAGACTTTGCCGAGAAAGGTAAGACTAATCCTGTTTACGCAAAATTGGCAGAGATTTGCGCTGCCAACAACGGTCTCTGGAGCGTAGAGGCGGAGAACTATCTGCTCGCTAACGCCGACAAGCTTAACTAACATGCTTCAGATTGCCAGGTTCGTGTTCAATCCCTTCCGCGAGAACACCTACGTTGTGTGGGACTCGACGGGAGAGGGGATTGTAGTGGACCCGGGCAATAATTATCCCAAGGAGCACACCGCCCTTGCGGATTTTATAGACAACAATAATATCCGGTTACGTGCCGTAGCGGCCACCCACGGCCACTACGACCACGTTTGCGGAGCGGGCTTCCTCAAAGAGCGCTACGGTGTGCCGTTCGCTCTCTGCAGCACAGACGAGTATGTTTACTGCACCAGCGCCTTTGACGGCAGCCGCTATCAATTCGATTTTGAACAGGTTCCGTACGAGATAGATTTGGCCACCGGGGAGCCGCTGCGTTTCGGCGAGACGGAATTGCAGCCGTTGCCCACTCCCGGTCATACGCTTGGGGGCGTCAGTCTTTATTCCGCTGCGGCCAAGGTTATCTTTACCGGCGATACTATCATGTGCGGTACCGTGGGCCGCACCGACCTCAAAGGGAGCGATCATCCGACGCTGATGCGCAGCATTATTTCGCAGATCATGCCGCTGCCCGACGATGTCGAAATTTATCCCGGACACGGCCCGCAGACAATTCTGGGTAACGAACGCGCCAATAATCCTTTCTTGAAATGAAAACCGCCATCCGCACCATCTGCCTGGCAGCGGCGGCGCTGATAGCCGTATCCTGCGGCGTGTCGCGTCCTGCAGCCCAGAGTCAGCAGCAGCCTATTCCTCAGCCACAGAATCAGCCTGATCCACAGCCCCAAAGCACCGAGGCAGTCGTTCCTGCTTTTCTTCAGAAAGGGGATAAGATCGCCATCCTGGCGCCGGCATATACCACTCCGTTCGAGAATGTCCTTGGAGCGGCGGAGGTTATCCGCAGCTGGGGTTACGAGCCGGTGATAGGTTCAAAAGTCCAGAAGCTGTACGCAGGCAAGTATGCAGGTACCGACGGGGAACGTGCAAGCGACCTTCGTTGGGCACTGGAAGATCCAGAAATTAAAGCGATTATATGCACCCGCGGCGGCTATGGCACAATCCGCCTGATAGATCGTTTCAAGCCGGAAGAGTTTGCCGCAAATCCAAAGTGGCTGGTCGGTTACAGCGACATCACCACCCTTATCGAGATGGAAAACTGCGCCGGAGTGGCGGCTATCCACGGCACTATGGGCAACACAATTGCCAAGGATGGGGAAGATGCCACCTGCCAGACTCTGAAATCGCTTCTGGAGGGCACAGTGCCGCAGTACGAACTGTCTGCGCATCCACAAAACCGCATTGGGAAGGCCACCGGTATTCTGGTGGGCGGCAATATATGCACCTTTGCAGCCAATCTAGACACCTGGGCAGATGCCACATCCAAGGATGACATTATCCTCTTTGTAGAGGAGGTGGAAGAAAGCATGCATCACATCGACCGCCTGTTCAATATGCTGCTGATGCGCGGCTTGCTGCAGCGCTGCAAAGGAATCATATTCGGTGAATTTACCGGTTGCGGCAGCGAGTTCGACTTCGGCAGCATCGAGGCTATGCTGAATACCTATCTCAAAGGATATGACATCCCTGTGCTTTGCGGTTTCCCCGCCGGTCATGGCGAGGTCAATCTGCCACTGGTGATGGGCGTTCCCGTCACAATTGACGTCCGCAGCGAAGGCGCCACCGTCAGCTTCGGTATAAATGGTATCAAAAGCATAGTCTCTCTCCGTTAAAATTGGTATTTGTATATTTCGGGCCGTTTCGTATATTTGTACGTTTTAGATTAGGCCTGGAATCGAATACCAACACAATGAAGAGATTATTATTTCCCTTAGTAGCAGCTCTTTGCCTTTTTATCCTGTGGGGATGCCCCAAGGAAGAGAAGGAACAGCCTGTCCTGACGCCGATTCAAACATCATACGAGATTGGCTATCAAGGTGGCAGCGTAAGCATTTCTTTCAAAACAAATCAGCAGTATACCGTTAAGAGCAGCGACCCTTCGTGGCTCAAGGTTCCCCAGCCCACCAAGGCTGTCACCACGGAGAGCGTGGCCGTTACCGCTTCTGAAAATTCAAGCGAGAACTCCCGTACGGCAAACATTACCGTAACTGCGGGCACTCTCTCGGCTACATTCACGGTTACCCAGACGGGCAAGCCCAAGGATCCGGGTCCCGAACCTCCAACTCCGGAGGACCCCGACAAGCTGGAGAATGCCGGACAGTCTACCTTCACGGTATATGACACGGGAGGTGACATCACCGTCAAGGTTCGCAGTAATGTTGAATACCAGTATAACTGGGACGCAGACTGGATTACAACAACCAAAGCCGGAGCTACCCGTGTAGACGAGCTCACTTTCCATGTTGCTGCCAATACCGGCGCAGAGCGCACCGCTACGATTACATTCACCTACAATAACGAATTGTCTTTTGGCGTTACTGTCAAGCAATTGGAGTATGTAGAACCGGGCGAAGATCCGCGCATGGAATTATCTGTTTCGGAAATCAGCGCGATTGGTGGTGGAGGAGAGTTTACTGTAGATGTTGATGCCAATTATGATTATGATGTCTCAGTCGGCGTATCCTGGATTCACTATGTAAAGACCGATACCGGGTGCATTATTACAGTGGACAGTAATCCCGGGGAGGATTCCCGCTCTGCCAAGATCCGCTTCTCCTGCGATGAAATAATCAGAGAAATAAAGGTAGACCAGGAAGGTAGCGCTGCAGGCGGCGATCCGTTTGATGTGGGCAGCAATCTGAGCGACAATGGAACTGCCAACTGCTATGTTGTGATCAAAGCCGGTGACTATTCCTTTGATGTTACCGTCATGGGAAATGGCCCCGATGGATTCATCTGGGAAGATAAGGATGCTTTCAAGCAGAACCTCTATCCGACAATGATAGACGATGTTTCGTTTAGCACTTACGGCAGTGACGGGCCGTCACAGGTTAAGGTCATATGGAACGATGGTGACGTAGTGAACAATGTAACTATAGATAAAGATAATCTCAAAGTTCATTTCACGGCTACCGGTAATAAAGGAAATGCGCTGATAGGTGTATATGACCGTTCCAATACATTGCTGTGGAGTTGGCATATTTGGTGCACCGACTCGCCCAAACGTATCCGTCACGAGGCCTTGAATGGTTATACGGTAGCCATGTTGGACCGCAACCTGGGCGCAACCAGCTGCAATCCGGCCGACGGCTCGGCAACATACGGCTACTGGTATCAGTTCGGCCGCAAGGATCCTTTGAAGCTCTATCATGGAGTAGTGGGTGAGATGGTGGCAGGTGACAAGTCGATGGAGTATTCTATAATGCATCCAACGGAGATTATCAGAGTGATGGGTAAGGATAACGAATGGTTTAACGGCGATGTCAAGACCATTACGGCAGACTTGTGGGGCAATCCATACGCCTTGCACAATGGTGCCGATCATCTGTATGTGGCTCCTGTAGATGAACTGAAAAAGACCATCTACGATCCGTGCCCTCCCGGCTATATGGTTCCACCCGAGTGGGCTTGGGATACTTTCTCATTGGATAACTGCGAAGTTGGTGCTAACGGTTTGACATTTGCCGAACTGAACGGGAATAGTTTCTATCCATTTGCCGGCTATGGCGATTCCGGTGACCAATACGGAAGAGACAATGGTTGGTACGGGTATCCCGGTTATACTCCCAACAACGATGGACAAAAGTACCATCATAACTGCAGGAACGTGGTTTGCTGCTGGTCTTCAGGCAGTGAACATGCCTTCCTCCGTTCCGGCCATGAATGGGATTTGAACAACTATCATCATTCAAATCAGTTCCTGTACATGCAAGACGAAGAGGCCAGCGACAATTACAAGATGGTCAATGAATCTTCCCAGGCACACCTTTACACGAAATATGGACATATCCGTCAGCGCTGCTGCAGCGTACGTTGTATGAAAATGCCGTGATTTTTCCAGTAAAAAATCATTTATATATATAAACGTTATTAAGTAATTAATTATGAAGAAACTTTTCCCTTTGATTGCACTGATGTGCATCTTCGTTCTTCAGGGATGTCCCACACCCGGACCCGAGCCGGAGACGGATACTCTCACGGCTATAAAGTCTGAGTATACGATTGAGGCATCCGGTGGCGAGTTGTCTCTGCAATTCAAGACAAATCTTGTATGGAAAGCCAAGAGCGATGCTTCATGGCTCACCGTAACAAACCCCACCAAAGCGGTCACTACAGAGACTGTCAAAGTAGTTGCTCAGGAGAATAAATCCACTGAGGCCCGCAAGGCGAATGTCACCATCGAGGCTGGCACACTCTCTACCACTATAGTGGTTAACCAGAAGGGTATGACCCCCAGTATCGTTATCAATGGTACAACGTTCAATGTATCTGCACAAGGCGGCACGGTAGATGTTGACGTAACTAGCAATGTCGATTATACTGTGACATTTGCCGCCGACTGGGTAACCCGCAACGGTAATACTTACACCGTAAAGCCCAATGATACAACCAAAGAACGTTCTGTGGTAATCACTTACAGTTATGGTGATACCAGCAGTGCTGTCGTCATCAAACAGAGCGGCAGGAATGAATATACGGTATCCGTCAATCCTACCTCCATCGAGGCCGAGGCTGCCGGCGGCACTTTCAATTTCACAGTCACCAGCGACGGCAACTACACAATGCAGGAGCTTTCTGCCAACTGGGTACATGTATCGGGACAGACCGTTACCGTAGATGAGAATACCAGTTCCTCTGCCCGTAATACCACAATTGTCTTCACTGTTGACAACTCCCGTGCAGAATTGAAGATCAACCAGAAAGGTAAAGAGGGCCCCTATATCACTGTAACTCCGGCCAACTTCTCTATTTCTGCTGCGGCGGCTACCGTTACTTTGACCATCAGCAGCAATGTCAATTACGATACCGCAATCAGCGCCACTTGGGTGACTGATGCCGGAAACGGTTCGTTCAATGTTGCAGAGAATACGTCAGATGATGCACGTACTGCCACAATAACCTTCAGCTACGGCACTATCTCCAAGGTCGTAACTATTAATCAGGCAGGTAAATCCGATGTTCCCCAACCTGAGGATCCCGTGCTTGTCAATGGAAATTCAGCAACATACGATGTTGCTGCCGCTGGTGAGACCATAGAGGTTATTATCCGTTCAAATGTGGAATACCAGGTTGAGAATCCTGCCTCATGGATTACCGAGGTATCTTCAAAGGCCGCAACCGACCATACCCATTATTTCAAGGTTGAACCCAATACTTCTGAAGATGAACGTATAGCTACTATATCATTCGTATATACAACCAGCGACGGTACGCTGACTTGCACAGTTACTGTAAAACAGGCAGGTGACAGCGGGTTCGAAGAGCCCTTCATTGAAGTATCTCCCAAGAACAATACATTCGAGGCTGCCGGCGGTGATTTCACCGTCAATGTAAACGCCAATTACGAGTATGTATTCAGTTCCAGCGATTCCTGGATCCACGTTACCAAGAATGGTAATACCTGCAACGTGACGGTAGACGAGAATACCGACAGTAAAGAAAGGAGCGGTAAAATCAAGTTCAGAATAGATGGCGAAGAGGTATTCGATGAATTCATGGTTTACCAGGCGGGTGCTGTAATTATCTCCGATGACCCGTTCGACGTCAGTGCACACGACAACAACCTCAGCTGGAACGGTACTGCAAACTGCTATGTAGTTACTAAGGCAGGTACTTATACGTTTGACGGTTCGGTAATGGGTAACGGCGCTGACGGATACCCTTGGATTGGCTCCGGTGATTATTTCAACCTCTGGCCGATATCTCCGGAAGGTACATCTTTCTTTGACAGTTCCAACAGGAACAAAAAATTTGAAAAGGTAGAGATTCTCTGGGATGACAATAACGTCATCAGCAATTTGAGCTTGAACAAGGAGACCCTCCAGGTTACTATAGAGGTATCTGCAAACAAGGGTAATGCCCTTATCGCAGCCATGTCCACAAACGGTATCGTACGCTGGAGCTGGCATATCTGGTGCACCGATTCACCCGAAATGACCACCATAGAGGGTATGGAACACCAGGGTGAAGACGAAGTCTATGTCGACTATGTCCTGTTGGACCGCAATGTCGGTGCTACCAGCTGCGATCCTGCCGATGGCGAGAAGACATACGGCTTCTGGTATCAGTTTGGCCGCAAGGATCCCCTCAGGATGTACTTTGGTATATTCAACGATGAGTTGCCTGCACTGAAATCTATGGAAGGATCTGTGAACAACCCCACCAAGATGTACGCGATGAACACCAAGACCTGCGAGTGGTTCAACAACGGTCTTTCCACGCTTTCTACTGTCTGCGCAGATCTTTGGGGCAATCCCCAGTGGACTTTGTGCAGTACCCAGAATACCCACCCCGCAGAGGCCAAATCGTCCGAACTTAAGAAAACCATTTACGACCCTTGTCCTCCGGGCTTCATGGTTCCTCCCGCAACCACCTGGAATCTTGTTAACAAGAGACGTGATGTACGAATTGTAGATCAGGGTGTTTACATATACGATTCTTTCTATCCTTTTGCCGGCTACGGTGCAATAAGTAACGAAGGCAAAGGCGAGAATGGATGGTACGGTTATTATTACGATTCCGTAACAGGATCCGGCTTCCACGACGACAAAGGCCAGGGCAGGCATGACCGTATCATGCAGGTATGGACCAACACCACCGGAAAATTCAGTTATTGGATTCCAAATTCTAGTCATCCATACGTACATGCCCCCGATATGTATGGAGCAATCAATATCTCAACCATGTTGTGGCTCTCGAATATGGATGATGTGAATGATCAGATGTATTTCGAATATGATTACTCGCATGTCCGTCAGCGTGCAATCCCCGTACGTTGTATGAGAGTCCCCGGAACATACTAGAATTCGGATTATCTTCATAGCAAGGGCGACCCGGTTGGGTCGCCCTTTGTTTTATCCCGATTAATAGTTATCTTTACGGGCTATGAACAAAGATAATATCATCATCTCTATCGACCACGTTTCCAAGTGGTTCGGAGAAAAGTGCGTCTTGAATGACATCAGCCTCAATATCAAAAAAGGGGAGTTCGTCACTATTCTTGGTCCGTCCGGCTGCGGCAAGACCACGACATTGCGCATAATCGCGGGTTTCGAGACTCCCGACGAGGGTAATATCTTTATCGACGGCGACCTTATGAACAAGGTGCAGCCGCACAAACGCCCGGTCAACACCGTGTTTCAGCGCTATGCGCTGTTCCCGCATCTGAATGTTTTCGACAACATCGCCTTCGGCCTCAAGCTGCAGGGGGTTGCAAAGGACGAAATAGAGAAGCGGGTGATGCGCGTACTCAAGATGGTCAGCATGACCGACTATGAGTGGCGCGACGTCGATTCGCTATCCGGAGGCCAGCAGCAGCGTGTGGCCATCGCCCGTGCCATTGTCAACAAGCCGGCCGTGCTGCTTCTGGACGAGCCGCTCAGCGCCCTTGACCACAAGATGCGCAAGGACATGCAGATAGAGCTCAAGCAGATGCACAAGCAGTTGGGCATCACGTTCGTATATGTCACACACGACCAGGAGGAGGCGCTCACCCTGAGCGACACCGTAGTGGTCATGAACCATGGAGAAATTCAGCAGATCGGCTCGCCGACCGATATCTACAACGAGCCTGTAAACTGCTTTGTGGCCGATTTTATCGGTGAGAGCAATATCTTCAATGCCATTATGGTAGCAGACCGCAAGGTATCCTTCATGGACCATGAGTTCGAATGTGTGGACGAAGGTTTTGGAGAGAAAGTTCCGGTGGACGTCGTGGTACGTCCGGAAGATATTTACATTATGCCCAAGACCGATAAGGGGCAGTTCGACGGGGTTGTATCCAGCTGTATCTTCAAAGGGGTTCACTACGAAATCATAGTCAATACGCCCAACGGTTATGAATTGATGATTCAGGATTACAATCCGTTCGAAGTGGGAATGGAGGTGAGCATGATAATCAAGCCCACCGACATCCAGGTGATGAAGAAAGAGCGCACCTGCAACACTTTTGAGGGTGAGATGATAGATGATACCCACGTGGAGATTCTGGACAGCGAGTTTGAATGCCTCAAGCAGGAGGGAATCTCTGCCGGCGACAAGGTGCTGGTCGAGGTCGATCTGGACAAGGTGGAACTCACCGATGACAAGCGCGACGGTACTTGTGAAGGTGACATAAGGTTCATCCTTTATAAGGCCGACCATTACCAGCTGTCGGTGCGTGCCTTGAACCGGGAGTATATTTACGTGGATACACAGGACGTCTGGGAAGACCGCGATATAGTAGGTATCAACATCCGTCCGGAGGATATGCGTATCAAGCTTAAAGAGGCTAAGAGCCAGGCTTAGAGATGAGTAAACTGAGTAACTTTGTCGGCAAGCGCAGCAACTGGAGCATCCCGTACGCGGTGTTCCTGATAATTTTTGTCGCTCTGCCTCTGGTGCTCATCATGGGCTACGCCTTTGTGGACGAGGGTGGGGGATTCACCCTGTCCAACATCTCCCGCTTCTTCAGCGATTCCGATGCCCTGAGCACCTTTGCGGTCTCCATAGAGATCGCCCTGGAAACCACCGCCATCTGCCTGCTTCTGGGCTATCCGGTGGCGTGGTTGCTGGCCAACAGCAAGTACAATTCCAGCAGCGTAACCATCATCATCTTCATCCTGCCGATGTGGATAAACGCGCTGATGCGTACCCTGGCCACCGCCGACTTGTTCAATATGCTGGGCATCACCCTGGGCAAGGGGACGCTGCTCTTCGGTATGGTATACGACTATTTACCGTTCATGATTTACCCGATATACAACGTGCTGCGGCGTATGGATCCTTCCTATGCCGAGGCGGCGCAGGACCTTGGCGCTAAGCCTTCTACGGTGTTTACCAACGTCACCCTGCCGCTCTCGCTGCCGGGCATCACCAGCGGCATAATGATGGTGTTCATGCCCACTGTGAGCACCTTCGCCATATCGGAATTCCTGACCAACAACAAGATCAAGCTGTTCGGTACCATCATCCAGGAGAACATCAACTCCTCCATGTGGAACTACGGCGCCGCCTTGTCGTTCATAATGCTGATAATAATCGGCCTCACGTCGCTGCTCACCGGCGGAAGCGAAGAGGAAAACAGTGCACAGGGAGGGCTCATTTAGGCTATGAAAAAGTTTTTTGCACGTCTCTATCTGGGCTTGATACTGCTGCTGCTATATGCCCCGCTTATCTTCATCGCCGTCTCTTCATTTACCGAGAGCAAGGTGCTGGGCAACTGGACCGGGTTCTCTACCAAGTTGTACAGTAACCTCTTTACCGGAGGAATGCAGGGTAGCGGCCTGATGAATGCTGTTTACAACACCCTCATTATCGCCTTGATTGCCGCTTTGGTTTCGACATTGCTGGGAACGTTGGCCGCCATTGGCATATTCCACTCCCGCGGCCGCGGCAAGAATATGGTGATGTTTCTCAACAACATCCCCATGGTCAACCCCGACGTGATCACCGGTGTGTCTCTGTTCCTGCTGTTCGTATTCCTGGGTATCTCCCAGGGCTATGTATCTGTGGTGCTGGCACATATCACGTTCTGCACGCCGTACGTGGTGCTAAACGTGCTGCCCAAGCTGCATCAGATGAACGCCAAGACCTATGAGGCGGCGCTGGATCTGGGCGCAACCCCTGGCCAGGCGCTTCGCAAGGTGCTCATTCCGCAGCTGATGCCGGGCATGATTACCGGCTTCATCCTGGCCTTCACCATGTCGCTGGACGACTTTGCCGTGACATTCTTTACCCGCGGCACCGTCGGCCTCGAAACGCTTTCGACATTCATCTATACAGACGCTCGCAAAGGCGGCCTTACGCCCGAGCTCAGGCCTCTGATGACAATCATATTTATTGTTGTTTTCGCACTGCTGGTGGTAATCAACATCCGCCAGGAACGTGCGGCAAAGAAAAAAGCTTCTTTAAAGTAATGAAAAGATTATTTCTCTTTGCAGCTTTGGCTGCAATGCTTCTGATTGGCGGTTGCAAGGCCGACAGGAGCACAGTACTCAAAGTTTACAACTGGTCTGATTACATCGACGAATCGGCTATTGATGAGTTTGAGCAATGGTATGAAGAGCAGACAGGGGATAAGGTCAAGGTAATATACCAGACTTTTGACATCAACGAGACCATGCTCTCCAAGATAGAGCGCGGCAAAGAAGACTTTGATGTCGTATGTCCTTCTGACTATATTATAGAGCGTATGCTGCAGAACGACCTCCTGCTGCCTTTGAACCGCGATTTCGGCGAGACTCCCAACTATATCGACGAGAATCTTTCTCCCTATATCAAGGCTCAGTTCGACAAGATTGACGGCGGCGACAAGAATGCAAACGACTATGCTGTGGGCTACATGTGGGGCACCACCGGCATCCTTTACAACGCCAAATATGTCACCGATGAGGAGGCATCGACCTGGGATGTCATCTGCAATGAGAAATTCCGCGACAGAATATTCATAAAAGACTCACCCAGAGATGTTTACTCCCAAATCATTCTCTATCTCCACCAGAAGGATATAGAGGAGGGAAGGGTCACTATGGACCAGCTGATGAAGTACACCAGCGACGAGGATATCGCCGCCGTGGAGACCTATATGAAGCGTGCAAAAGAGCTTGTAGCGGGCTGGGAGGCCGATTTTGGCAAGGACCAGATGACGCAGGAGCTAGGCTGGATAAACCTGACATGGAGCGGCGACGGCGTCTGGGCAATCCAGGAAGCAAAGGAAGTCGGGGTAGATCTTCGTTATGTTTGCCCCAAGGAGGGTTTCACAGTATGGTTCGACGGCTGGGTAATTCCCAAATATGCCCAGAATGTGAAGGCCGCCAACTACTGGATCAACTTCATGAGCCGTCCCGACATCGTGATTCGCAACGTGGATGCAACCGGCTATGTTTCTGTTTCCGGCGCACCTGAAGTAATGGATGAATTCATCAATGAGGAGCTAGAGCCGATAGATGTCAGCTATTTCTTCGGACCGTTGGCTACGTCTGTCCGTCTGGATCCCGTGCTTTATCCCGATAAGGCGACAATAGAACGCAGCACCATGGAGCACGACTGGGGCGAGCATACCGCCGACCTGGTGTCGATGTGGTCACGCGTCAAGGGAAACACCATGAATGTTTCTACGATAATTATTCTGGCAGTTGCAGCGCTTGCGATTATCCTGCTGCTGATTTCCCGAATGCGTAAATCCAAATCATCAAGGAGACCTAATAAATACAGCGGTAAAAACGCCCGCAGACGCAGATAAATGATATATGCCCGCTTTTTACACAATTTATATTATGTAAAATAGGGTTTATAAAGGTACCCCTTTTCATGGACGAAGATTTAAATATCAACAATATGCCGCTGGCAGAACGTATGCGACCGACAACACTCGATGAGTTTGTCGGTCAGCAGCATTTGCTGGGTCCGGGTGCCGTCATCCGCAAGATGATTGAAAGCGGCAACATGTCTTCGTTCATTCTCTGGGGTCCTCCCGGCTGCGGCAAGACAACGCTGGCCAGAATCATTGCCAAGACGCTGGACCGTGAATTCTACACTCTCTCCGCCGTTACCAGTGGCGTCAAGGATGTACGTGAGGTTATCGCAAAGTCCTCCAGCGGCCGTATGTTCAATGTACACGGCGCTCCGATACTGTTTATAGACGAGATCCATCGTTTCAATAAATCGCAGCAGGACGCGCTTCTGGGCGCCGTGGAAAGCGGCGTCGTGGTGCTTATCGGCGCCACTACGGAGAATCCTTCGTTTGAGGTCATCAGCCCTCTGCTGTCGCGTTGCCGTGTATATGTATTCAAGTCACTGGAAGTCAATGATTTGGACGCGCTTTTGAAGCGTGCCCTGGCTCAGGATGAGCTGCTTAAAACGCTGAAAATCAAGGTTGTAGAAACCGAGGCCCTGTTCCGCTTTAGCGGCGGCGACGGCCGTAAGTTGCTGAATATCTTGGAGTTGGTGGTAATGAACCAAATTTCCGCCAAGGAGATTGTGATTGACAATCAGGTGGTTACCGACACCCTTCAGGAGAACATCGCCCTCTATGACAAGAACGGTGAGCTGCACTACGACATAATATCGGCCTTTATAAAAAGCATGCGCGGCAGCGACCCCAACGGCGCCATTTACTGGATGGCACGGATGCTGGCCGGCGGCGAAGACCCGCTCTTCATCGCCCGCCGTATGCTGATACTGGCCAGCGAAGATGTCGGCCTGGCCAACCCCAACGCCGCCCTGCTGGCTCAGAGTTGCTTTGACGCGGTGCATCAGGTCGGTATGCCCGAGGCCCGCATCATCCTGGCCGAGACCTGCATCTATCTGGCCACGTCGCCTAAGAGCAACAGTGCCATAACGGCTATCGACAGCGCGATGGCGGCCGTGGAAAAGGGCACTCCCCTGCCCGTACCGCTCCATCTGCGCAACGCCCCGACCCAGTTGATGAAGGATCTGGGCTACGCCAAGGATTATAAGTATGCCCACAGTTATGAGGGCAATTTTGTAGATCAGGAGTTCCTTCCTGAGGAGATTTCCGGCACCAAATTCTACGATCCCGGTGAGAACACCAAGGAAAACTCTCTCAGAGAGCATTTAAAGCGTCTCTGGGGTGATAAATACAAATATTGATATGGGACGCCGCAGAGAGAAACCATTGCTTGAAAACGTCCGTATTGAGGCCGTAGCGGCAGAGGGCAACTGTCTTGCCCATGTCGACGGCAAGGTGCTGTTCGTGCCGCTTACAGTGCCGGGCGATGTTGTGGACGTGCAGGTGCGCAAGGCACGCAAGGGTTTCATGGAAGGATATGTAAAGCGCCTGGTGACACCTTCTCCCGACCGCTTGCAGCCGGTTTGCAGGCATTACGGCGAATGCGGCGGTTGCAAATGGCAGATACTCCCCTATCCTATGCAACTGGCGGCCAAGCAGCAGCAGGTCGTGGACCAGCTGGAACGCATCGGCCACCTTACACTGCCGGCCGTGTCTCCCATCCTCGGCAGCGAAAAGGAATATTTCTACCGCAATAAGCTCGAATTTACATTCTCTTCGCGCAGATGGATTCTTCGCGGAGAAGACCCGGAATCGGTGGCGCCTGCCGACCGATGCGGTTTAGGCTTCCACGTCGGCGGTATGTTCGATAAAGTTCTGGACCTCGAGTACTGCCATTTGCAGGACGAGCCGTCCAATTCAATGCGCAACTTTATTAAGAAGTATGCCATCGCGCACGGCCTGTCGTTCTTCGATCTCCGCGAACAGACGGGCATGCTTAGGAATATGGTGCTCCGCACCGCCTCCACCGGCGAGATAATGCTCACCGTGGCGTTCGGTCCGGAGGCAATTGAATATGCCACCACCGGCGGCGATGACGCCGACCCGGTTGCGGTGTCGCAGCGCACCCTCCTGCCCGGTTCGCCGGCCGCGGTTTTTTTGGATGCAATTCTTAATGAGTTCCCTCAAATCACTTCGCTTAACTACGTGATTAACAGTAAGCGGAATGATACATTCAATGATTTGATAACCCACGTATGGTCCGGTCGCGACTGCATATACGAGCAGATGGAGAACCTGAGGTTCAAGATCGGGCCCAAGTCGTTCTATCAGACCAACAGCGCTCAGGCCTACCGCCTCTACTCCACTGTCCGTAGATTTGCTTTAGATAAAGAAGGTCTTGCCGCTGATAGTAAATATGTTAGCGTAGATATAAATCCGGTGATATACGACTTGTATACCGGTACTGGCACAATCGCGCTGTTCTTGTCGGCACTGGCCTCTAAGGTGGTTGGAATCGAGTATGTGCCCGAGGCTATAGAGGATGCAAAGAACAATGCCGACCTTAACGGAATCACAAATGCCGTCTTCTATGCAGGCGATATGAAAGATGTACTAAACAGTTCTTTTATAGAGGCTAATGGCAAACCATCTATAGTTGTGCTTGATCCTCCGCGCGCCGGTATTCACCCCGATGTTGCCGAGGTTTTGATGGCCGCATCCCCTTCCCGGATCATATATGTCAGCTGCAATCCCGCCTCGCAGGCTCGCGATCTGGCGATTATGGCAGACAAATACGATATATTGGCAGTCCAGCCTGTGGATATGTTTCCCCAGACCCATCACGTAGAAAACGTGGTCTATATGGCTCTGAAGGCAGATGTCTAAAATGTAAACAAGTATGTTACAAGAATTGAACAACAGTACGATATGTGCGCAGGCCACTTCCGTTGGCCAGGGCGCTATATCGCTCATAAGGGTCAGCGGCCCCGAAGCCCTGCAACTGGTTTCAAAAGTATTTGTCTCCCGCAAGGGGCGCAAGCTGGAGGAGATGAGCGGTTACACTATGTGTTTCGGCTCATTTACAAACGAGGCTGGAACAGTGCTGGACGATGTTGTGGCGGCAGTTTACCGCAATCCGGAATCCTATACGGGCGAAGATATGGTGGAGATATCCTGTCACGCCTCCCCTTACATTGTTTCGGAGATTCTGAGGGTACTTGTGGACATTGGCTGCCGTTATGCCGAGCCGGGCGAGTTCACTCGTCGCGCATTTCTTAATGGTAAGATGGACCTTGCTCAGGCAGAAGCTGTTGCCGATGTTATCGCAAGTGAAACTGAAGCTTCTCACAAAATAGCGATGCAGCAACTCAAGGGCGGTTTTTCTAACGAACTTGCCCGGATGCGCACCCAGTTGCTCAAGATTGTCTCCCTGATGGAGCTGGAGCTTGATTTCAGCGAAGAAGATGTCGAGTTTGCCGACCGCACCGAGCTGCGCGAACTGCTGGACAAAGCCACCTCGCATATATCCGATCTTATTTCAAGTTTCAAATTAGGCAACGCTATTAAAAACGGTGTGCCTGTGGCAATTGTCGGTGCTACCAATACTGGCAAAAGTACCCTGCTGAACGCCCTTCTTGGCGAAGATCGCGCAATAGTATCTTCCATTGCCGGCACCACCCGCGACACAATAGAGGACACTGTCAACCTCGATGGCATACTCTTCCGCTTCATAGATACCGCCGGCATTCGCCGCACACTTGAGACCATCGAGATAGCCGGCATCGAACGGACATACTACAAGATCAAGCAGGCGTCTGTGGTGCTTCTTGTACTAGACTATACCCGCCAAGACGACTTTGAAGAGTCAATAAAGAACTTAAGTACTAATTTAAGTAGTAAGGACAAAACACTTATTATCCTTGTTAATAAGATAGACGAAAAGCCGGTAGTTGTAACCAATATCTTCGAGGCGGAGGCGGCTGGTACAGTTACTCCGGAGGACGATATCAGCAAGGTATGCGACACTGTCTCTGAGTTGGCTGCTGCCAGCGGCCTCTCGCCCATGGCTATTCTTCCGATTTCAGCCAAAAACAACCTCGGTCTCGACGAACTGCGCACGCTGCTTTCCACAAGTCAGAACGCCGTCCATATCGGTACTGAAGGGGTGCTGGTTTCCAACCTTCGTCATTACACCGCCCTCAAAGAGGCATACGAGGCGCTGCTAAAGGCTAAAGTCGGCCTTGACGAACGCCGCCCCAGCGACCTGGTATCACAAGATATTCGCGAGGCCCTCTATTCCATCGGCACCATCGTGGGCGAAATCTCCACCGACGAAGTCCTCGACTCCATCTTCAAAAATTTCTGCATCGGGAAGTAAGAAACGGAAAGAGTTTAACGATCCTTTAACTTTCCAGAAAAAGATCAGGACGGTATGGCAACATTTCGAAAGGACAAGTTTCTGTCTTTATGGAAGCCGGAAGCATAAGATGCAAACGCTCGCTACAGCCCCTTCAAGTCGTGTGTAAATCATTCTCCCCTTGCCTGCAAGCGGAGGCCTTATTTTGCATAATAATGTTGATTTAGTAGCGTTATGAGGCCAAATTACTGAAAAAATGAAAAAGAAAGTGTACATTTGTCTTACATAATACTTCTATATCATGAAAAAGGACAATTACTTCGTACCTCAGTCGGATATGATTGATGTTGAAATTGCGATGAATGTGTTTTCTCCTGGCGGAGACGTGAGCGAGAAACTTTCGAATCCTTTCGCCAAAGGCAGCGTGCTGAAAAGACTACTTTTAACCGTATCTGCGGCTGCTATCATTATTCTTCCTTCATGCAAGAAGGGGGATGTAAAGGTGGAGGCGGAGTCCATCGCTCTCGACAAGACGGAAATCACCCTTGAGAAAGGCAAGAAGGAGGTCCTCTCCGTCACTTTCACTCCGTCCAACGCTACGGATAAATCCCTTGAATGGATAAGCACAGACACCGACGTGGCCACCGTCGACGCAGGTATTATCTCCGCTATTGCCCCCGGCCATACAGACATAGTGGCAAAGAGCGGCAGTATCGTGGCAAGATGCGCTGTAGAAGTGATTGTTCAGGTTAAAGGCATCAGCCTTAGTAAGAACGAACTTACGCTTTGCAGGGGTGAAGAAGAAACGCTTGTTGCCACACTTGACCCTGACGACGCAACGGATGCCGTTGAATGGAGCTCTTCGGACAACACCGTGGCTACGGTGCTCGATGGCAAGGTTACTGCAGTCGGAGTAGGCTCCGCGACCATCACCGCCAAGGTCGCATCATTTGAGAAAGAATGCGCATTAACCGTCAATCCTCCCAGAGGCAGTGTCGATCTCGGAATCGTCGTGACCCGTAAGGATGAAACAACCTACACCCTATATTGGGCAGAAAGCAACCTGAGCGACGAGGGGTTATGCTCCAAGCCGGAGGATTTCGGGGATTATTATGCTTGGGGTGAAACGGAACCAAAGTCGGAATACTTCGACAACAAGTGGTATGACAGTGAGACTTCCCAATGGACCAAATACAATTACAGTGGAGACGGCAAGCTGACCCTGGACCCGGAAGATGACGCAGCTCATGTGATTCTGGGCGGTGGTTGGCATATCCCTACGCTGGAAGAGATGAAGACGATTGTCAAGCAGTGCACGGCAGTGTGGAAAAGCAGGAATGGAGTGTCTGGGTATGAAATTACCGGCCCGAATGGAAACAGTATATTCCTTCCCGCCGCCGGATATCATAGTGGTGACAAGTACTACAACACATACAGTATTTATTGGACTTCGGACATCCATTATGGCTTTTTTGAGCGTACGGCCTCGTTTACATTAACTTTTAAATCTGAATATTTTGACACGAATTATATTCACCGTAATTTCGGATGCACCATCCGTCCCGTGACGGAGTAACATCCTACGTGTCTGTGTGCTGAAGTTCACCGCCACCGATGGCCGTTTCTACAGCGACTTTTATCCAAGGAGTTTCGTTATTGAGTAATAATAATTGCTTCTAACCGGCATATCTTGTTATCCTGAAAGTGCAACGTTCGCTCCCTCGGAGTATCGTATTCTCAATCCGGACATCGAACCGGCTGTCAGGTTCAAGCTGCGAGAGAATGAATAATATGCTTTGCCTGGAACATTCGCATTGCTCAGGATTGCTCCTGAGCCCGAACTTCACCTTGGGGCAGGAACATTCCAGATAACTCAGTTCATAAACCTTCCCCGGCTCTATCACCCTACCCTTATACGACTTACTATTGTACCCTTCTGAGTAAATCCTGTCGAAATCCCCATCATACTTGGCATAGATTTGCTTATGTAAAGGGAGGACATGATCCTTAACGCAATCTTTAGCCTCTTTTCTATAATCCATGCAATTAGATTGAAGAACCATTATAGATTATTGATTTCTTCTTGCAGATTGGCCAGGAACCGCCCGGCATGGGCGCCGTCCATTTGCGTGTGATGGAACTGGAAGGAGATGGGCAGTTGGTAACGCAGCCATGTCCTCCTATATCGTCCCCAGATGAGGAAAGGATTGTTGAAGATGCCACTGTTCATACCTACGGCTCCATCTATCTCAGTATCAATAATAGCCGACGTGCCAATCACCATACAATCATCGGACAAATCCAGATCCTGACACTTTGCCGCTACTTGAGCAGTGCGCTCCAGATATTCTCGATTGAACCCTTCCAAGTCCTCCGTATAGAGAATGTCGCAGGAACTGACCTCGCCCTTCGCGTTCTTCACAATCGTATTGACGGCAATCGAGTCGTATCGCATCAGTTTGTCCCCCACGGGCAGCAGATAAAACTCCTTGACGGATGATGCAGCCCGGCCGATGCACCAGTCAAGCAACATGTTGAATTTCAGCTCCCTCTTCTTGCTGACTTTCACTATTCGCGTCACGTCGATGGTCTTGAAAAAGGTAACCATCGGGTTTGGGGCCTTCATCCACAATTCAAATGCCTGTGCACGGCTCGTCTCTTTCGGATTGATTTCTTTCTTCATCGTTCTTGAGTTTTTGTCTCAATTCTAATGTATTCATATCCTAAAGAATAAAACTGCGGGGATAGTAGTCGCTATAGAAGCGGCCGTCGGTAGCAGTGAATTTGAGGACACAGTAGTTGGGGTCGGTGACGCCGCCGGGATAGTATTCCGTGTCTCCGTCGCGCCAGATCATCTCCTTCGAAGCGGCATCCGTCAGCACCTCCATCGTACCGCGCAACATTATGCCCTTGAAGCCCTCAGCGTCGCAGAAGTAGATGCTGGCCTTGGGGTTGGCCTTATAGTGGGCAACACGCAGGGAGAAGGTATTGGTAGTGAAATAGAACACTTTGATGCCCTCGCGGACGCGCG